>Ga0068862_100001216_pt1 | contig 24301 bp, 23 predicted proteins | sample KBSSwiS52_FD_66598 | JGI IMG/M metagenome (GOLD analysis project Ga0068862, IMG submission 66598) | Switchgrass rhizosphere microbial communities from Kellogg Biological Station, Michigan, USA - KBS Switchgrass S5-2 | ecosystem: Host-associated > Plants > Roots > Rhizosphere > Soil ... | reverse complement strand
TGGTTCTCGACCAGGACCTGATCGAGCTGCGGCGCGATCTGATAGCGGTGCACGTCCCACCAGGTCCGCAGGTGCTTCAAGAAACGTCGACGGCTCACCGGCGACAACCCCTGCCAAACCGCGGTCCCCTGCTGGCGCAAGGCATCGACCACGCATTCCCAGGGCTTGCCTTCCTGCGCCGCGTCACGCACCGCAGCGCGTACATGCCGCAACAAGGCCGCCGCGGATTCCGCCGGTGGCTGATTGAAGACGCCGTAGGCCTCCACCGGCAAGGTGGTGCGCGGCCGCGGTGTGAGACCGCGCCGCGAGACCGCGGTGATCGGCCCGACATGACCTTGCATCTTTAGCGAGGCGACGACGTCCGCCATGGTGAGGCCGGTGCCGATGACCAGCACCTCGTCGTTCGGGCGGATCTCGCCCAGTGCCTGCGGCCGCCAGGGATCATTCACCAGGCGTGGTGCCCGTGCCGCCTCCGCGCTCGCCCAGCGCAAGGATGGCGGCGGTGGATGACCGGTCGAGAGCACGATGACGTCGGCGCTGTCCTCTTCCCCGGAGTCGGTGATCAGCCGATAGCTGTCACCCTGCCGCTTCAGGTCGGCGACTTTGGTCTGCCGGTGGCGGAACGCGACATTGGGAAACGCCGCGGCCGCGGTGCGCAGCAGTTGATCCATGTAGCGGCCGAAGGCGGCACGGCGCGGATAGGCGCGGCCATCCTCCAGCAGCGCTCCGGGATCGGCCGCGGCTTCGCCGGTCTCGCGGAACCAGCGGTCGAAATGGGTCAGATCCTCGGAGAACACGGCCATCCGCGCCGCCGCGACGTTGATCCGGTGCGCCGGATCCGCGCTCGAATAGGCGAGACCGGCGCCGAGCAGCGGACGCGGCTCGTAGAGGTCGATCGCGATCGGCCGGTCGCCGTTGGCCCGGATCAGATGGATCGCGAAAGCCGCGCCGGCGAAGCCGCCGCCGATGACGGCGACGCGCGGCCGCGTGGTCTGGTCCGGACTCACGCCGCGGCGAGGCCTTCCGCGGTGGGTTTGGCTTCGCTGCGATCCGGCTGGACACGGCCCTCGGCCGGGTGCAGGAGCGGCTCCTTGCCATCGAGCAGATAGTTCCGGAACAGCGATCCGTAACCCTGCACCAGATGATAGCGCGAGCGGCCGAGGACTTCCGCGCGCGCCTGGCGGTAGACCGCCGGTCGGCGATGCCAGGGTGATGTCGGATCGCTGTGATGCAGCGCGTGCAAATTATTGTTGAGGTAGAGCAGGCGCCAGATCCACCCGGCCTCGATGGTCGCGGTGCGCGCCGCCGCGTCCGGTGCGGCGCGGTGCTCGGCGAAAGAGCGGATCAGCGCCAGGCCCGTGCCGGGCCAGGCGAACAGCAGCAGATATTCGCCGAAGGAAATGCCGCAGACCGCGACCACCCACCAGAGCAGAACCGCCACGAAGACACCATGGAGCGCCCAGGCCTTCAGGATCGCAACGTCGCCATGCCGGACCGCCTGAACCAGCTCGCCCAGGGCTTGCGCCGCGTAGTAAGGCGGCCCGATCACGATGCGGCCGAGCAGCGTCGCCATGGCCTGCCGCACGGTGCGATGCAGGAGCGACATCTCCGACCAGGCTTCCGCCGTGAGGTAGTTCGATTCGGGATCGCGCCTGGGATCGGTGAGGTTCTCGTCAATGTGATGCTGCAGATGGCCGATGCGGTTCACGCCGTAGGGCAGCCAGAGCCAGAGCGACGGCGCCGCGATCGCGGTGTTCACCCAGCGCCAGGGCGTCGGGTAGCCGTGGATCGCTTCATGCTGCAGCGAGCTCTGCAGGCAGACGATAACGGCGCCGAGCGGCAGGATCGCCCACCAGGCGAGATCGCGCGCGAACCAAGTCAGCAGCGCGAAGGCACCATAGATGCCGACGGCGAGCGCGATCGTCGGCCAATCGATCCGGGTCAGTTTTGCTTGGGCTGTATGGGTCTGTTCGCGCGCACGCATTCGTCGGCCTCTTCAATTCGGGGCTTCACGGTATGCTTTGGGAGAGTTGGGGAGGAAACGAGGACATCTTAGGCGCCGCCTAAGCTGGACTTGGCAAGGAATCCTCGGGCGCGCGGAACTCGCCGCTGTGCTTTGCTTGAGAGCCGCGACAAGCGGCCCTTACGACCGGCGCGAGGATTCCTTATGGCTCCACGATCGCAACGCCTGCCTTCCTTGAACGCTCTGCGCGTGTTCTGGGCGGCGGCGCGGCATGGCAGTTTCGTCAAGGCGGCCGGCGAGCTCAATGTGACGCCTTCCGCGGTCAGCCTGCAGGTCCGGCAGCTGGAGGATGAGCTCGGCCTGAAGCTGTTCGAACGGACGGCGCGCGGCCTCGCTCTGACATCACCGGGGCAACGCGTGCTGCCCGACATCGCCTCCGCCTTCGAGCGGCTGCAGGAATCCTTCTCGGCGCTGAACATCTCAGCTCACGGCGGATCGATGCTGACCGTCTCCGCGGCGCCCTCCTTCGCGACCAAATGGCTGCTGCCGCGCCTGAGCGGATTCCTGGCCGCCAATCCGGAAATCGAGGTCAGCCTCAAGGCAACGGTCGAGCTCGCGGACTTCGAGCGCAGCGAAGCCGATATCGGCATCCGCTACGGACGCGGCGATTATCCCGGCCTCGAGACTGAGCTGCTGCTGCGCGAGATGGTGTTTCCGGTCTGCAGCCCGGAGCTGATCGTCGGCAAGAAGAAGCACGCGACCGCCGAGATCCTGAGCGCATCGACTCTGTTGCACGACGACAGCACCGGCGAAAGCGAGGCCCTGCCCGGCTGGAAGATGTGGCTGATTGCCGCCGGCATCGATGGCGTCGATTGGCGCAAGGGCTCGCATTTCGACCAGAGCGCGCTCGCCATCGAGGCGGCCGCGGCCGGACTCGGAGTCGCCCTGGCGCCGGCGGTGCTGGTCGAAACGGATCTCGCCAGCGGCCGGCTGGTTCGCCTGGACACCGCCGAGCTCAGCGAGCCCTTCTCCTACTATCTCGTCTATCCATCGGATCGCAGCGAGCGGCAGGCAGTGAAGGCGTTCCGTTCCTGGATCTTCGCCGAGCTCAATCTGTCGAGCAACGGGATTGCGGTCGTCGCCTGAGCCATGCGCTTGCAGCGCAGCGATACGCTATCTGTGCATGACAAGCTTTCCTGAGCCGACGGCTAAAAAACCATCGTTGGGCGGCGTCGCCCGCTATTGCTAGTTCATCACTCCGTATTCACGAAGACCCGGAGAGATGATCGTGCTGTTGCCTTTGACCCGCCGCGCGCTGATCGCCGCGCTCGCACTGTTCGCCGCCCTTCCCGCCCTCGATGCCTCGGCCAACGAGACGCTCCGTGTCGGTATCATGAGCGCGGAAGACGAAGACATCTGGGCGGTGGTCGCCAAGGAAGCCGAGAAGCAAGGCCTGACCCTGAAGCTCGTCACCTTCAACGACTACACCCAGCCGAACGAGGCGCTGGAGAACGGCGAGCTCGACGCCAACGCCTTTCAGCACAAGCCCTATCTCGACAACCAGATCAAGACCCGCGGCTATCACATCGTGCCGGTGGGCTACACCGCGGTCTGGCCGATCGGCCTCTATTCGCACAAGCACAAGGCCGTCGCCGACCTCCCGGAAGGCGCCGTGATCGGTGTGCCGAACGATCCCAGCAACGAAGGCCGCGCACTGAAGCTGCTGGAGGCGCAGGGCCTGATCAAGGTGAAGCCGGAAGCCGGCATCCTGGCCACCACCGCCGATATCACCGACAACCCGAAAAAGCTGGAGATCAAGGAGCTCGACGCCGGCATTGTCGGCCGCTCGATCGACGACCTCGATGCTGCGGTGGTCAACACCGACTGGGCCATCAAGTCTCAACTGACCCAGCAGGACCGGTTGGCGACCGAGGCGGTCGAGAACAATCCCTATCGCAACTTCATTGCGGTCAAGGAAGGCAAGGAGAACGCGCCATGGGTGAAGACCCTGGTCGCCGCCTACCAGAATGAGACCGTGAAGGCCGCGCTCGCCACCATCTACAAGGGCACCGCGCTTCCCGCATGGTGACGGCGCCCTCCCAGGCCGTCTGCCATGAGTCGTGCGCCCCAACGGGCGCACGACTGTTTTTGGAGCTATGCATTCCATGATGATTGAACCGCCCTCCCGCGCGGATGCCGAAACAGCGCTGTGCCTCGCTGGTGTCACCAAGCGCTTCGGTGCGCTGGCGGCGATCGACGACATCACGCTTGAAGTCCGACGCGGCGAGATCCTCGGCATCATCGGCCGCAGCGGCGCCGGCAAGTCAACGCTGATCCGTTGCCTCAACGGCCTCGAAAAGCCGGACCAGGGGAAGATCGAGATCGGTGGCCAGGACATCGTGCCGATGAACGAACGCGCGCTGCGCGCCGTGCGGGGCCGGATCGGCATGATCTTCCAGCACTTCAACCTGATCTCGCAGAAGAGCGTCGAGGCCAATGTCGCCCTGCCGCTGAAGATCGCCGGCTGGGACCGTGCGCGGCGCAAGGCACGGGTGGCGGAGTTGCTGGACTTGGTCGGGCTCGGCGCCAAGGCGGGCGCCTATCCGGCGCAGCTTTCCGGCGGGCAGAAGCAACGGGTGGGTATCGCCCGGGCCCTCGCCGCCTCTCCCGAGCTGCTGCTCTCCGACGAGGCCACCTCCGCGCTGGACCCTGAGACCACGACCGCGATCCTGGCGCTCTTGAAGGACATCAACCGCAAGCTCGGTCTCACAATTCTCCTCATCACCCATGAGATGAGCGTGATCCGCGCGGTCACCGACCGGGTCGTGGTGCTGGATCACGGCAAGGTCGTCGAACAGGGCGAGACCGAGCGGGTCTTTGCCGCACCCAAGGCGGATCTGACGCAACGCTTGCTGGCCGCGTCGCAGCTCGGCCTGGAGTCACTCTGAGATGCTCGATCTTCTTCCCTGGAAGGCGCTCTTCGAATCGCTGGAGCAGACGGTCGTCATGACCGCCGCCTCCGGCGCCATCAGCTTCATCCTCGGTTTGCCGATCGGGATCGTCCTGGTCGGCACCGCGCCGGGTGGGATCTGGGAGCACCGGGCGGTCAACAAGATTCTCGGCGTTGTTGTGAATTGCTTCCGTTCCCTGCCCTTCATCATCCTGCTGGTGGCGCTGATCCCGCTCACCCGCCTCATCGTCGGCACCTCGATCGGGACCGCGGCGGCGATCGTCCCGCTCTCGATCTCCGCCATCCCCTATTTTGGCCGAGTATCAGAGAACGCCTTGCGCGAGGTCGATCGCGGGTTGATCGATGCGGTAAAGGCGATGGGCGGCGGCAGCTGGGCCATCATCCGCGAGGTGCTGGTGCCGGAGGCGTTGCCGAACCTGGTCGCCGGATTCACGGTCACCCTGGTGCTGCTGATCGGCGCTTCGGCCATGGCGGGCGCGGTCGGTGCCGGCGGCTTGGGCGATCTCGCGATCCGCTATGGCTATCAGCGCTTCCAGACCGAGGTCATGGTCGCGGTCATCGTCGTGCTGATCGCGCTGGTCTCGCTGGTTCAGGCAACCGGCGATCGCGTCGCGCGTCTGCTGGATCATCGCTGACCCAGCGGTGGACGACGGCGGGATGCGGCGCTTTGAGGCGCGCCGAACGGCCGAACAGCTTCTGGCGCAGCGTGCCCGGCGCATAGGCCTGCTTATAGCGGCCGCGGCGTTGCAGTTCCGGCACCAGGAGATCGGCGATGTCCCGGAAGGTCTCCGGCCGCACCGCGAAGGCGAGGTTGAAGCCGTCGAGGTCGGTCTCGTCGATCCAGGTTTCGAGCTGGTCGGCGACCGTCGCCGGTGAACCCACGATCACCGGGCCGATGCCGCCGATCGAGACATGCTCGGCCACCTGCCGCACGGTCCACTTTCGGCTGGGATCGGCGCGAGTGATGTTCTCGAGCGCGGTGCGGCCGGCATCGTTCTCGACATGCTCCACCACCTGTTCGGGATCGAGCTTGGCGAAATCGACGCCGGTCCAGCCCGACATCAGGGTCAGCGCCCCTTCGGGATTGGCGTAGCGGCGATAATCGGTGAGCTTCTCCTCCGCCTCTGCGTCGGTCCGGCCGAGGATCACGGTCATCAAGCCGAACATCAGGATGTCGCTTGGGTGACGGCCTGCCTCGGCGGCAGCGCGTCGGATGGCGGCGACGCGGGGTGCGATCACCTGCTTCGACGGACCGGACATGAAGACGCATTCGGCATGGCGCGCGGCGAAGGCCTTGCCCGCCGGGGAGGTGCCGGCCTGATAGATGACGGGTGTGCGTTGCGGCGACGGTTCGCTGAGGTGCAGCGCTTCAAGCTCGCCGTGGTGGATGCGGCGGACCTGATCGGGCTGCGTGAAGACGCCGGTCGCGGCATCAGCGACGACGGCATCGTCGGCCCAGCTCCCTTCCCAAAGCTTATAGACCGCGGCGATGTAATCCTCGGCGCCGGCATAGCGGTCGTCATGCGCCTTCTGGCCGGTGAGGCCCATCGCCTTCGCGGCGCTGTTCAAATAGCCGGTGACCACGTTCCAGCCGATCCGGCCTTCGGTCAGATGGTCGAGGGTCGACATGCGCCGCGCGAAGGTGAACGGCGGTTCGTAGGAGAGATTGACGGTGACGCCGAAGCCGAGGTGCCGGGTCACCGCGGCCATCGCCGGCACCAGCAGCAGCGGATCGTTGACCGGCACCTGGATGCCATGCCCGAGTGCGGCATCCGGTGTGCCGCCGAAGACGTCGTAGACGCCGAGCACATCGGCCAGGAACAGCCCGTCGAAGAGGCCGCGCTCCAGGATCTGCGCGAGCTCGGTCCAGTAGCCGAGAGTCTTATAGTCCCGGGAACGGTCGCGCGGGTGACGCCAGAGGCCCGGCGACTGATGCGCGACGCAGTTCATCTCGAAGGCGTTGAAGCGGATCTCTTTCGCCACTACTTGACCCCACCATGGGTCAGTCCCTTCACCAGCCAGCGCTGGCCGAACAAGGCGAGGACATATACGGGGACGATGCCGGCGAGAGACGCCACCGCCATCTGCCCGGGATTTTCCAGTCGTTCGCCTTGGAACAGCGAGACGCCGACGGTCAGCGTCCGCGCCGCATCGGTCTGCGACAAAGTCGAGGCCAGCAGGAACTCATTGTAGGAGAGGATGATCGAGATCAGCAGAGTTGCGGCGATGCCGGGCGCGATCATCGGCGCCACGACGCGAACCAGAGTCACGAAGGGCCCCGCCCCGTCCAAAGCCGCCGCCTCCTCGATCGCCACCGGCACCTGGCGCAGGAACGGTGCCAGCAGCCAGAAGGCGACCGGCAGATTCATGAATCCATAGACCAGGATCAGGCCGAACAGGCTGTTCAGCAGTCCGACTGCCTTCAAGAGATAGAAAAGCGGCAGCACCGCGACGATCGGCGGTGCCACATAGCTCGAGAGCGTGAAATCCGGCAGCCAGGCCTGGCCCACCTTCAACCGCACCATGCCGTAGGTCGCCGGCAGGGCGATCGCGATGGTGAGCAGTCCGGCGAGGATGGAGGCGATCACCGAGTTCAGGATGAAATGCGCGAGGTCGGTGACCGCGAAGGCGGTCGGCCAGTTCTCCAGGGTCGGGTGGGTCGGCAGGAAGCGGCCGAGCAGCACGTCGTCCGGCGTCTTGAACGAGACCGAGATCAGGAAGGCGATCGGCAGCGCAAAGAAGCCGAGCGTCAGCGCGGCGGCCGAGATCTCCGCGGCTTTCTTGGCCAGGCTATGCATGCCCCGCCTCCGCCTTCGCCGCGTGCTTGGCGAGCCAGACCACGGGCAGGGTCACGACGCCGACCACCAGGGTGAAGATCAGCGTCTCCGCGGCGGCGCGGCCGACGTCGAACTGCTCCAGCGCCCGGCGCCAGATGTGGAAGCTCGCCGTCGTGGTGTGGAAGCCAGGGCCCCCGAAAGTCAGCACATACACGAGATCGAAGATCTTGAAGGCGATCACCAGGCGCAGCAGAAAGATCGCGGCGAGCTGCGGGGCCAGGAGTGGGAGCAGGATGCGGCGGAAGACCTGCCAGGCATTGGCGCCGTCGATCGCCGCCGCTTCGAACACGTCGCCGGGGAGGCTGGCGATCGCCGCAAAGCAGAGGATCGCGATGAACGGCGTCCATTGCCAGACATCGGCGACGCCCACCGACAGCCAGGCGAGACCCGCTGTGCCGAGGAAGGAGATCGGTGCATCGGTGATCCCCAGATTCATCAGCACGCCGTTCAGCAAGCCGCCAGCCGGCGCCAGGATCAGCTTCCAGGCGATGCCGACCATGACCGGCGGGGTCATCAGCGGCAGCAGGATCAGGCTCATCAGGAAACGGCCGCTCTTCACCAGCGCGCTCAGCAGCAGCGCGATGGCGAGACCGAGGATGAGCTGCACGAAGCTCGATGCCACCGCATAGGTGGCACTCCGTCCCAGGGCTTCCAGGAACAGCGGATCGCTCAAGCTCGCCACGAAATTCTTCAAGGCGCTGAAGGCGCGGAACGGCTTGCCCAGCCGGCTGTCGCTCACCGCGAGTGCGATGAGGAAGATGCCGGGATAGACGGTGGTGATGGTGAGCGCGGCAACCAGCGGCGCTACCCACAGAAAACGCCAAGACAGCCTGCGGGTCGGTTCGACCCGCAGGCTGGCGAGGGTGGTGTTGAAGGTTGCGGTGAGCGACAAAACCTTAAGCGCCGATGATGCCGATCCAGGACTTGTGGGTGTCGGCAATCGCCTGCTCCGGCGACTTGTCGCCCGAGAGGATGAGCGCAAGGTTGTCGGCCAGAGTCTGCTGGAGCTGCGGCGAATCCGGGCCGGTCGGCCAGGAGAGGCCGTTCTCCAGCGCGCCCGCGAGCACGTTCTGCACCTTCGGCGCAAACTTCTTATAGGCGTCGGAATAGAGCGTGGACTTGCGGCTGGGATCGATGCCGCTCGCGGTGGTCAGCAGCAGGTCGGTCTGCTCCTTCTGGCCGGTCGCGAACTTGATGAATTCCCAGGCGAGCTCCGGCTGCTTCGAGCCGGAAGCGATGCCGAAGACATAGCCGGCGTTGAGTGCGAGGCGCGGCGTCTTGTTCGAGCCGCCGACCGGATTGCGCACCACCTCCCACTTGTCGACGATCTTCGAGGACTTGGGATCGTTGGCATAGACGCCGAGATCGCTCCAGAACTCGATGATCGCCGCCTTGCCCGAGAGGAAGGCCGGCAGGCCCTCTTCGAAGCGCGTCTCCAGCGGCGTCGGCAGCGCATAGGGCACGATGTCCTTCAGCGCCTTTGCGGCCTGCACCGCCGCCGCGCTGTCGAGCGCCGAGCGGCCTTCCGGGGTCAGGAAGGAACCGCCGAAGCCGGCCAGGCGATTGGCATAGGTCGAGCCGATGATGATCGGCGCCTTGCCGCCCAGCACGGCGGCACCATAGATGCCGTTCTTCGATTCCGCCTCGGTGATGGCCTTGGCGACTCCGAGATACTCGTCCCAGGTGGTCGGGGCCTTGAGGCCGTGCTTGTCGAAGATTTCCTTGTTGAAGAACAGGACATGGCTGTCGCCGTCATAGGGCAGGCCCCAGCGCTTGCCGTCAAAGAGCGTGTAGGGATCGTAGAGCGAGCCGAGGTAATCCTCCGGCTGGATCTCCGCCTTGTCGCGGTCGATCCATTCGGTCACGTCGAGGGTGATCTCGTCGCGGCCGATCGCGCCGACATTGGCAAACCAGTAGTCGATCACGTCATACTGGTTGGCACCCGACTGCACGTCCAAGGTCGCCTTGGCGAGGAGCTGATCATAGGGCACGGCGATGACGTTGATCTTGGCGCCGGTCGCCGCCTCGAAATCCGCCGCCAGCTTGCGGCCGGCAATGACGTGCGGCTGGATGATCAGCAGGTTGAGGCTCTTGCCGGCGAACTTCGCATCACCGAAGCCGACACGCGGAAAGGCCCCGCTGGCCGCGAGGCCGAGGCCGGCACTCGCCGCACCCGAAAGCACTGACCGCCGCGACACCTTGCGCGCTGTTCCGTTCTCGCTCATCGCATCCTCGCCTGATTGAAATGTCTATCGAATGGATCGGCATTCAAAAGCGGCGACGGCAATCGGCGCAAACCAGAAGTTCTTGCCCACGCGGGCAAGAAAACTCGGGCGAGAAAATGCGACGGCGGCGAAGAGATTTCCTCGCGCGCTCAAGAGGGTTCGAGTGCACCCTTGCCGGCGGCGAGGCGCACCGAATCGTCCTGCGGCGTGTGAATGCGGCCACAAAGCACGTCGCGGTGATGGCGCTCCAGCGGATTGCCGCGGCTGAGCCCGTGATTGCCGCTGAGCTTCAGCGCGATCTCAACGGCCGCGATCGCGTTGTTGGTGACGGTCGATTTGATGAGCCCGCTTTCGGCGATCTCGGGGATCCGTCCAGCATCAACGTCGCGGCCGGTGGAAGAGAGCAGCCGGGCATTGACCCTGAGCAGCGCCTCGATTTCGCCGACCGCCTCCTGCATGCGCGGCAGCGAGGCCAGCGGCGCGCCGAGATTGCTCGGCTTGCGAGTCTTCAGGAAATCGATCAGCCAATCCCGCGCCACCAGCGCGACCCCATTGTAGAGCGATGACACGGTCAGCGTGGCCCAAGCCCAGTATTCGGCGTCGCGACCACCCGCCGACGCAGGACGCAGGTCGAGGCCGTGATCGAACGGGATCGCCACGTCCTCAAGAATGACGTCGTGGCTGGCGGTGGCCCGCATCCCGAGATGATTCCAGGTCGGGACGACCTTGATGCCGGGCGCATCCGCCGGAACCAGAAAGGTGCCGACGCGCGGCTCAGTCTCGTCGGTCCGGCCCCAGACCAGGAGCCAGCGCAAGACCGGGATGCCGGTCGAATAGAGTTTATGGCCGGAGATACGCCAGCCGTCGGCGGTGCGGCGCCCGATCGTCGCCGGCAAACCACCCCGCGCCGGCGTGCCGAGTTCTGGTTCGACGCGCAGGGCGTTCAAGAGCGAGATACCGACGCAGGATTCTTGCTGCAGCCGCGTCGCGACTTCTTGCGGCCACGTGCGCACCACGGTCGCGTGGTTGATGAGATGCATGGCGAGGATCAGCGCGGTCGAAGGCTCGCCCCGACCGATCCATTCGACCACCTTGCTCGTGGCCTCCAACCCGGCACCGTGGCCGCCCGCAGTTTCGGGAATGGTGAGGCGCAGCAGGCCAGCTCCCGCCAGGGATTCGAAGTTTGCTCGGGATGTTTCGCCGCTGCGGTCGACTTCAGCCGCGGTCTCGGCAAAGCGCCGCGAGAGATCCGCGGCGACCACGATCGGGTCGAATGATTCCGAGATGGACGGGGGAACGCGGCGCTGGAGCGTCATGTGCCGTGCCGCAAAGCCGGTTCTTTCCCCTGCTCCGCCGCGATCAGCGCACGGGTCAGCGGCAACAGCCGGCGGCCATAGTCGACAGCATCTTCCAGCGGATCGAAGCCGCGGATCAGGAAGGTCGTGATTCCGAGCCGCCAATAGTCGAGCAAGGCGTCCGCCACCTGTTCCGGCGTGCCAACCAGCGCGGTTGTGTTCCCGCGCGCACCGGTCAAGGCGGCCGCGCCGGTCCAGAGCCGCTTGTCCAGGCGATCACCCTGGGCTGCGGCTTCGAGCAGGCGACGCGAGCCTTCGTTGGCCGGCTGACCCTTGTTCGGCCCAAGCCAGGCTTGGCCGCCGGTCTTCTGGATGGTCGCGCGGATCCGTTCGGCACGGGCCCAGGCCTGGTCCTCAGTGTCGGCGAGGATCGGCCGCAGTGAGAGGCTGAATCGCACCGCTCGACCGTGCGCCGCGGCCGCTTCACGGACTCGCACAGTGATTTCGGTGACCTGGGCATAGGTCTCGCCCCAGAGTGCGAAGACATCGGCGTGCTTGGCGGCGACCCGCACCGCTGCGTCGGAAGCGCCGCCGAAATAGATCGGGATGCGCGGACGCTGCACGCTGCGCACCGCCGGTGAGGCATTCTCGAACCGATAATCCACGCCTTGATGCGAGACCGGTCCCTCCGCGGTCCAGATCTCCTTCAGGATCCCGACATACTCATCGGTGCGCTCGTAGCGCGCATCCTTGTCGAGATAGTCGCCGTCGCGCCGCTGGTCCGCGTCGTCGCCGCCCGAGATGACATGGATGGCGACCCGCCCATTGCTGAGCTGATCGAGGGTCGCGAAAGCCCGAGCCGCCAGGGTCGGGGCGACGAAGCCCGGCCGATGCGCGATCAGCAGGCCGAGCTTCTCGGTCTGGTGGGCGACATAGCCGCCGACCAGCAATCCGTCCGGCGCATCGGAATAGTAGCCGACCAGGACCCGGTCGAAGCCGCCCTGCTCATGGGCTCGGGCGAAGTCGCGGAGATAGCCGCGGTCGAGGACGACCGAGCGGTCGGGCGGATGGATTTCCGACTGCGGTCGCGGCTGCACTATCCCGATGAACTCAAGCGTCGCTGGAGGCATGATTACACCGTCACGTTTCTTCAAGGCTCGCCGATCACGGTGGCTCTGGTAAAACAAGGAAACCTGCGGCGCCCGCGCGAGTTTTGCTGAAGAAGCATCAGCGGAGTTCCGCCGATTTCAAGCAAAGGAGAAAGTTTTTCTTGTGCCAGCGACGAGTTTCTTTCAATCCCGCGCAGCCCAGCGAAGCGCTAGATTCTCGCTTGCGCGGATCGGGGTGGGCTTGCCGCGCGGCCTTGGAACGAACAGTGCTTCAGTGGCGGAATTTTTGAAACGACGGTCGGCACCGACGGTGGATGGCGCGACCTCCGAGTTCGCGTCCGTGGTCGCAGCGCTTCGCGAGTCCCGTGAGGTCATCAACAAGATCCGGCATCGCGGCCACGTCCGCGAGTTGCCCTCGCGCGCGGCGCTTGAGGAGGTCCTGAACGGGTTGGCGGCGGCGCTGTTTCCGACGCATTACGCGGAATACGATCTCTCCGACACCAATATCGATCTCTTCGTCGGCAACGCACTGAACGGCGCCCTGACCGAGCTCAAGGAGCAGGTGCGGCGCGGCTTGCGCTTCGGGCCGGATGAAGGCGAACCAGACGAAGTCACCTTGCGCCGACGCGCCGACGAGATCGTGCGGGCCTTCAGCGAACAGCTGACGCCGATACGCGCGCTCCTGGTCAGCGACCTGATGGCGGCCTATCAGGGCGATCCTGCGGCGACCAGCATCTCCGAGATCCTGCTCTGCTATCCCGGAATGAGCGCAGTGATCCGCTATCGTCTTGCCCATGCCCTGCACGCCCTCGGTGCCACGCTGATCGCGCGGTTCGTCTCCGAGATCGCGCATTCGCAGACCGGGATCGACATCCATCCGGCCGCCACGATCGGCCGCGGCTTCTTCATCGATCACGGCACCGGCGTGGTGATCGGCGCAACCGCAGTAATCGGCAACAATGTCCGGCTCTATCAGGCGGTGACACTCGGCGCCAAGCGCTTCCTGACCGGCGAGGACGGCCAGCTGGTCAAGGGCGAGCTGCGCCATCCGATCATCGAAGACAATGTGGTGATCTATGCCGGCGCCACGATCTTGGGGCGCATCACGGTTGGCCGGGATTCCATGATCGGCGGCAATGTCTGGCTGACCCACAGCGTTCCGCCCGGCAGCGTCATCACCCAGGCCCGCACGCGTCTCGAAGAGGGCACCGAGTCGAAACCCGCGCTTTAGTTCAGCTTAGCGCTCGATCCAGACTCGCACTTGCCTCTGGTCACCGTCATGGCGGCCCCAGAAGAAGCCGTGCTCGTCATTGTAGCCATGCTCCGGAAAGGCGCCGACCTCGGTCTCGGCGAGGACAACCGCCTCAGCTTTGCTCGGCACCGTGCCGGAGAGTAGCGTCGATCCCTGGCCCGCGATCAGTTTGAAAACCTTGAACATCTTGCCCCTCCGTCGATGCCCAAACAAAGCGTGCGCAACCCGTTAGATCCTAGCAAGCGCTGGACCGCGGTTTTGGTTCCCTGAGCTTTTCTCGCGCGCGGCCAATTGTTTCTCGTTTGTTAAGCTTGCGCGAAAGCTCTTAGCCTTCACGGCAATCGCCTGCGTTCCGACACAGCCGGAGTCGCGTGATGAAATCAGCACAGATCCTTGCCGCACGACCGCTCCATTCCGTGTCCCCTGCCTCGGAATGGGTCACGCTCACCAACCTGCGCAGCTACCACTACATCGCCGCCGGGCCCGAAGATGCGCCGGCCCTGCTGTTCCTCCATGGCTTTGCAGATTCATGGCGCGGTGCCGAGGCGATGATGCCGCATCTACAATCACACTTCCGGGTCTTCGCGCTGGATCAGCGCGGCCATGGCGCCAGCGACAGCGATTTCGATCGCTTCTCGATCGAAGACTTCGCGCGCGATGCGATCGACTTCATCGAGAACGTGGTCGGCGGTCCGGTCACACTGGTCGGCCATTCCCTTGGCAGCCTTGTCGCACAGCGCGTCGCGCATCATGCCCGCGACTTGGTCACACGCCTCGTGCTGATTGGATCGGCGGATACATCCGGCGGCAATCCCGTGCTCATCGACCTGAAGCATGCCGTGGCGGCGCGTGATAGCGAAGCTCCGCTCGACTTTGCTTCGCTCTTCCAGAACAAGGGCTTCTCCGAAGCGCTCCAGGCGCGGCCCATCGTTGCACAGAAGGTTGCCACCACCTTGGCCGACGACGATCAGGTGGTCGCAAGTCGGATTCGCGTGCCGGCTCTGATTCTTTGGGGTGATCAGGACGCCGTCTTCGACCTCTACGCCCAGCGGCGCCTGCAAAGCCTGCTGCGACAGAGCAAGCTCACGGTCTATCCCGAGACCGGACATGCGCCGAACCGCGAGATTCCTGAGACGGTCGCGCGCGACATCATCCTGTTCTCGCTGCAGTGATGTGACATCGCGGCCACGGCGATGCGCGAGGAATTCTTCGCGCATCGGCGCGTTTTGCAAACGCAGAGAATAACTCTCCCGTCCGACTAGAATTACTGCGTCGACAAGCCTGCGCCATCATGAAGAATGGCGCCGCGAGAATGGACCACGTTGCGCGTCCATTCTGCATACAGGGTTGGGCAGATGCCTCCCGAAGACTGAACCGTCCGGCCGCGCTATCGGTCCGTTGCACGGCGACCAGGTCATGGTCGCCGAACGGCGAAGTGTTGCCGATTGCAATTGGAGGCCCGATCATGACACGCCCGATCCGTTTCAACGCCTTCGAGATGAACTGCGTCGGCCATCAGTCGCCGGGACTGTGGTCGCATCCGCGCGACCGCTCCTGGCAGTACAAGGACCTCGACTACTGGACCGACCTCGCCAAAGTCCTGGAGAAGGGCGTCTTCGACGGCATCTTCATCGCGGACGTCATCGGATATTATGACGTCTACAAGGGCAGCAATTACCACGCCATCCACCAGGCGGCACAGATCCCGGTCAACGACCCGCTGCAGCTCGCGGCGCCCATTGCCATGGTGACCGAGCATCTCGGCATCGGCATCACCGCCTCGACGTCGTTTGAGCATCCTTACACCTTCGCACGCCGGCTCTCGACCGCGGACCACCTGACCAAGGGCCGGGTCGGTTGGAACATCGTCACCTCCTATCTGGAGAGCGGCGCCAAGAATCTCGGCCAGAGCGGCCTCGGGCAGCACAACAACCGCTATGACGTCGCCGACGAATATGTCGAGGTGCTCTACAAGCTGTTCGAGGGCAGCTGGGAAGACGGCGCCGTGGTGCGTGACCGCGAGAAGCGCGTCTTCACCCGGCCGGAGCTGGTCCATGAGATCGGTCACAAGGGCAAGTTCTTCGAAGTGCCCGGCTATCACCTCTGCGAGCCGTCGTCGCAGCGAACTCCGGTGCTCTACCAGGCCGGCGCCTCCAATGCCGGCCGGAGCTTCGCCGCCAATCATGCGGAATGCGTCTTCGTCGCGGCGCCGACCAAGGCAGTGCTGAAGCACTACGTTGCCGACGTCCGCCGCCAGGCGGCCGAGGCCGGGCGCGATCCCCGCAAGCTCCTCACCTACAACCTGGTGACCGTCATCGTCGATGAAACCGACGCCAAGGCCCAGGCCAAGTTTGAGGACTACAGGAAATATGTAAGCTATGACGGCGCCCTGGTCTTCATGTCGGGCTGGACCGGCATCGATTTTGGCCAATACGCGCCGACCGATCTCGTGCAGAAGGTCGAGACCAACGCCATCATCTCCGCCGTCGAGCATCTTTCCGGCGGCAACGCGGGACGCACCTGGACCATCGAGGAGCTCGCGGTCTGGGGTGGGATCGGCGGGCTGGGCCCGGTCTTCGTCGGCTCGCCTTCCACCATCGCCGACATCCTCGAGGAATGGACCGAAGAGACCGATGTCGACGGCTTCAACCTCGCCTACGCGCTGGCGCATGAGACTTTCGAAGACATCGTCCATTACCTCGTTCCGGAGCTGCAGAAGCGCGGCGTCTATCCGACCGCCTACAAGCCGGGCACACTTCGCGACAAACTGTTCGGCGACGGGCCGTTGCTCCCCGCAACCCACCCGGCCGCGCGATTCCGCGACATCGAGGCGGTGAAGGCCGAGGAAGCCCGCCGCGCCGCGAAACGCGCCACCCGTGAAGCGGTGCCGGCGGAATGAGCGCGCCCCTCCTTCGATTGAGCGACGTCTCGGTCTCCTTCAAAGGGATTCGCGCCCTGAACGGCCTCAGCTTTGACGTAGCCGGGGGCGAGATCTGCGCCTTGATCGGCCCGAACGGCGCCGGCAAGAGCTCGCTCCTCAATGTGATCAACGGCGTCTATCGCGCGGATCACGGCGACATCGTCTTTGCCGGCCACCGCTACGAGCGGATTCATCCGTTGCAGGCCGCTAGGCTCGGCATCGGCCGAACCTTCCAGCACAACGCCCTGTTCGGCCGGCTGACTGTACTCGACAACGTTCTGGCCGGGCTGACCCGGCTCGGTCGCGCCACTTTCCTCGAGGAGGCGCTCCGCTTCGGCCGCTATTCCGCGGACCGCCGCCGTTTCCATGAACAGGCGCTGAAGATCATCCGCTTCCTGCATCTCGAGCCGCACGTGAACACCGTGGTCTCGTTGCTGCCTTACGGCTTGCAGAAACGGGTGGATCTCGCGCGCGCCTTGGCCGCGGGGCCGAAGCTCCTGCTGCTCGACGAGCCGATGGCCGGCATGAACCAGGCCGAGAAACACGAAATGGGTCACTTCATCGCCGAGGTGAACCGCGGCCTCGGCACCACCATCGTCCTGATCGAGCATGATGTCGGCGTGGTCATGGGCCTTTCGCGCCATGTCGTGGTGCTCGATTACGGGCGCAAGGTCGGTGACGGCACGCCCGACGAAGTGCGCAACAACCCCGATGTGATCGCGGCCTATCTCGGCAAACCGCATGCGGAGGCCGCCTGATGTCCTTCTTCCTGGAAACCCTGGTCAGCGGCCTCTTGGCCGGCGTGCTCTATGCCCTGGTCGCGATCGGCTTCGTGCTGATCTACAAGGCCTCCGGCGTCTTCAACTACGCACAGGGCTCGATGGTCTTGTTCGCGGCGCTGACTTTCGTCACGCTGATCGAGCATGAGCTGCCCTTCTGGGCCGCCTTCGCCGTCACCGTCCTGGTCATTCTGATCGGCGCCGCCCTAATCGAGCGTCTGGTGTTGCGGCCGCTGGTCAACCGCGACGGCCTCACCCTCTTCATGGCGACCTTGGGCCTGAGCTTCGTGATCGAGGGCCTGGCCCAGCTCATCATGGGCACAGACGTGCACCAGCTCGATCTCGGCATCGAGGATATTCCGATCGCCGTCGGTCCTGTCTCGATCAGCCAGTTCGACATCTATGCCTCGGCGATCTCGGGCGCGCTGGTCCTGGTGTTGAGTCTCCTCGCCTCCAAGACCCGGATCGGCATCGCGCTCCGCGCCGTCGCCGACGACACCTTGGCAGCGCAGTCGATCGGCATCCGCCTGCCCGCCATCTGGCGCGCGGTCTGGACCGTCGCCGGCGTGATTGCGCTGGTCGCGGGCCTGCTCTGGGGCGCGCGGCAGGGCGTCCAGTACTCGCTTTCCTTCGTCGTGCTGAAGGCGCTGCCGGTGCTGATCATCGGCGGCTTCAGCTCGATCCCCGGCGCCATCGTCGGCGGCCTCATCGTCGGCGCCTCGGAAGCGCTGGCCGACATCTATCTCGGCCCCCTGGTCTCCGGCAGCGTCTCGACCTGGTTCGCCTATGTCCTGGCACTCGCCTTCCTGCTGATCCGCCCGGCAGGTCTCTTCGGTGAAAAACAGATTGAACGGGTGTGATGCAATGACCACGACCGAGCTTGAACAGCCCATCACTCTCCCCGGCACGCGCGGCCTCACCCGGCAGCGCCTGCTGATCGCGGCTGGATTGGCGCTCGGCCTCGTCGGCGTGCCCCTCATCGGCAACGACTACTGGCTGAACTCGATCATCATCCCGACCATCGCCATGGGTCTCGCCGGTGTCGGGCTCAACCTGTTGATGGGCTATACCGGCCTGGTCTCGCTGGGCTCCGGCGCCTTCATGGCGATCGGCGCCTTCGCCACCTACAACCTGCTGCTCCGCCTCCCGTTCATCCCACTGCCCATCGTCCTGCTGCTCTCCGGCCTGATCGCCGCGGTGGCCGGCGTGTTCTTCGGCCTGCCCAGCCTCAGGATCCGCGGCTTCTATCTCGCGGCCTCAACCCTGGGCGCGCAATTCTTCTTCCAGTGGCTGTTCACCAACTTCAACTGGTTCTCCAACGATACGCTGACCCTTACGATCTCTGCGCCGCGCCTGGAATTGCTCGGCTGGGATTTGAACTCCGCGGTTGGGCGCTACCTGCTGGTGACGGTGACCACCGTGCTGCTGCTCTGGCTTGCGCATAACATCGTCACCAGCCGGATCGGCCGCGACTGGATGGCGATCCGCGACATGAACACCGCCGCCGCGGTGATCGGCACCAAGGTCGCGAGCCGCCAACTCCTCGCTTATGGCGTCAGCTCTTTCTACTGCGGCATCGCCGGCGCGCTCTGGGCCTTCGGTTATCTCGGCACCGCCGATGGCTACACCTTCAATCTCGACAAGTCGTTCCAGGTCCTGTTCATCGTGCTCATCGGGGGTGCCGCCAGCCTGTTCGGCAATTTCCTGGGTGCCGCCTTCATCATCCTGACGCCGATCCTGCTCGACGTCGCGACCTCGACTTTCGGCCTCTCGGACTACATCGACCAGGCCGTGCTGGCCAACGCCCAGCGCATCATCTTCGGCGTCCTCATCATCGTCCTGCTGATCAAGGAGCCGGACGGCCTAGCCCGGCTGCTGAAGCAGCTCGCCCGCAAGTTCACCCCGCAACGCTAATCAACCCCGAGGAGATAGACCTATGTTGAAATCCGTCACGATGGCCGTCGGGCTGTCGCTGGCCGTCGGATTGGGCGCAAGCAGCGCCGTCGCCGACGACCATTCGAAGGAGCAGCTTTATCCGCTGTTCACCTATCGCACCGGACCCTATGCACCGTCCGGCATTCCCTTCCTCGGCGGCAACCGCGACTACCTCCGCTACGTCAACGAGGTCGAAGGCGGCGTCGATGGGGTGAAGATCTACATCCAGGAATGCGAGACCGCCTATACGATCGAGCGCGGCATCGAATGCTACGAGCGCTACAAGAACGGCTATGAAGGCGCGCTGACCGCGGCGATCTTCCCCCATTCGAGCGGACTCGACATCGCCTTGACCGAGAAATCGCGCGCAGACAAGGTTTCGGTAGTGAGCCCCGGCGGCGGCCAGAGCGTCGCGATCGACGGCCGGGTCTTCCCCTACCTCTATCCGCTGGTCTTCGACTATTGGTCGGAAGCGCAGATCATCGTCGATTACCTCGCCAAGGTGCATGGCGGCTACGACAAGCTGAAGGGCGTCAAGCTCGCGACTCTCTACCACGACTCCGGCTATGGCCGGGAAACCATCGAGCCCCTGAAGATCCTATCCGAGAAATACGGCTTCGAGGACATCCAGATCCCTGTCCCACATCCGGGCGACCAGCAGCAGGCGCAGTGGCAGCAGATCAAGAAGGCCGGCGCCGACTGGGTCTTCCTGCGCGGCTGGGGCGTCATGAACCCGGTCGCGATCAAGACCGCGGCCCGGGTCGGCTTCCCGGTCGATCACGTGATCGGCGACATCTGGAGCGGCTCGGAAGACGATGCACGGCCTGCCGGCAGCGTCGCCAAGGGCTATCTCTCGGTCTCGGCCTTCCCGCCGGGCATCGACTTCCCGATCCTGCAGAAGCTGAAGACCGCGATCCTCGATGCCGACAAGACCGATCTCAAGGACAAGAGCAAGTTCGGCTCGGTCTATTACAACTACGGTGTGATCGAGGCGATCATCTTCACCGAGGGCCTGCGCACCGGACATAAGAAGTTCGGCAACCGCCCGCTGACCGCCGCCGAAGGGCAATGGGCGTTCGAGCATCTCGACATCACCGCCGAGCGACTCAAGGAGATCGGCGCTACCGGCCTGCTCGCGCCGCTCAAGGTGACGCCGGAGAACCACCGCAGCGAAACCGTCTCCGCCAAGGTCCAGCAATGGGACGGCAAGCAGTGGGTGGCCTTGACCGACTGGCTGACCGCCGACCCGGCCCTGTTCAAGGACATTCTCTACGGCAAGGCTGAGGCCTACGCCAAGGAGAAGGGCATCACGCCCGCCGCTGTTACGAACTGACCTTATAGATGCCGGAACGGAAAGACGTGGAGATTGAGATGACCGAAGCTGCTGCCGTTCCGGCATCCCCCTGGTTGTTGGAAGTGAACGACGTCCATGCCGTCTATGGCGAGGTGATCCTGGCCTTGCGCGGCGTCAGCCTGAATGTTGCCAAAGGCACCATTGTCGCCCTGCTTGGCGCCAATGGTGCCGGCAAGACCACCACCTTGAAGGCGATCTCCAACCTGCTCGGCGCCGAGCGCGGCAAGATCAGCCAGGGCGGCATCAAGTGGCAGGGCCGGTCGACCGACCGGATCGATCCTTCCGAGATCGTTCGCAAGGGCGTCGTGCAGGTGCTGGAGGGACGGCACGTCTTCCAGCAGCTCACCGTGGAGGAGAATCTCCAGGCTGGCGGCTTCCTGCGTCGCCTGCCGCGCCGCGAGCTCAAAGCTCGGATCGAGCGGATCTACACCTGGTTCCCGCGGCTGAAGGAACGCCGCACGAGCCGCGCCGGTCTCACTTCGGGTGGCGAGCAGCAGATGATCGCCATCGGCCGCGCGTTGATGACCGACCCGACCCTGGTCCTGCTGGACGAACCCTCGATGGGGCTGGCGCCGATCATCGTGCAGGAAATCTTCGAAATCATCCGTGGACTGAACCGCGACAGCGGCGTCAGTTTCTTGATCGCGGAGCAGAACGCCAACCTCGCGCTGCAATATGCCGATCGCGGCTTCATCCTGGAGAACGGCCGCGTCGCCGTCGGCGGCACCGCAGCGGCGCTCGCCGCCCGGGATGACGTGCAGCACTTCTATCTCGGTGTCTCGGTGGAACCCGAGACCGTCCACTAAAGTGCAGGAACCCCGATGTCTCAGATCGATCAGGCATGGGGCGCCGGCCCCTCCGCCCGTTATGAAACCCTGGCCGCGAAGTTCCGGCCGATCTTCGACCGCATCCGCGCCGGTGCCATCGAGCGCGAGCTCACCCGCAAGCTCCCCTATGACGAGTTGCTGCAGCTGAAAGAGGCGGGTTTCGGCGCGCTCCGCATCCCCGTCCAGTACGGCGGCGCCGATGCGACCCTGCCGGAGCTCTTCAACCTGCTGATCGAGCTCTCGGCGGCCGATTCCAACGTGACCCAGGCGATCCGTGCGCATTTCGGCTATGTCGAGGATGTGCTGAGCTCGACCGACGCCGCGCGCCGCGAGCGCTGGCTCCCACGCTTCGCCGCCGGCGACCTCGTGGGCAGCGCCTGGACCGAGACCGGCCCGGCGCCGGTCGGCAGCTTCGCCACCAAGGTGACCAAGAACGGCAAGGGCTGGGTGGTCAACGGTGAGAAGTTCTACACCACCGGCTCGATCTTCGCCGACTGGATCGACATCGGCGTCGATCGGTTCAATGAGTCCGTCGGCGAGGAGAAATCCGGTTCCGCCATCGTCTCGCGCCATGCCAAGGGCGTCACCGTGCTCGACGACTGGGACGGCTTCGGCCAGATTCTGACCGGCAGCGGCACTGCCACCTTCGTCGAAGTCCCGGTCGAGCCCGATGACGTGGTCGAAGACGAGATCCGCTTCAAATATGGCGCCGCCTTTTACCAGATGGTCCACTTGGCAACTTTGGCCGGGATCGGTCGTGCCGCGACCAACGACGTAGCCAAAGCCGTGTCGGAGCGACGCCGCACTTACACGCATGCCGCCGCATCCCGCTCCAGCCTGGACCCGCAGGTCCTGGAGATCGTCGGCAAGGTGCGCAGCCGCGCCTATTCCGCAAGCGCCATCGTGCTCAAGGCGGCAGAGGCGGTGCAGCGCGCCTTCGATGCCCATTTCCGCAACGACGCCGAGGCCGACGAACGCGCCAACGCCGTGGCTGAGCTCGAAGTCGCCCAGGCCCAGACCATCGTGACCGACCTCATCCTCGAGGCGACGACCATTGTCTTCGACGCGTTGGGTGCCTCGGCCACCTTCCGCAGTGCTGCCCGCGACCGCTTCTGGCGCAACGCCCGCACTCTCTCCTCGCACAATCCTCGGATCTACAAAAATCGCATCATCGGCGACTACGCGGTCAACGGCACGACGCCGCCCTATCAGTGGCGGATTGGGCAGGGATAGCTTCCTCTTCTGCCCCCGGCTACAGGTCATAAAGACAGATCATAGAAACGGAGTCACCTTTCCAGCCAACGCCTCCGCGATCTTATTTGCAACCCGATCGGCCGACTTCTTTGAGGGAGCCGCCTGAACGTGCGCATAAATTGCCGTCGACTGCGGATTCGCATGACCCAAGATCGCGCCGGCCATCATTAAGGCTTCGCCGTTCGACACTGCGGTTGAACCAACGGTGTGTCTTAGCGTGTGAGGCGTGACGCCAGGCAACCTAGCCTTCTTCACGATCCGTGGCCAAAGCCGTTTGACGCCCTGGTAGTGCCCGTTCCCGGTCTCGGCCGGAAACACGTAGGCGGTTTCAGCGGATCGCTTGATCTGGCGCAGTAAGGCGATGGCGGCGAGACCGAGAGGGCGAATCGACTTGCCCATCTTGCTATCGCTCAGCACGAGCAAACTTCGTTCGAAATCGACCTCCGACCATTTAAGGGTCGCGATTTCGTCTCGGCGGCATCCCGTCAGAGCCCAGAGGCGGGCAATGGCGATCGCCTTAACGTTGGCTCCTTCCGTCACCATCTCATCAAAAGCGCGTCCGAGGCGCACGACTTCCTCAAGCGTCAGATACCGGTCCCGGCGGTTATCCGTTCTTCGAATAGCGGCCTTCTGAACTGGATTTGACTCGACGATCCCCCGGCGGATTGCAAAGCGGTAGACCGCGGAAAGGTCGCGGGCGACCTTGCGCGCCGCCCCATCGCCACCACGCACGATGATCCTTTTCCGTGGGCCGATCTTATCGTCACGAGCGGTTTTCCCGGCCGTCACATTCGCAACGAACCGCTCGATCTCACCCGCGTCAATCTCCGACACCCGCTTTCGACCGAGCAGTGGCACGACGTGATGGCGTAGCCGCGCAAGGGTGTAAGCTTTGGTCCGTTCTTTCATTGGCGTCCCTTGCCGGATGCCACGCTGGACGATACAGCCCTCCAACTCATAGAGTTCGATCAGCGCCGAGATCGTCATTTCTCGGCGCCTCTTATGGCGGTCACCGGCCGGGTCATCACCCTTCGCCACGGCGCCCAGAATGGCTCTGGCTTGGGTTCGTGCTTCGTCAACGGCGAGAGCGCCGTAGCGCCCAATCGTGACGAACCGGCGAGCGGCGGATCGGCCTCCGCCGCTCGCCCGATATCGAACCACGAAAGTTTTGGTGCCGCTGATTTCGATGCGAAGACCGAAGCCCGCAAGGTGAAGGTCCCAGAGGTGATACCGTTCATCTCTCGGCTGAGCCGCGTCAGCGACCCGCTTCGTGATCAAGATGCTGCGTGAGCGATCCATAACGCCAGAACCCCGTCCAATGCTGGTGTCCACATGGTGCCCACCATAGATAAAATGTGGGAGAACGAGAGTGCACAACGTCGTGATTGAATTAAAGCGATTTCAGTAGGTTATAGCATGTGAGCGTACTGAGGCGAACGAGCGGCAGCACAAAGACCGGTCCTTGCCAAGGTTGGGGTCGAGGGTTCGAATCCCTTCGCCCGCTCCAGTTTTCACGGACAACTGGTCGGTTCCTCACTGCATCGGCGCAAGCCTGGTGCGTTGCAGGACTTGCGCGAAAC
>Ga0068862_100001213_pt1 | contig 24320 bp, 22 predicted proteins | sample KBSSwiS52_FD_66598 | JGI IMG/M metagenome (GOLD analysis project Ga0068862, IMG submission 66598) | Switchgrass rhizosphere microbial communities from Kellogg Biological Station, Michigan, USA - KBS Switchgrass S5-2 | ecosystem: Host-associated > Plants > Roots > Rhizosphere > Soil ... | reverse complement strand
GTCCGCTTCTTTGCTCCTCCGGGGTCCCCCTCGGTCGCGGTGAGGGCGCGAAGGAAAAGCCCGTAGGGGCGCGGGCACGGAGGCCCGCGCGTTCGCTGCCGGCACACGGATGTGCCGTCAGCGAACCCCGTAGCGTCCTCACGCAGTCGCCGGGCAGGAGCCCGGCGACCGCGACCGCGGGGGTGCCCTTTCTCTGGGTTACTTCTCTTTGGGCAAGCAAAGAGAAGTGACCCGTCCGCCAGGATGGCGGACGGAAAAACACACGGATGTGTTTTCTGCGAAAACCGAACCGATCAGAGCAAAGCAACTGCAAATGGATCCCGGCTTCCGCCGGGATGACAGCGTTGGATTGAGCGGAGATGACGCCTTGGCGCTTAGCCGAAAGACAGAGGCAAGGAGCTGGATTCCGGCCTTCGCCGGAATGACGAGAACGATGGCCTTCGCGAGAACGACGAAGCGAGCGTTACGAAGTAACCCTCTCCCAAAACCTCTTAACCCCATCCAGCCACGAGCTCGACAACGGCGAATGCGCCGCCGCCTTCTCCCCTTCGAAGGTCGCTTCGAACTGCTGCAGCAGGTCGCGCTGCTCGCGCGTCAGCTTGACGGGTGTCTCGACGACGACGTGGCAGAGCAGATCGCCGGTGCGTCCGCTGCGCACGGACTTGACGCCCTTGCCGCGCAGGCGAAAGAGTTTTCCGGTTTGGGTTTCGGCGGGAATCGTAATGCTCGCTTCGCCTTCGAGCGTCGGTACGGCGAGGACGCTGCCGAGTGCAGCTTGCGCGAAACGGATGGGGACTTCGCAGTGCAGATCATCGCCTTCGCGCTGGAAGATCGCGTGCTCGCGCACGCGCACTTCGACGTAGAGATCGCCGGGCTGCGCGCCGGTCGGGCCGGCTTCGCCTTGGCCGTTGAGTCGGATGCGATCGCCATTGTCGACGCCGGCGGGAATCTTGACCGACAGCGTGCGGTCGTCCTGCACGCGGCCTTCGCCGCGGCATTCCTCGCACGGATTGGCAACGACCTTGCCGGCGCCGCCGCAATGCGGGCACGCCTGCTGGATCGAGAAGATGCCGTTCTGCATGCGCACGCGGCCTTGGCCGCGGCAGGTGTCGCAGGTGGTGGTCTTGCCGTCGGCGGAGCCTGCGCCTTTGCAGGTGTCGCATTCGACCAGCGTCGGCACTTCGATCTGCTTCTCGGCGCCGAACACGGCTTCTTCGAGATCGAGCTCGAGCACGTAGCGAAGATCCGAGCCGCGCCGTGGACGACCGCGACCGCCGCCGCCCATGCCGAAGATGTCGCCGAAAATATCGCCGAAGATGTCGCCGACGTCGGCGAAGCCCGGACCGCCGCGACCGTTCGCGCCGTTCTCGAACGCGGCGTGGCCGTGCTGATCGTAGAGCGCGCGCTTGCGCGAATCGGAGAGCGTCTCGTAGGCCTCCTTGGCCTCCTTGAACTTCTCCTGCGCCGCCGGATCGTCCGGACAACGGTCCGGATGGAATTTCATCGCCAGGCGGCGGAACGATTTCTTGAGCTCCTCGTCGCTCGCGGTGCGCGCGGCGCCGAGGACTTCGTAGTAACAACGCTTGCTCATTTGGCGAACACTTTGCTTTCGATACGGCGGTCGGGAACGAACCATAACACCGCGACGGTGGCGTACAGCACGCACGAGACTATTGGCACGAAAAACGCCAATGCAATAGCGGTGACGTAAAGGATCGGCGAGATCGTCGCTTTCCAGTCGCCCCATGGCCCGCCGATGGCCTGCGCGAGATCGCTGGTCTCGCCACCATTGGCGCCGATCAGGACGCGCCTGAGCGGCAACCACGAGAGCGCCGTCATCAACAGCACAAAGCCGTAGATCGCGGTCGGCACCCTCGCCGGAATCGGCTCGGCTTCATTGAGCCACGCGGTCGTGAACGGAAAAAGCGAAAGCCAGAACAAGAAGAAGAGATTCGCCCACAACACCTTGCCGTTGACGTGCTCGACGGCATGCATCATGTGGTGATGGTTGTTCCAGTAGATGCCGACGTAGACGAAGCTCAGCACGTAACTCACGAGCACATGCCAGTTTGACGAAAGCGCGTGCCAGGTCGGCTCGTGCGGCGGTTTCAGCTCCAGCACCATGATCGTGATGATCACGGCGATCACGCCATCGGTGAAGGCCTCGACTCTGGCTTTCTCCATGCCTCGCGACTCCCCCGCGGTCGCCTGCCCGCATCGTCCGCGGGCAGGCTTCGTTTGCCGGATCAGGCTTTCTTGTCGTCTTTGACTTCGGTGAACTCGGCGTCGACGACGTCGTCGTTCTTCGCGCCGCCGGCTTGCGCCTGCGCGCTCGGCTCGGGGCCGGGCTGCGCGCCGGCGGAAGCCGCGGCTGCGCCAAGCGACTGCGCGGCTTCTTCGAGCTTGGCGATGCGCGATTCGATCTGCGCCTTGTCATCGCCCTTCATGACCTTCTCGAGCTCCGACAGCGCTTCCTCGATGCGGCCGATGTCGTTCGGTACCTTGCCGCCGTGATCCTTCAGCGCGGCGCGCGTCGCGTGGACGAGCTGATCGGCCTTGTTGCGCACGCCGACGAGCTCGTGGAATTTCTTGTCCTCTTCCTTGTTGGCTTCGGCGTCGCGCACCATGCGCTGGATCTCATCTTCGGAAAGACCCGAGCCCGCCTTGATCTCGATGCGCTGTTCCTTGCCGGTGTTCTTGTCCTTCGCAGCGACGTGCAAAATGCCGTTCGCGTCGATGTCGAACGTGACCTCGATCTGCGGCATGCCGCGCGGCGAAGGCTGAATTCCGGCGAGATCGAACTTGGCCAGCGACTTGTTGTAGCGCGCCTGCTCGCGCTCGCCCTGCAGCACGTGCACGGTCACGGCGGACTGGTTGTCCTCTGCGGTCGAGAACACCTGCGAGGCCTTGGTCGGGATCGTCGTGTTCTTCTCGATCAGCTTGGTGAAGACGCCGCCGAGCGTCTCGATGCCGAGCGAGAGCGGCGTCACGTCGAGCAGCAGCACGTCCTTGACGGTGCCCGAGAGCACGCCACCCTGGATCGCGGCGCCGACGGCAACCGCTTCATCCGGATTGACGTCCTTGCGCGGCTCCTTGCCGAAGAAGTCCTTGACCGCTTCTTGCACCTTGGGCATGCGCGTCTGGCCGCCGACGAGAATCACCTCGTTGACGTCGGACATGCGAAGACCCGCATCGTTGAGCGCCGTGCGGCACGGCTCGATCGTCTTCTTGACGAGATCGTCGACCAGCGCTTCGAGCTTGGCGCGCGTCAGCTTGATGTTGAGATGCTTGGGACCCGAGGAATCGGCCGTGATGTACGGCAGGTTCACTTCGGTCTGGTGCGCGCTCGAAAGCTCGATCTTCGCGCGCTCGGCGGCGTCCTTCAGACGCTGCAGCGCCAGCGGATCGTTCTTGAGATCAACGCCCTGATCCTTCTTGAACTCATCGACCAGATAATCGATGACGCGCTTGTCGAAGTCCTCGCCGCCGAGGAACGTGTCTCCGTTCGTCGCCAGCACTTCGAACTGCTTCTCGCCGTCGACTTCGGCGATCTCGATGATGGAAATATCGAACGTACCGCCGCCAAGATCGTACACAGCGATCTTGCGATCGCCGCCCTTCTTGTCCAGGCCATACGCGAGCGCAGCCGCGGTCGGCTCGTTGATGATGCGCTTGACTTCGAGTCCCGCGATGCGGCCGGCGTCCTTGGTCGCCTGGCGCTGCGAGTCGTTGAAGTACGCCGGCACCGTGATCACGGCTTCGGTGACGGGCTCGCCGAGATAATCCTCGGCGGTCTTCTTCATCTTCATGAGCACCTTGGCCGAGATTTCCTGCGGCGGCATCTTCTTGCCGTCGGCAGTCTCGACCCACGCATCGCCGTTGTCGTGCGCGATGATTTTGTACGGAACCATGCCGATGTCTTTCTGCACTTCGGCGTCGGTGAACTTGCGGCCGATGAGGCGCTTCACCGCGTAGAACGTATTCTTGGGATTGGTCACGGCCTGGCGCTTGGCGGTCGCGCCGACGATCACTTCCGAGTCCTTGAACGCGACGACCGACGGCGTCGTGCGATCGCCTTCGGAATTCTCGATCACTTTCGCCGTGGTGCCTTCCATCACCGCGACACACGAATTCGTCGTGCCGAGGTCGATGCCGATGATCTTGCCCATTTCTATACTCTCCCGCGTAATTCGGTTTCGGCCGTTGTGGCCGCTGATGGCGCGAAAACTGGGGTTTCGCGCTGATGTTTCAATGCTTCAGAGTGATGTCGGCTTCAAATAAGCGGCCATCCGTGCCGCCTTTTTGATCCATGTCAACTGCCCGGCGCCTTGGACACCGAAACCAGCGCCGGCCGCAGCAGACGCTCGTTGAGCACATAACCCTTTTGCGCGACCGCGACGACCGAGCCCGGCTGATGCTCGGCGCTCGCGACCATCGCCATCGCCTGGTGGCGTTCCGGATCGAACGGCTGCCCGATCGGATCGACGACCTTGAGACCGTTCGCGTCGGCAAGACGCGTCAACTCGCGCAAGGTCAACTCGACGCCGACGCGAAGACCGGCGTAATCGCCACCCTCGACCGCGAGCCCGCGCTCCAGGTTGTCGATCACCGGCAAGAGATCCGCCAGAAGCTTCTCGTTGGCGAAGCGGCGCGCCTGATCCAGATCGCGCTGCAAGCGGCGACGCTGGTTTTCAAGCTCGGCACGCTCGCGCAGCATCACCTCGCGCATCTCGGCGAGACGCGTTTCGTATTCGTCGAGCTGGCGCGTCAGCGCATCGACGTCGGCGATGACGTTGTCGTCGTCGCGCTGCTGGGCGGATCGGTTTGTCGGATCCGTGTTCTCCATCTTCCCTCCGTTGCCTTTGCGGGCTTCCTGCCCGCGCTTAAGAGCGGCATCCTTGCCGCACTCCTGTAGACGGCTCAAGCAATAACGCACCGGCGCCGGCTTTGGGCCGACGCGACATGCGCCCTCTGGGGTTCAAAAACCCCGCACAATCAACCTTATGAGGGCGCCCGCGACCTCTTCAAGGCGCCCGAGATGATATCGGCCGTGGCCTGCACGACCGGGATGACGCGCTCGTAAGCCATGCGCGTCGGCCCGATGACGCCGAGCACGCCGAGCACCCGCCCGCCGACGCCATAAGGTGCCGTGACCAAACTGTACTTGTCGAGTGCGGCAAACCCCGATTCCTCGCCGATGAAGAGCCGCACGCCCTCGGCATGGGCGCAGCGCTCCAGGAGCTGCAAGAGATCGCGCTTCCTCTGAAACGCCTCGAACAGCTCGCGCAGGCGATCGACGTCCGGCGCGTCCTGATTGCCCATCAGATTGGTATGCCCCGCGACCAGCATGTCGTTGTCGGCGCTGGTCTGGAACGCCTGCTGGGCGACTTCCATCGCGGCCGACAGCATGCGATTCAGCCGCGTGCCTTCGTCCTGCATCTCGCGCAGGAGCCGCGCGCGGATGTCGTCGATGCGCATGCCCGCGAAATGTGCATTCAGGTAATTGGCGATCTGCTCGAGCTCGCTCGCGCCGTAAGCGCGCTGCGTCGCGATCACGCGGTTCTGCACCTGCCCGTCCGTGAAGACCAGGATGACCAGGATGCGCCCGCCGTCGAGCTGCACGAAATCGATGTGCCGGAACGGAAATTCCTCGCGATTGGGCACGCTGACGACGCCGACGAAATGCGTCATTTCGGAAAGGAGCGAGGTCGCGCTCGACAGGAGATCCGGCGTCGCCGCCTCGGTCGGAAGCTCGCGCCGCAGCTTGTCCATCTGCGGCTCGTCCAGCGGCCGCACCTCGAGCAGGCTGTCGACGAAGACGCGATAACCCTGCGAAGTCGGCACGCGCCCCGCCGAGGTATGCGGCGCCGAGACGAGGCCGAACTCCTCCAGATCCGACATGATGTTGCGGATCGTCGCCGGGCTCACATCCAGCCCCGACGCCTTCGCCAGCGTCCGTGACCCGATCGGCTGGCCCTCCGCGATATAGCGCGCAATCAGCGCGCGCAGCAGCTGCCGCGCACGGGCGTCGAGCGGATGGTGACCTGCGGATACGTTCATCGATTCGTTCGGAGTGCGCCCCCGGCGCATGCAGCGACGCTAGCAAGCGTGCTGAGAGCAAGCAATACCGGCGTTCCTCCGTCATCCCGGCGAAAGCCGGGATCCATTTCACTCGCGCCGGAAAAGCAACATGGATCTCGGCTTTTGCCGGGATGACGGCAGGTACGTTATGCGGCCATGACGGCCCCGCTTCAACCGACGCCTTGGCCGTTTCCCGCCCCCATGCTAGCGTTCGCGCCGCGCTCAAACCCGCCCCAATCCATGCTGGAAACCCTCTACGTCAAGGATTTCGCCATCGTTGGCGAAGCCGACATCGCATTCGGCCCCGGCATGACCGTCGTCACCGGCGAAACCGGCGCCGGCAAATCGCTGCTGGTCGACGCGCTGCTGCTGCTCGCCGGCGGCCGCGCCGACGCGACGCAAGTCCGCCACGGCGCCGAGCGCGCCGAGCTCGCGGCAACGTTCGATCTGAAAAATCGCCCCGATCTTCGCGACTGGCTCGCCAACGAAGACCTCGACGAAGACGGCGCCTGCCAGCTGCGCCGCGTGATCCGCTCCGAAGGCAGCTCGCGCGCCTGGATCAATGGCCGCCCCGTGACGCTGACGCAGATGAAAACGCTCGCCTCCGAGCTGATCGAGATCCACGGCCAGCACGAGCACCAGGCGCTGCTCGAACCCGCGCAGCAGCTCGCGCTGCTCGACGCGTTCGGCGGCCACGCGACCGAGCGCATCGAAGTCGCACGCCTCGCCAAAGCCTGGCGCGAAACGACCGCCCGCATCGCCGAGCTCTCGCGCGGCGGCGATCACCTCGAACGCATCGAATGGCTGACGCATCAGCTCGAAGAGCTCGACCGTCACGCCCTCTCCGCCGCCCACCTCGCCGCGCTCGAAGACGAACACAAACGCCTCGCCAACGCGGGACAACTCCTGCAAGGCGGCAGCGGCCTCGCCGAGCGCCTCGACGGCGACAGCGAATTCGCGCTGGTCAGCCTCGCCGCCCGCGCCCAAGCCGAAGCCGCGCGCCTCGCCGCGCTCGACCCGCGCATGACGCCGATCACCGAGCTCCTCGACGCCGCGCAAATCCAGCTCAACGAAGCCAGCGATGCGCTCGCGCGCTACCAGAGCGCGCTCGACCTCGACCCCGAACGCCTCGGCGACGTCGAATCCCAGCTCGGAAAACTGCACGAGCTCTCGCGCAAACACCGCGTCCCGATGGCCGAGCTGCAAACGCAGGCGAACGCGCTCCGCGACGAGCTCGAAACCCTGCGCGGCGCCGGCGCCAGCATCGCCGGCCTCGAAGGCGAGCGGAAGCGCCTTCGCGCCGACTACGACAGCGCCGCGAAAAAACTCAGCCGACGCCGCGCCGACGCCGCGCAGAAACTCGGCGCCGACGTCACGCACCTCATGAACGAGCTCAGCATGCGCGGCGCGTTCGACATCGAGCTTGTCGCGCAAGACGCCGCCGACCCCGATCCCAACGGCGCCGAACGCTGCGAATTCCTCGTCGCTGCCAACCCCGGCACGCCGCCGCGCCCGCTGCGCAAGGTCGCCTCCGGCGGCGAGCTCTCGCGCATCAGCCTCGCCCTCGAAGTCGCCGCCCTCGGCCTCGACCCCGTCGGCACGATGGTCTTCGACGAAGTCGACTCCGGCATCGGCGGCGCCGTCGCCGAAGTCGTCGGCCACAAGCTCCGCCACCTCGGCGAACGCAGCCAAGTCCTCTGCGTCACCCACCTCCCCCAGGTCGCCGCCCTCGGCCACCACCACCTGCGCGTCGTGAAATCGAGCCGGCGCGACAGCACCGAAACCGTCATCGAAACCCTGGACGCCGCCGCGCGGCGCGACGAGATCGCGCGGATGCTGGGTGGGGTCGAGATTACGCGGGAGACGGTGGCGCATGCGGAGCAGATGTTGGGGAAGGTTGCGCCGCCCGCAGTCGCACGTAAACGTCGCTAGGCCGCTAACAGCGACGTCCTGTCGTCGCTTCAGCTCGCCCTGCACTTAGCTAAACCGCACTCGTTCCTGGCTCGTCCGCCCACTGGCGGACTGTGTTGCCGCGATCCGTATCACACAAATGACGCCGCCTGGTCGTCGATGCGGAGTGGTGCCATGAATGCGTTTAGTCGTTGGGCCTCGTCTGGGATGGTGTTGTGCGGTTTGCTCGCCTTTGGTAGTGCGCGTGCGCATATCTGGATCGATAAAGGCATTGCTGAGACTTCACTAACAGATACGAACGCACAAGAAGGCACTGCTGTCGCAATGTTTGGAGACATTCTCGTCGTGGGAGCGCCGAATCTCGACAAACCTGCATTTGGTCTCGGCAGCCCCCCAGTGACCGATGCTGGCGGGGTTCGCATCTACCGCCGCAACGCGAATGCTTGGGCTCTAACTCAAACTCTTTACTCTCCAACACCAGTAAGTGGCGCGGGTTTCGGGGCCGCAGTAGCCATTGAAGACAGCGTTCTTGCCATAGGCGAACCGGGCTATTCGCCGCCAAACCACACACGGAATGGACGAGCACTAATCTTTACACGACCACCCTCCAGCAACATATTTTCATACGGCAAGGAGATCATACAGCTAGGCGCAACTGACCCTTCTTGCGGCAATTCGTGCAATTATCCGGAATTCGGTGCTAGCGTCGATGTCGCCGCCGGGCCGAGCGGACGAGTTGCTGTAATTATAGGAGCGCCGGGTGATGACGTTGTGGATGTTGACCCATTCACTGGTCAGGCTGGCCTCTTCATTGACGAGGGTTCGGCCTTCGTAGTTCGATTCCGGATGTTGCCCGACGGCTCGATTGTCGGCCAGAACGACGCGGAAAATAGTTGGTACATCAAGTCCCCAACCGCAAATAACGACGTCAATGGGGACTGCTATTTAGACGATATTTGCATATTCGCTTGGTTATCTTATCGATTCAGCGGTCAAAGCGTTGCAATAACTCGAGCTGATTGTAGCGATTGCGATGACATATATTATCTCGTAGTCGGCGCGCCGAGGGCCACAGTCGCTTACGGAAGGGGAAACGCGCACGACTACGATGTTAGATCCGGCGGCGGTGCTGCTTGGATATACAGAATCGACTCCGAATTCGCTCACGTGGCAGATTCACATGATGTCGTGCAGCAATGGAGATCGATCGATCAACTTGAGCAATTTCCTCTGGCGAGCGCTCCATTCCTTGTTCCGCATTTCTCGCCTGATCATTTATACAACAATGAACATTTTGGAACCTCTGTTGACATAAGGATTACTGAAGGCCAGGTGGAAATCGTCGTTGGATCACCTTACGCGATGTATAGCGGGGCTAACCCGGGCGCCGTCTACTACTTCAAAAGCGTTTCGGGGTACTGGCATCTCGTACAGACCATCTGGTCTACTTCATCCGACGAAGACGAAGGCTTCGGAAGCTCGCTAGCTTTCACCTCCGATCGCCTTGCTATCGGCGCACCTCAGCGAAAGCACCTAGTCGACGGCCAAATAATCCTGTCAGGCTCGATCTTCGAATTGCTATCGACCGGAGCTCTGCTAGAGCCTTGGGAAGTTGTTCACGAACTTTTTGAAACTGAATACAACCTCGGCAATGCACTCGCGAGTTCGTCGGACTGGATTGCTACCGGCGCTCCAGACAGCAACGCCACGCAAACCTGGCAACGCGGCTGGATGCTCAACGTCACCGAACCCACCAACGGCGTCGTCCAAATCCTCCCGCCGTTCTTCCCGATATCCCAAGCCCTCAACTGCCCGCCCGACTGCAGCATCCCGCTCGAAAACGGCCGCCACCTGCAGCCCGCAGCGCTCGCCGACGACGGCTATTCGTTCTTCAATTGGGAAGGCGCCGGCTGCGACGACGTCGAAACGAATTCGTGCCCCATCGTCATGGACAGCGACAAATCGCTGACCGCAAATTTCATCGTCAACGTCGGCAACACGCGAACGCTCAATGTCTCGATCGCCGAGGGTAGTGGAACCGTGTCGGTCGATGCGGGCGAAGGCAACGACCTCTCGTGCCCTGGAACGTGCGATGGCGTCTATGCGAACGGAACCAGCATGTACATCCAGGCCGTGCCGGCGGAAGGTTTCGAATTCGCCGGCTGGGGCGGCGCTTGCGGATCCAGCAATCCGTGCTCGTTCCTCCTCAACACCAACGTCAATCTCACGGCAACGTTCCAACCCGTCGCCGGCAACCACATGGTCACCGTGGACTTCCTCGATTCCGGCACCGGCCGCGTAACGCTGTTCTCTGACGAGCCGCCGTACGTCTGCGACAACCTGATGTCTCTCTGCAGCATCTCCCGAGCGAACAACTCGACGATCAGCGCGCACGCCTGTACAAGCGCGGGCTCCACATTCACCGGATGGGCAGGCTTCAGTGGTGGAGCAACCTGCTGGGGCACGGCTCCGTGCGAGTTCATTCTCGAAAGCGATACGAATATCGCAGCGCGATTCGTGCCGTCGGACGAGCTGTTCAAGAACGGCTTCGAAGACACGGTTTGCGGCATCGGCGAGTTTTGACGCGCCGCCTCTGAATATTCGGACCATCACGCAGGCGGATGCGCAACGCATCCGCCTGCGCATAAGCATCGGCCTCGAAATCGCACCTAACTAAGCCGACGCCGACTGCACAACCCGCACACCTCGCGATTTCCAGATTCGACGACCGCGCCACTCCTCAACCCTCGCCGAATCGATCCATCCCAACGCAACCAACAACGCCGCCGCGAGCCCGAACACGATCCGCATGTCGCGTTCTGCCCTTTCGTGCCTCTCGGCAATCTTGGCCACCGCAGCGCTCGCGACGTGCGAGACAGCGTCCGCGGCGACATAGTCGAGACCGCCCGCTTTCGCGAGTTGCTTCAGATAATCGGCGCGCATCGCGGATCGATGTTCGCCGACTTCGGCAAGCGCGCCGGATTTTTCGAGATCCGTCCCAGGTGGCGCGCTGTCGATCATCTCGACCAGGTTCGGATGAAATCCTTCGCGCGCGGCGTCCGTCGCGGTCCAGTAGCCGACGATATTGTTGTCGGCATCGAGCCGCGGCACCGGTTTTTCCGCGAGGCCTCCGACGCCGACGAGCCAGCCCTTGGTGCGTCCGGCCATGCCGAGCAGATCCGAGAAGTGCGGCACTTCGACATGCGGGGCTTCGTCGCCGTCGCTGAGGAAGACGAGATCGAGTCCGCGCTGCTGCGCCTCGCGCAGCGCATTGACGACGCCGGCCTCGATGCGCGAATCGCCGTCCCAGGCCATGCGCCAGTCGAGGTTGCGCACGACCTGCTCGATCGCCGGAAAATGCCGGCAGACTTCGAGCGGCTCGAACAAGGTCACCGTGTCGACGCCGGCGAACAACGCGACGGAAATGCGCGAGCCGCACGGAAGATTCGCCATCGCCGCGATCACCGACGATTTGGCGCGATCGAGCCGCGATTCGTTCGGCGCATCCGGATCGACATCGCGCACGTTCATGCTCTCGCTGACATCGACGACGAAGAGATAAGCGAACGTCGCGCCGGGAAGCGCTATGCGCGGCATCGCGAACACAGGAAGTAGCACGAGTGCGGCCAGCAGGAAGCACGTCAACCGGCGCGCGACGATGAATCCGAGCGCACGCCGCAGCCGTTTCACGGCAATCCCCGCTTGGCGCTTTCCTGGATCGTCGTCCAGCCATTGTGGCGATCCGGCTGGATCGTGATCGGATCGGTATTGCGCCGCCAGCCTTCGCCGGGCGGCGGCGGCGACAGGCGTTCGAGCAATTCCAGGTTGTAGCGGACGTCGCGCAGAAAAGGATCGATGCGCAGCGCCGCGCGATACGCATCGCGCGCGAGATCGAACTGAGTGTTCTCGATGACGGGCCCTTCGATCTTCACGTCGCGGCTCATCTTGATGCCGCTCTCGAAATACGCATTGCCGAGCGCAAACCAGGCATTCGCCGCAAGTTTCGGATCCTTCGCGGCCTGTACCTGATTGAACAGTTTCACCGCTTCGTCGAAATGCTGCGCGCGTTCGAGATCCCATGCCGCGGCGTAGCGCACGCGCAAGTCGGCCGGCAACGGCGACAGCTGCCCGACGCTGCGATCGCGGATCATCGCATTGAGCGTCTGTGTCGAGCGCCAGCGCATCGCGAACGCTGCGGTCGCGATCAGCGCCAATGCGAGCGCGATCCAGACCAGCCCAGTGATCCAGCGCGTCAGGCGGCCCATGACCAGACTTCCATCAAACGCGAAACGATCAAGAGCGCGATGCCCGCGAGCGCCATCGCGAACAGCGGCGACGCGAGATCCTGCCGCGGCAGATGCTGCTCGTAGCGCGTCGGCAGATTCGTCATGCGCCCGATTTCAGCAACCGCATGTTCCAACGCGTCGGCATTGGCCACTTCGAACATCTCGTACGGGCTGCCCATCGATTCGAAGAACTGGTGCAGCGTCAGGCTGTCGAAGCTCGTCGTCTTGCGCGGCGCGAGAATGCTCGGCTCCTCCTCGCCGCGCGTGTAGATCCAGATCAGCGCCGCGCGGCGCTCGCCGAACAATTCCGTCAGCTTGCGCCGGCTCTCGTCCTTGATCGTCGCGCCGCCGTCGGACACGAGCAGCACGACGCGCGCCGCCGTCAGAGGACGATCGCGAAAGTAGTCGAGCGCCAGCGCGAGCGCGCTCGCCGGCGCCGTGAAACCTTCGCTGCGTGCCTCAGCGCTTTCGAGCGCCGCTTCGACCAACTCGCGATCCTCGCTCAACGGCGCGACGCCGATCGGCGAGGCATTGAACGTCGTCATGCCGAACGTGTCGCCGGGCCGGCGCTTCATGAAGTCGAGCAGGATGCGCCGCGCCGCATTGATCTTGCTCTCGTGATGCGCGCTTTCCGGCGTGTCGCCGACCAGCGGCTCGGACATGCTGCCGCTCCGATCGAGCACGATGACGATCTCCGCGCCCGCGCCGGACAAGGTCTGCGTGCCGCCTTCGAGATACGGCGCGGCGGAAGCGACGATCAGCGTCGCCAGCGAAAGCGCGCCCGTCATGCGCAAGAGCACGCGCAACCATTCCGAAGCCGCGTCGGGCGGCCAGTCGCTCGTCTGCGGATACGCGAACGTGCGCGCGCCGAAATTGAGCAGCGGCAGCAACGCGAGCGGCAACGCCCAGAGTACCCACGGATATGTCCAATGCAGATGGCTCATGGCAGCCCGCGCTCGCGGTCGGCCGCGCGATGCAGGATCGCGAGCGTCTCCGCCATCGACGGCACCGGCATCCCCGGCGCACCGTAAAAGCGATTCCACGATGCCTGGAACAAGCGCTCGATCGACTCGCGCAGCGGCGCGAGGAATACCGAACGCTCGAACAACCGATGCAGCGTCGACGGATACAAGGTCTCGCCCGCACTGCGATTGAACGCGGCGTGCAGACCGCGCAGCAATTCGTCGCGCTCGGCATCGGGCACGTTTTCGCCGATACGGCGCGAACGCCGCCAGAGGCGCAGCAACGGCCCCGGCGATCGCGGCAGGAACGGTAGGCGATCGTAGGCCCATAGCAGATACGCCGCGCATATCAGGGCAACGACGAACCCGATCGCTGCGCCGACGATATCCGACCACGTCGCCAGCATCTGCGGCGTCGGCGACGGCTTCAGCTCGCGATCCTGATCGGTCAAGGACGATGGAAGTCCCGGCGACAACAAGAACGATCGCGAAGGCACGATCAGCGGCCGCTTCTCCTCGCCCTGTATCACGCGCAGTTTGATTTCCGGAAGCGGCACGCGCGTCGCGGTTTCGACTTCGGCGAATATCTGATACGTGATCAGCACGACCGCCGAGCTCGGCGATTCCGCGCGTTGCAGCCGCGCGCTCCGCACTTCCATCCAAGGCGCGACGCGGCCCGGCGCCGGCAACGACTCCGCGTCGAGCTTGGTTCCTGGCGGCAGATCGATATCGATTCTCTCGTCGAGCAAGTCGCCCAGCATGTAGCCGGCATCGCGCAACGAAATCCGGATCGCGATGTCGTCGCCGGGCGCGGCGGTCGCGAGACTGCTGGCCACGATCGCGGCGAGGAGAAGAATGCGCAAGGCGCTCACACCGGCGTCTCCAGGAAATAGCGCGTCAGCAGCGTCGGATCGAAACGGTCGCGCACGAAAAAAGGCGCGCAGCCGGCGCTGCGGCAAAGCCGTCGCAACGTGTGCTCGCGCTCGCTACGACGTGCACGCAGTTTTCCGATCAAGGCCGGACGCAGCCATACGAAACGCCGCGCTCCGGTTTCGAGGTCACGCAACACCGCGATGCCGTGACGATGGATCGCATCGGCTTCGGCCGGATCCCACAACACGATCGGCACCACCGCATGATGCGAAAGCCGGCGCAGCAGCTCGGCGATATCCGCCTCGGGCCAGTGGAAATCCGAAACGACGAATGCGAGCGCACGCCGATGCGGCAGCTGCGGCACGACATCGAGCAGACCGCGCGCGCTGCTTCCGCTCGGCGATTGCTCGCGCAGGCGACGGTCCAGCCAATCGGCGGCGCCGCGATTGACGCGCGCCGGCAGCGTCAACGCCGAGCGCCGTTTCGCATCGGCCGCGTAGAAACCGAACGCATCGCCGTTCCGCCACGCCGTCTGCGCAAGCGCGATCGATATCCGGCGCAACTGATCGTATTTGTCGCGACGTCCGCGATACGACATCGATGCGGAAACATCGGCGAGCACGACGACCTTGAGCGCGGAATTCTGCTCGTATTCGCGCACCCACAATCCGCCGAACGGATCGCGCAATGTCGCGCGCACGTCGATGCGCCGCGGATCGGCGTGCTCGCGCAGCGGAACGCTCGCGCGCATGTGGTCGCCGCTGCCCGCCTGATAACCGCGAAACGCGCCCGGCCGGAGACCGCCGGTCTTCCACCGCACGCGGTATTCGACGAAGAGCGAGCTTGCGTCGATCACGTCGTCACCTTCTACGGCGCAGGCACCGCTTTGAGTATCGCCGTCGTGAACTCGCGGCCGATGCGGCCGCGTTGCAGCTCGTAGATCGGCGTGAAGAACACGCGATGCGCGACGACCTCGTGAAACACCGCATGCAAATCCTCGGGCGACAGATCCGCGCGGCCTTCGAGCCACGCCGACACGCTCGCCGCGCGCACCAGCATGCTCATGCCGCGCGGGCTTGCGCCGGCCATGACGAGATCGTCCATGTCGATGCCGTCGAGCACGATGCCGTAATCGGTCGGGCGGTGCGTCGCGAGCCTCAAGTGATTGACGAACGTCTCGACCGCGGGGCCGGTGCGCACATGATTCTGGATCTTGGCCGCGATCGTCGGTAGCGCAACATGATCGAGCATGCTGTCCGGCAGCGAGGCGATCAGCGTGTCGGTGTCATGGAAGCGCGTATCGAACGTCAGCTGCCGATGAATCTCCGGCGTGTCCTCGGGCGCGATCTCGATCTCCATCAGGAACCGATCGCGCGCGGCGCCGGGCAGCTCGAACGTCTCTTCTTTCTCAACGCGGTTGCGATCGGCAAACACCTGGATGTATGGAAAACGGAATTCCGCATTGAACGCGGTCAGGCTGCGCTCGGCCATCACGCGCAGCAGCAGCGAATGCACTTGCGGGCGCGCGCGATTGATCTCGTTGAAGAAGAATACCGACAGCGCTTCGCCGTGCGCGAGCAGCGGACCCGGATCGACTCTCGGCTTGCCGTCGCGATCGATGTGCGTGTGATAGACGAGATCCTGCGGCATCAGGTCGATCGTGCCTTCGACGCGCTCGTATTTTCCGCCGAGCCCGCGCGCCGCTGCGCGTAGCAATGTCGTCTTGCCGACGCCGACGTTGCCTTCGAGCAGCACGTGGCCGCGCGCGAAGATCGCGATCGTCAGCAGCCGGATCGCCGGCGCGAGACCCAGCACGACGCCGTTGAGCGCCTTCTCGAAGCGCAACGCGCGCTCGCGCCACTCGTTCAGATCGGAATCGAAATCGCTCATGCGCACCTCGATGTCGAACCGAGATTAGCGAGGCGCGGGGACACCGACAAGGCGCAAAAACAACGCGCAATCAGGCGTTTAGGAATCGATACAGATTGATCCGCGGTGTCGCGGATTTGGCGCACTTTTGCGCGGCGCGGCGGCCCGCTTCGTCAAGTTGTCTCCGTCATCCCGGCGCAGGCCGGGATCCAGCTTCAGACGGCGACATCGAAAACTGGATCCCGGCCTGCGCCGGGATGACGAGCGATACGAGTTGCGGTACGCCTCAGAGCGACTCGACGCGCGCATTCACGACCGGCGGACGCAGCTGCGCCATCCAGTCGTTCGCATTCGCCACCTGCGCGTCGCGCTTGAACGCATCGAGCGCCGCGAGGTCGACATCGGCGATCGCCCAATCCGAGCCCGCTTCCGCGCGCACGAGCACACCGTCGGACGGAAAGCCGCGATCGATCGGCGTGTAGATCGTCGCCGTTCCGGTGTTGACGTCGAGCGCTGGGCTCCAAGGTGCTTCGCCGGCCGTCACGGCGCAGGCGACGAACACCTGGTTCTCGAGCGCGCGCGCCTGGCAGCCGATACGAACGCGCGAGGCTCCGGCTTCCGTGTCGGTGCAGCTCGGCACCAGGATCACGCGCGCGCGCGCCTCGACCTGCGCGCGCGCATACAGCGGAAATTCGCAGTCGTAGCAGACGTCGATGCCGACGCGGCCGAACTCGGTGTCGAACACTTTCAGCGCATCGCCGGGCTCGATCACGACGGCGGCGCGCTCGAAACCGGTCAATGTCAGCTTGTCCTGGAATGCGACCTTGCCGTTCGGCGACACGAAATACGCGCGGTTGCGATAGCGGCCGTTGCCCTGATCAAGCAGGAACGTGCCGGCGGCGAGGTAGATCGAATGGCGTGTCGCGAGCTCCCGAGCGAGCGCGACGTAGTCGTCGTGATTCGCCTGCAGCCCGGCGAGCGATTTCGAGAAATCCGAGCGCACGTCCGCCGGCTGTCCTGCGGCGGCTTCGAGCGCGAGATATTCGGGAAGCACGATGACACCGGCGCCGGCGCGCGCGGCTTGCGCGACGCGATCGCCGACGCGCGCAGCGAAATCGGCGAAATCGGCGGGCTGGCCGATCGTGTATTGAGCGGTGGCGATCTTGAGGTTCATCGAACTATCCAATCAGTGCGCCGTTCCCTTCTCCCGCAGGCGGGAGAAGTGCCGAAGGCGGATAAGGGAATCGGTGCGTAGTCGCGAGGCTTCCCTCACCCGCGCCTTTCGGCGCGGCCTCTCCCGCGAGCGGGAGAGGCGACAGCCGCGAACTTGCGGGCAATCAAACCTAATCGAGCGGCCGCATCCAGAAGCGCAGCCGATGGCAACTCGGCATATCGTGGCCGATCTCCTGCCATTCAAGCTGGCAGAACATGTCGTCCTGGCGCTGGTAGCCGCGCTTGTTCCAGAAAACGTCGTTCGGACGGAAGCCTTCCGGTCGTCGCGGATCGTCCGGATTGCGCTCGACCGCGCAAAATGCCGTCGTGTTGAAGCGGCCGAGCCGGCGCGCGTAGCCTTCGCGCTCGTCGAAGAAGCGGTGGCCGAGGCCGTGGCCACGGTAGTCCTTCAGCAGCACCGACTCGCCGAAATAGAACACGTCGGCAAGCGGAATGCCGCGATCGAGGAATGGCTGCTGGAACGCCGCCGTCTCGTCGGTCAGCGGAATCCCGGTCGACGCGCCGATCACGCGATCGCCGTCGAACGCGAGCACGAACAGGCTTTCCGGCGACTCGGCATAGGTCGCGAGATATTTCTTTTCGTAATCTCGATCGCCCGCATAGAGATACGGCCAGTCGTGGAACACCGCGATGCGCAGCGCCGCGACGGCGTCCAGGTGCGGCGCGACCTCGGCGCCGGAATAGGTTTTGACGTCGATCATGAGCTTACGGTACCGAATCGACGCGTGCGGAGCAAAGCGGTGACGTCGCGCCGCCTGCGTCCGGACTTTCGGCCGCCAACCGCAACATTGCTGACAGTCTTTGTCAGCAGCAGGGCCGTAAGGTTGCGCCACTTTCCCGCGGAGCCTTCCCCATGCGTCTTTATCACCATCCGTTCTCGTCGAGCGCCCGTCGCGCCGTCGTCGCCGCGCTGCATCTCGATGCGCCGGTCGAGCTTGTCGAGATCGGCAGCCTCGTCGATCCCGCGGTGCGCCAGCAGATCGTCGCGCTCAATCCGAACGGCAAGATTCCGGTGCTGGTCGACGAGGATTTCGTGCTGTGGGAATCGAACGCGATCATGCAATACCTCGCCGACATGACGCCCGGTCAGACGGTCTATCCGACCGAGCCGCGCGCACGGCTCGAAGTGAATCGCTGGCTCTTCTGGTGCGCGCAACATTGGGCGCCGGCGCTCGGCGTGCTCGTGTTCCAGAACGTCATCAAGCCGTACATCGGCGCCGGCGAAGCCGATCCTGCCGAGCTCAAGCGCGGCGAAGCCGAAACCGAACGATTCGCGCGCGTGCTCGATGCGCATCTCGCGCGACGCCAATGGATCGCGGCGCCGACGCTGACGCTCGCCGATTTCGCGATCGCCTCGCCGTTGATCGCGATGGACACGGCCAAGCTGCCGTTGCAGCCGTACGCCCACATCATGAGCTGGTTCGCGCGCGTGCAGGCGCTCGATGCGTGGAAGCGCGCGGCGTAAGAGCAAGACGATCCTGCTGATGGCGCTCGCAATGCATGCAGCGGCGAGCGCTTCTCCTTTTGATGATGGAACTTCCATGACTTCAACGAATACCGGTTCCTGCTGCCCCGTGATCGAGCTGCGCCAGTACACGCTCAAGCCGGGACAGCGCGATGTCCTGATCGAGCTTTTCGAGCGCGAGTTCATCGAAACGCAAGAGGCCGTCGGCATGCGCCTGATCGGCCAGTTCCGCGATCGCGATCGACCCGATCGCTTCGTCTGGATGCGCGGCTTCGCCGACATGCCCTCGCGCGCGATCGCGCTGGCCGCGTTCTACGGCGGCCCGACCTGGATGGCGAATCGCGAGGCCGCGAACGCGACGATGATCGATTCCGACAACGTGCTGCTGCTGCGTCCCGTCACGCCCTCCTCGGCGTTCGCGGTGCCGACGCGCGAGCGCGCCCCGGTCGGCTCGACGCTTCTCTCGGAGTCGCGCATTCTCGCAACGATCTACTATTGCGACGCGCCCGTCGACGACGAATTCCGCCGCTTCTTCGATTCCGAAGTCGCGGCCATATTGAGCGAAACCGGTGCGACACCGATCGCGCAATTCGAAACCGAATCCGCCGCCAACACATTCCCGCGCCTTCCGGTGCGCGAAGGCGAACACGTCTTCATTTGGTTCGCCGCGTTCGCCGGCGAAGCGGCGCTGCGCGAACACGAACGGCAACTCGCCGCTTCGCCGCGTTGGACCAGCGAAGTCGTGCCGGCTCTCACGAAATACCTGAAATCGCCGCCCGAGCGGCTGATTCTGGAACCGACTCCGCGCTCGCGGCTCCGCTGAGCGCGTCGCGGAGTACCATCGACGCCATGCCCGGCGCGACCTTGTTCGAAAGCGGATCGCTCAGCTGCCTCGACTACCGATGCGAGGCAGGACGCGGCGACACGCCTTACGTCGAGCTGCACCGCAGCTACTCGGTGTCGTACGTCCGCCGCGGCAGCTTCGGCTATCGCTCTCGCGGCGAGACGTACGAGCTCGTAGCGGGATCCGTGCTTACTGGCCACGCGGGCGATGAATTCCTTTGCACGCATGATCATCACGATTGCGGCGACGAGTGCCTCTCGTTCCATTTCACGCCCGAGCTCGCTGAAACGCTCGGCGAAATAGCGCCGGAACGCGAAACATTGTGGCGTTCGGGCGGCCTGCCGCCGCTCCCGGAGTTGATGGTGCTCGGCGAATTCGCGCAAGCCGCGGCCGACGGACGCAGCGATATCGGTCTCGACGAAGCCGGGCTCGTATTCGCGCATCGCTTCGCGGAAATCGTTTCTGGCCGGCCACGGCGCAGGGCCGCCGTGCGCGCCGTCGATCGGCGCCGCGCGGTCGAAGCGGCGCTGCGCATCGACGAGCAATCGCACACCGCGATCGACCTCGAAACGAGCGCCGGCGAAGCGGGCTTGAGCGCATTCCATTTCCTGCGCGTTTTCGCCGATGTGCTCGGTGTCACGCCGCATCAGTATCTCGTGCGCTCTCGGTTGCGGCGCGCGGCGCGTCTCCTGGCCGAAGGCGCACGCTCGATCAGCGACGTCGCGTTCGATGTCGGCTTCGGCGATCTCTCGAACTTCGTGCGCACGTTCCACCGTGCCGTCGGCATCTCGCCGCGCGGATTCCGCAACGCCGCCAAAGGCGACCGCAAATTTTTCCAAGAACGGCTCGCCGCGTGCGCCGTACGCTGAGCTCCCGTCAACGGAGGCTCCCATGTACGACCATATCGGCTTGAAGGTGAAGGATGTCGACGCCAGCGTGCGTTTCTACGAAGCCGCGCTCGCGCCGCTCGGCTACGTTCTCGCGTCGCGCGACGAATCAGGCGCGGGCTTCGGTCCGAAAGGCGCGCCAGCGCTGTGGCTCTATCGCGACGATGCAAAAGCGAAAGCCGGCACGCACGTCGCGTTCCAGGCGCCCGATCGCGCGGCGGTGGACAAGTTCCACAAGGCCGGCGTCAAGGCCGGCGCGCGCGATCACGGCGCTCCGGGTTTGCGCGCCGACTACAGTCCGACGTATTACGCCGCGTTCCTGATCGATCCCGACGGCAACAACGTCGAAGCGGTCTGCCTGCGCTGAGGACACCGATGGCGTCGAAAGCTCCGAAAGTCGTCGCACGCAAAACGAAAACGCCAACGATCGCGCGCGCGGACACGCAAGTCGTCGTGCCTTCGATCGACGGCGAATGGGCTTTCGACGCCGTCGCCGCGCTGGATCACCTGCGCGGCGCAGATCCGACTTTGGCTGCGCTGATCGACAAGGTCGGAGCGTTCGCCATGGAGCTCAAGAACGCGCCGACGCTTTTCGCGGCGCTCGCCGAAGCGATCGTCTACCAGCAATTGACCGGCAAGGCGGCCGCGACGATCCACGCGCGCGTCGTCGCGTTGTTTCCACGCTCGCGCGCCGGCTTGACGCCGAAGAATATCCTCTGCGCGTCGGACGAAGCCTTGCGCTCCGCGGGTCTCTCGCGCTCGAAACTCCTGTCGCTGCGCGATCTCGCGCAGAAAGCGATCGACGGCGACGTTCCGACCTTGGCCGAAACGCGGCGCATGGCCGACGAAGAGATCATCGCGCGCCTCACGCACGTGCGCGGCATCGGGCGCTGGACCGCGCAGATGCTGCTGATCTTCCATCTCGGTCGCGGTGACGTGCTGCCGGTCGACGACTACGGCGTGCGCAAAGGTTATGCGGTCGCATTCCGCAAGCGCGAGCTGCCGAAGCGCGAAGCGATCGAAAAGCGTGCAGAACGCTGGCGGCCGTATCGTTCGGTAGCGAGCTGGTATCTGTGGCGTGCTGCCGAAAACACGAGCACGAAGACCAAGCCTCAGCCTCGCGAGCGCGACGCGAAGTCGACCGCTGCGCGGCCTGCGATGCGCCCGCTCGCGAAACACGCGGTGAGAAGATAGCCGCCGGTCGGCGCTTCCCAATCGATCATCTCTCCCGCGCAGAAAACGCCGGGGAGCGGCTTCAGCATCAGCGATTCGTCGAGACCCTCGAAGGCGACGCCACCTGCGGAGCTGATCGCCTCTTCGATCGGACGCGGACGCAGCAAGCTCAGCGGAAGCGACTTGATCGCAGCCGCGATGCGCGACGGATCGGCAAGATCGAACTTGCCGAGGACCTCGCGCAGAAGGCCGGCTTTCACGCCGTCGATGCCAACGCGTCGGCGGAGGACCTCACTCAGCGAACGGCCTTGCGTCGGCTGCGTGAGATCGCGTTCGAGACGCGCAACGTCACGACCAGGCGCGAGATCGAGACGGATTTCCGTCGAGCCGCGCGACGCGATCGCATCGCGAAGCCTGGCGCTCATCGCGTAGATCAGGCTGCCTTCTACGCCGGTCGCGGTCACGACGAATTCGCCTTGCTGGCGAATCCGCGTTCCGTCGGCGTCGTTCCATTCGAGGATCACCGGCTTCACCGGATCGCCCGCGTGGCGTTGCGCGAAATGCTCGCTCCAGCCGACATCGAATCCGCAATTCGACGGCTGCAAGGTTTCGACCGCGACGCCGCGCGAACGCAGCAGCGGCACCCATGCGCCGTCGGAACCGAGCACCGGCCAGCTTGCGCCACCGAGCGCGAGCACGGTCGCGTCCGCACGCACGCGATGATCGACGCCGTCGTGAGCGAAGCGCAGCGTGTCGTCGTCGTTCCAGCCGAGCCAGCGCTCGCGCACGTGAAAACGCACGCCGTCGGCCCGCAGGCGCCGAAGCCAGGTGCGCAGCAGTGGCGCAGCCTTGAGATCACTCGGAAACACGCGACCGGAACTGCCGACGAAGGTTTCGACGCCGAGCGATCGTGCCCATTCGCGTACGGCGTCGGCGTCGAACGCCTTCAGCCAACGCGCGACTTGTGCGCTGCGATGTCCATAGCGCTCGACGAATCGCGCGAACGGTTCGGAATGCGTGAGGTTGAGCCCGCCTTTTCCGGCGATCAGGAATTTGCGGCCGACCGAGCCAAGATGCTCGTAGACGTCGACTTCCGCGCCTGCCGCACGCGCCGCTTCCGCGGCCATCAACCCGGCCGGACCGCCGCCAACAATCGCGACCGCCGGCGCACTCATGCCGGCGCGGCCGGACTCAGCCGCCAACCTGCGCGATCCAGTCCTGCAGGTTGTAGTAGTTCGTCACGCGCGCGATCTTGCCGCCGCGGATGTCGAAGAATGCGCCGCCCGGCAGCACGTATTTCTGGCCGTTCGCCGGCGGCAATCCTTCGTCGCTGACCTTGTACGTGCCGTGCACGACGTATTCCGCTGCGCCGCGCGTTCCGTCCGCATTGCTCTGCGCGACGATATCGCGCAGCTGCTCGGAATAGCTCTTGTCCATGCGCCCGAGAAATGCGCGGAACGCATCGCGTCCTTTTTCGCGCGGACCCTGATTGAGATCGTGCACGACATCGTCGGTCAGGCTTTCCAGCATCGCGTTCCAGTCGCCGCGATTGAAGGCCGCGTAGTAGCGCTCGATCAGCGCGATCGTGTCTTGCGAGGTCATGAGATTCTTTTCCGGAAGCGAGCCGCGCGGGCGATGGCTAATGGTAGCAATGTCGAAATAGGCGGCGCAGAGCCGAAGGGTGTGTTTGCGCGTTTCGTTCGTTCTCGGGCGCGCCTTTCGCCGTCCCAGACGGCCCTTACAGTCAATGCAGATGGATCCCGGCTTTCGCCGGGATGACGGCTAGAGCTGGATTCCGGCCTTCGCCGGAATGACGGCGTGTGGCGTTCGGAATGACGAGAGGTTTTTCGTAGCGAGCGCAGCGACGCGTCCGCTTCTGCGGACAGGGATGGCCGCTTCTTTGCTCATCCGGGGTCCCCCTCGGCCGCGGTGAGGGCGCGGAGGAAAAGCCCGAAGGGGTCGGCGCGATGGATCGCGCCGAGTTCGCTGCCGGCACAGGGACGTGCCGTCAGCGAACCCCGTAGCGTCCTCACGGAGTCGCCGGGCAGGAGCCCGGCGACCGCGGCCGCGGGGGTGCCTTTTCTCTTGGTTACTTCTCTTTGGGCAAGCAAAGAGAAGTGACCCGTCCGCCAGGAGGGCGGACGGAAAAACACACGGATGTGTTTTCGTACCAACGACAACACACCCGAAAGCGCCCCTCACCCTCCCCTCTCCCGCAAGCGGGAGAGGGGAAAAACTTGCAGCGGCGACAGGCCAATCCGGGATAACGCCTGTCACCCGCCCTGCTTCTGCTTGACCCAATCGTCGATCACGCGCTCGAGCAACGCCAACGGCAACGCACCGTGCGTCAGCACCTGATCGTGAAATTCGCTGAGCACGAACTTGTCGCCGAGCGTCTTCTTCGCGTTCTCGCGCAATTCGAGAATCTTCAGCATGCCGGCCTTGTATGCGAGCGCCTGGCCGGGATCGACGAAATAGCGCTCGATCTCGGCGGTGACGTCGGATTCGGCCATGCCGGTGTTGTCGAGCATGTACTGGATCGCCTGTTCGCGCGTCCAATGCTTGTAGTGGATGCCGGAATCGACGACGAGTCGCACCGCGCGCATCATCTCGTCGCGCAGGCGGCCGAGGTTGTCGAGCGGGTCTTTCTCGAAGCCGAGCTCCCACGCAAGACGTTCCGAATACAGCGCCCAGCCTTCCGCATACGCGGTGAACGGCAATACGCGGCGGAAGAAC
>Ga0068862_100001210_pt1 | contig 24342 bp, 17 predicted proteins | sample KBSSwiS52_FD_66598 | JGI IMG/M metagenome (GOLD analysis project Ga0068862, IMG submission 66598) | Switchgrass rhizosphere microbial communities from Kellogg Biological Station, Michigan, USA - KBS Switchgrass S5-2 | ecosystem: Host-associated > Plants > Roots > Rhizosphere > Soil ... | reverse complement strand
CTCGGCGAGCACACCTTCCGCCGCTTCGTCGAGATCAAGCGGCAGGAATGGGACGAGTACCGGGTCCAGGTGACCCCGTACGAGATCGAGAACTTCCTGCCGATTCTGTGACGCGGCAGGGCTGAAGCCAACGGAATGGGCGCGTCGGCGACTCTCCACGTTCTGCGCGTCTTCTGCGACGAAGCGGGGGCGAACGGCAACCCGCTCGGGGTCTTTCTCGACGGCGCCGAGGTGCCGGCGGACCGGCGGCAGGCGATCGCCCACGATCTCGGCTTCTCGGAGACGGTCTTCGTCGACGATCGCTCGTCGGCGGCGATGCGGATCTTCACCCCCGGCCTCGAGCTGCCCTTCGCCGGCCACCCGAGCGTCGGCACCGCCTGGCTGCTGGCCCGCGAGGGCGAGGCACCGGAGGCGCTGCGGCCGCCGGCCGGTGAGGTTCCGGTGCGGCGCGAGGGGGAGGGCGAGAACGCCCTCACGTTCGTCTCGGCCCTGGCCGAGTGGTCGCCGCCCTGGGAGCTGATCGAGTACACAGACCCGGCCGAGGTCGCGGCGCTGGGCGGCCCGCCCGGCGGCCGCGAGGACGAAATCTACGTCTGGGCCTGGGAGGACGAGGCAGCCGGCAAGGTGCGCTCGCGCTGCTGGTCGCTCGCCGACGGCGTCGGCGAGGACGAGGCGACGGGCTCGGCGGCGATCATGCTCGCCGCAGCCACCGACCGCGAGCTGCTGATCCGCCAGGGCGAGGGCTCCCTCCTCCGCGCCCGTCCCCTCGGCGATGGTTGGGCCGAAGTCGGGGGGCGATGCGTCCTCGACGAAGCGCGCGACTACGAGGTCTGACCCAGCAGCTCGGCGAGCTTGTCGGGGTCGGCGACCGGAAGCTGGCAGGCGAAGTTCTCGCAGACGTAGGCGGCGGGGCGGCCGTCGAGGAGGGTGCGGCCGACGAGGAGCGGTGGCTGCTCGGTGCCCTCGGGGCCGGCGGCGAGGACGAGGTGGGGGCGGTACTCGGATCGGACCACCGCAGCGAGCTCGGTGATGTCGTCCCCGACCAGCGCCACCTCGCGCACCCGTGCGGCCGCGAAGTCCATCGCCCGCAGCAGGTGGGCGAAGGAGTTGGGGTGCTCGGTCGCCGGCTTGGCGAAGAGGGCGAAGATGTCCTCGGCGGCCTCGCGATAGCGGCGCTCACCGCTCAGTGCGGCGAGCCGCAGCAGTCCCAGCGCGGCGGCGCTGTTGCCGCTCGGGATCGGGTGGTCGCCGACGTCCTTGCGGCGCACGATCAGCTCCTGGTGGTCGACCGAGGTGGTGAAGAAGCCGCCCCGCTCGGGGTCGGCGAAGCGGTCGAGCATCGCCTCGGCCGTCGCGACCGCCGCCTCGTACCAGCGTGGCTCGAGGCTCGCTTCGTAGAGCGTCAGGAGCGCTTCCAGCAGGAAGGCGTGGTCCTCGAGATAGGCGTTGAGCCGCGCCTCGCCGTCCTTGTAGGTGCGAAGCAGGTGGCCGGCATCGTCGCGCATCTGCTCCCAGACGAACTCGGCGCAGCGTCGCGCCGCCTCGAGGTAGTCGTCGCGGCCGAGCACCGCGCCGGCCTCGGCGAGCGCCGAGATCGCCAGCGCGTTCCAGGAGAGCAGCCGCTTGTCGTCGAGCCCCGGTCGGATCCGCTCTTCGCGCGCCGCCAGCAGCCGCGCCCGTGCGGCGTCCAGGCCTGGCGGCTTGGGCGCTGCGGCGCCCTGCGCCCGATGCAGGATGTTCGCCCCCTCGAAGTTGCCGCGTTCGCTGACGCCGTAGAACTCGAGCAGCGGCGCCGCGTCCTCCTCGCCGAGCGCCGCGCGGATCTCCTCCGGGAACCAGACGTAGAACTTGCCCTCCTCGCCCTCCGAGTCGGCGTCGAGCGCCGAGTAGAAGCCACCCTCGGGGCCGCGCATCTCGCGCAGCATCCAGTCCAGCGTCTCCTCGCAGACGCGGCGGTAGCGCTCCTCGCCGAACGCCTGCCAGCCGTGCAGGTAGGCGGTCGCCAGCAGGCCGTTGTCGTAGAGCATCTTCTCGAAGTGGGGGACGAGCCAGACGCGGTCGACCGCGTAGCGGGCGAAGCCGCCGCCGAGCTGGTCATAGATGCCGCCGGCCAGCATCGCGTCGAGCGTCTCCCGCACCACCGCGGTCTCGCCGCGGGCCAGCAGCAGCTCGAGCGAGGAGGCGGGCGGGAACTTCGGCGCGCCGCCGAAGCCGCCGTACTGGCGGTCGGCAGCGGCGAGCAGGCGCTCGGCCGCGGCCGCCAGCTCCGTCTCGCCGACAGCGCCGGGGCGCGGCTCGACCGCACCGAGTGCTCCCAGCCGCTGCCGCACTTCCGGCGCTCGCTCGCGGATCGCCTCGCGTTTGGTCTCGAAGGCGTCGACGACCGCTTCCATCACCATCCGGAAGCTCGGCATGCCGCGGCCCTCGTCGGGCGGGAAGTAGGTGCCGCCGTAGAAGGGGATGCCGTCGGGGTCGAGGAAGACGGTCATCGGCCAACCGCCGTGGCCGGTCATCGACTGCACCGCCTCCATGTAGATCGCGTCGACGTCGGGGCGCTCCTCGCGGTCGACCTTGACCGGCACGAAGTGCTCGTTCATGTAGGTGGCGGTCTCCGGGTCCTCGAAGCTCTCACGCTCCATCACGTGGCACCAGTGGCAGGCCGAGTAGCCGACCGAGAGCAGGATCGGCCGGTCCTCGTCGCGCGCCCGGGCCAGCGCCTCCTCGCCCCAGGGATACCAGTCAACAGGATTATTCTGGTGCTGTAAGAGGTAGGGACTGGTCTCCTGGGCAAGGCGGTTAGGCATGAACTCACCCTACCCACCCCAATTTTCAGGTACCCAGGCGCCCCTGCGACCGTCATGATTCGCTAACGGTGGGTCGCCATGCCCCAAATCAAAACCACAACCTGACTCTCGAGCAGGTGATGGAGAAGCTGGCGCCCCCCGAGCGGGCGGTGGTAGAGGACGCGTTGACCCGTGCCGCCAAGACCGAAGCCGAGCTGCGCTTCCTCGCCGACCACGATCCTCTGACCGGGCTGCTCAACCGCCGCAGCTTCCGCCGCGAACTCGATTCCTACGCCTCCTTCAGCGCCCGCTACGGCGGCCAGGGGGCGGTGATGGTGATCGACATCGACGGCCTCAAGGCGGTCAACGACGCCCACGGCCACCATACCGGCGACAACCTGATCCGCCGGGTCGCCAACGTCCTGCGCGAACGGGTCCGCGGCACCGACCTCGTCGCCCGTCTCTCCGGCGACGAGTTCGCGGTGCTGGTCCCGCAAACCGACGCCGACGGCGCGATCGCGCTTGGCGAGGACCTGCGCGTCCAGGCCGCCGCCGGCTGCGCCGAGGAGACGGAACTTGCCAGGGTGACGATCAGCGTCGGAATCACGCTCTTCGACGGCAAGTCCGGGGCCGGTGCCGAAACTGTGTTGGTCGCTGCCGACCAGGCGATGTACCGGGCGAAGGCCGAGGGGCGCGACCGGGTCGCGGTCTTCAGCGGGCCCGAGGAGCGGCAGCGGGCGGTCGCCAGCGCCCTGACGACCAGCGCCCGGATCCGCGACGCCCTCACCCAGGATCGCCTGCGGCTCGCCGGGCAGCCGATCCTCGACCTCGCCTCGGGTGGCGTTGCCCGCTGGGAGCTGCTGCTGCGGATGGCCGGCGAAAACGGCGAGTTGGTCCCCGCCGCCCAGTTCATCGGCGTCGCCGAGCGGACCGGGATGGTGCAGGAGCTCGACCGCTGGGTGATCGCCCAGGCGCTGGGACTGCTGGGGGCGCGGGAGCGGGCCGGCGAACCGGTCTCGCTGCACGTCAACGTCTCCGGCGCCACGGTCTCAGACCTCTCGGTGCTCGAGTTCATCGAACGGCTGCTCGACGAAGGCGAGGCCGACCCGGCCCGCTGCACCTTCGAGATCACCCAGACGGCCCGGGTCGAGGACTACGACACCGCCGCCCGCTTCGCCGATCGCCTCACCGAGTTCGGCTGTGAGGTTGCGATCGACGACTACGGCGCCGGCTTCGGCCCCTTCGAGTACCTGAAGCGGATCCCCTTCGACGTGATCAAGATCGACGGCGCCTTCGTCCGCGACCTGCCCAACAACGATGCCGACCAGTTAACGGTGCAGGCGATCGTCGGCATCGCCCACGGGCTCGGCAAGGCGACGATCGCCGAGTTCGTCGAGGACGACGAGACGGCGCGGCTGCTGCGCGAGTACGGGGTCGATATGGGGCAGGGCTTCCACTTCGGCGCTCCAGTTGACGCCGAGGCGCTGGCCGCGGCCTAACGGTCCCGTAGCGCGGCGCGGCGGATCTTGCCGGTGCTGGTCTTCGGTAGCTCGGTGGCGAAGTCGACGATCCGTGGCGCCTTGTACGGGGCGGTGACCTCGCGGCAGTGGGCGATCAGCTCCTGCTTCAGCGCCTCCTCGCCGTCGCCTGCGGCGGCTTGGTCGCCGTCGCGGAGGACGACGACGGCGCGGACCACGGCGCCGCGCTCGGGGTCCGGGGCGGCGACCGCCGCCGCTTCTGCGACCGCCGGATGGGAGAGCAGCGCCGCCTCGACCTCGGCCGGGCCGATCCGGTAGCCGGAGGAGGCGATGATGTCGTCGCCCCGGCCCTCGAAGAAGAGGTAGCCCTCCTCGTCCTCGCCGACCAGGTCGCCGGTCGACCACCACTCGCCTTCGAAGCGCTCCCCGTCGAGGTAGCCGGAGAAGAAGGTGGGGGAGGAGGAGGCGCGGAGCTGCAGTTCGCCGTCGACGATCCGCGTCTCGAGCCCCGGCAGCACCTTGCCCATCGAGCCGGGCTTGACCGGCTCGCCGACCAGGTTGGCGGTCACCGCGCCGGTCTCGGTCTGGCCGTAGCCGTCGGCCGGCTCGAGGCCCATCTGCTGGCTGAAGATCGCCACCGTCTCGGCGTCGAGCGCCTCGCCGGCGGAGACCATCCGGCGCAGCGCCGGCAGCCGGCGCAGCTCGGTGCGGCGGGCCAGCATCCGGTACTCGGTCGGCGCCTGGCAGAGGACGTTGACCCCCAGCGCCTCGGCGAAGTCGAGCCGCTCGGCCGGGTCGAAGCGGCCGTCGTGGATGACCGCGGCGGCGCCGGTCAGCCAGGGGGCGAGGAAGACGTTGCGGGCCGACTTCGACCAGCCGGTCGCGGTCGTGCACCAGGCGAGCTCGCCGCGCTGCGAGCCGAACCAGTGCTCGGCCTGGATCCGCTGCCCGAACAGGTAGCGGTAGGGATGCAGCGCGCCACGCGGCTCGCCGGTCGTTCCCGAGGTGAAGACGATCAGCGCCGGGTCCTCGGCGTCGATCTCGGCGACCGAGGCCGGCGTCTCCTGCGGCCGGTCCTCGTCGAGGACGTCGGCGACCTCGCCGAGGTCCATCGCTGGCACGCCGTTCGGCAGCAAGCCGAGCAGTGCCTCTTCGCCGACGCACAGTGCGGGGTTGGCGGCGGCGACCCGGTGCGCGAGGTCATGCTCGCGCAGCTGCGTGCTGCAGGGCAGCGCCACCGCCCCCATCCGCCAGCAGGCGAGCAGCGAGAGCACCCACTCGATCCGGTTGCCGACCAGGGTCATCACCACGTCGCCGCGGCGGACGCCGCGAGCCGCGAAGGCGCCGGAGAGACCGGCGCTGGTGGCGATGAGTTCGCCGAAGTGCCAGTCGCGGCGGTTGGCGTCACCGTCGACGGCGACGATGCCGAGACGCGATGCGGGTGACTGCTCGAGAAGGTCCTCGATGATGTTCACGAGCGGGCAGTCTGCCCGAATGGCCGACGGGACGATTTCGGGAGCCATCGTCCCGAACTCGGCCCATCGGCAGAGTGGGCTAGCGGAGTTCGGCTGAGCTCTTGCCGAGCAGCTGGCGGGCGACGATGAGCAGTTGGATCTGCTGGGTGCCCTCGAAGATGTCGAGGATCTTGGCGTCGCGGCTCCACTTCTCGAGCAGCTCGTGCTCGGCATACCCCACCGACCCACACAACTCGACGCAACCGAGGGTCACGTCCACCGCCGTCCGTCCCGCCTTCGCCTTCGCCATCGAAGCCTGCAGCGAGTTCGGCTTCGAGTTGTCGGCCATCCAGGCGGCGTGCAGGGTCTGCAGCCAGGCGGCCTCGTAGTCGGCCTCCATCTCGAGGAAGCGGGCCGCGGCGGCGGACTGGGAGAGGGCGGGGGTCGAGTAGTCGACCTCGACGCCGGCCTCCTGCAGGTGGCGGCGGGTCTCCTCGAGCGCCGCTCGCGTCACCCCGACCGCCATCGCCGCGACCAGCGGCCGCGTGTTGTCAAAGGTCTGCATCGCCCCGGCGAAGCCCTTCTCGAGGTTGACGTCGGCGCTGCCGAGCAGTGCCTCTTTCGGCACCCGGCAGTCCTGCAGGGTGAAGTTGGCCGTGTCGGAGGCACGGATCCCGAGCTTGTGCTCGAGCCGGTCGAGCTTCAGGCCGGGGTTGTCGCGCTCGACGATGAACGACTTGATCGCGGCACGCCCTTTGGAGCGGTCGAGGGTCGCCCAGACGACGATCAGGGCGGCGCGGTCGCCTGAGGTGACGAAGATCTTCTCGCCGTTCAAGACGTACTCGTCGCCGTCGAGCTCGGCGGTGGTGCGGATCGCCGCCGAGTCGGAGCCGGCTTCGGGCTCGGTGATCGCCATCGCCGCCCAGAGGCCGCCGTAGTGGTCGAGTTGCTCCTGCGTCGCGACCGAGGCGATGGCCGAGTTGCCGAGGCCCTGGCGCGGCATCGAGAGCAGCAGGCCGACGTCGCCCCAGCAGAGCTCGATGATCCCGAGCACGGTCGAGAGGTTGGAGCCGTTGCGGTTCTCGCTCGGGTCGGCGCCGTTGGTGCGGCGCACGCCCGCGGCGCCGGCGCCGCCGAGGTCCGAGCCCTCGTTCATGCCGTCGATCAGCGAGGCCAGCATGTCGAGCTCTTTCGGGTAGGTGTGCTCGGCCTCGTCGTATTTGCGCGAGATCGGCCGGAAGACCTCGGTCGCCACCTGGTTGGCCTGGCTGACCAGCGGCTTGAACTTCTTTGGAATCTCGAGGTTGATCATGGTTGCCTTTCGCTCTAGACGAGCAGGGCGCCCTCCATCACGCCCGCGGCTCGCAGGTCTCGGTACCAGCGCTCGACCGGGTGCTCCTTGACGAAGCCGTGGCCGCCGAGCAGCTGCACGCCTTCGGAGCCGATCGCCATCCCCTTCGCGGTCGCCAGCCGGTGCGCCAGGGCGGCCTCACGCTCGAACGGCTCGCCGCGGTCGGCCCGGCTCGCGGCCCGGTAGACGGCGAGCCGCAGCCCGTCGGTCTCGATGCCGATGTCGGCGACGCCGAAGGCGACCGCCTGCCGATTGGAGATCGGTTCCCCGAACGCCTGGCGCTCGTTGACGTAGGGGATCACATAGTCGAGGACCGCTTGCGAGGCGCCGACGGCGAGCGCCGACCAGGCGATCCGCGCCCGGTTGACGCAGGCGACGTAGTCCTCGCGCTTGCCCTCGCCGAGCAGCGCGCCGCCGGGGACGCGGACGCCCTCGATCAAGAGGCGGCCGGTCGCGGCCGGGCGCAGCCCCATCGCCGGTTCCGGCTCGACGGCGAGTCCTCTGGTCCCGGACTCGACGACGAACAGCGCCGGCCCGATCCCCTCGGCCTCGGCGGCGATCACGAACAGCTCGCACTCGGCGGCGCGGGCGACCAATGACTTGGCGCCGTCGAGGACCCAGTCCCCGCCCTCGCGGCGGGCCTTCGTCTGTAGCTGCAGCGGGTCGAACAGCGGTCGCGGCTCGAGCAGTGCCAGCGCCGCTGCGGGGACGTCCTCGCCGGTGAAGGCGGGCAGGTAGGTCGCCTCCTGCTCGGCCGTGCCCCAGAGCCCGATCGCAGTCGCGACCGCGCCGGGGGCGAGGGTCGCGTAGGCGATCCCCATGTCGCCATGGGCGAGCGCCTCGCCGACCAGCACGCTCGTGACCGCCGCCTGCTCGTGCATCACGCCGCCGAGCTCCTCGGGAACGCCAAGCATGTTGACCCCGAGCTCGGCCGCCTGGGCCAGCAGCTCGGGTGGGGTCTTCGACTCGGCGTCGGCGGCGAGCGCCGCCGGGCGCACCTCGGCCGCGGCGAAGGCGCGGCAGGCCTCCTGGAACATCTGCTGCTCGTCGTCGGGGGTGACGTCGAAGAGCCCGCTCGACTTGGAGCGCTTCTGGCGCGCCGGTTTGCCGAGCTGCTGGGCCGCCTTGAAGGTGCGGCCGGCGGCGGTTGCGGTGCGGAAGCCGCCCTTGGTCGTCTGGAAGAGCGCCCGCTCGACCCCTTTGCGCAGGCGGATGCGGTCGAGCAGGTCGGAGCCGGCGAGCCAGTTCAGCGCCCGCAGACCGACGCCCATGCTGCGCTCGGCGATCCCCTGATCGTTCTGGGTGCTGGTGGTCACTGGTTCCTCCTGGGTCGGTGCTGGTACGGGATCTGGGCGTCCGGCACGATGCGGCCGTCGAGGTGGGGCGTTGCCTTGCGCGCCTCGCGGACGGCGAACTCGATGTCTCCGGCACTGGCGAACTCGACCCGCGCCGGCAGCAGGATCGGCTTGCGGAAGCGGACCTCGACCGCGAAGGCGTCGGGCAGGCGCGCCTCGAGTGCCGCCAGGCAGCGGGCCTTGGTCCACATCCCGTGCGCGATCGCCGCCGGGAACCCCAGCGGCCGCGCGGTCAGGGCGTGCATGTGGATCGGGTTGCGGTCGCCGGAGACGGCGGCATAGCGGCGGCCGAGGTCGGCGCCGAGCTTCCACTCGGCGCTCGCCGGGGTCGCCGGGTCGAGTGCGAACCCGGCCCCGCCCTCTGCGTCCGGGTCGCCCTTGCCGCGCCGCAGGATGGTGCTGACGCCCTCCCAGGCGAGCTCGCCGCCGGCGGTCCTCGCCTCGGTGACGATCGTGAAGGTCTTCCCTTTCGGGTGGGGGGCGAGCGCCGTCGGCCGTGCCCGCAGGGTCAGCTCCTCGCCGAGCCCGAGCGGCCGGTGTTGCGCGATCCGGTTCTCGACGTGGACCAGCCCGACCGCCCCGAACGGGAAGCGGCCGTCGGCCATCAGCGCCATGTGCAGCGGGAAGGCGAGCACGTGCGGGTAGGTCGGCGGCAGCTGGTCGCGCAGGGTGAAGCCGCAGACGCGGGCGTAGGCGGCGACCGCCTGGGAATCGGCCTTGATGTTGACCAGCTCGAGCTCGATCTCCGGGATCTCGCCGCCGCCGCCCGGGACGAACGGCAGCAGCGAGGCGCCCGGGATCAGCGGCGCCGCTGCCCGCGCGTAGAGCGGCAGGATGCTGGGGGAGGACTGCAGGGTGCGGGTCTCGGTCGCCACCGTCAGGCCCCCAGCAGGTTCTGGCCGCAGACGCGGACCACGTTTCCGTTGACCCCGGTCGAAGCGGGGCTGGCGAACCAGGCGATCGTCTCGGCGACGTCGACCGGCAGCCCGCCCTGTGAGAGCGAGGAGAGGCGGCGGCCCGCTTCCCGCGGCCCGATCGGCATCGCCGCCGTCATCCGGGTCTCGATGAAGCCGGGGGCGACGGCGTTGATCGTCGCCTTCCGCTGCGCCAGCTCGGGCGCCATCGATTCGACCATCCCGATCACCCCGGCCTTCGAGGCGGCGTAGTTGGTCTGGCCCGAGTTGCCGGCGATCCCCGACATCGAGGAGACGCAGACGATCCGCCCGTTCTCGTTCAGCAGGCCGCGCTCGAGCAGCTCGTCGTCGATCCGCTCCTCCGCCGAGAGGTTGATCTCCATCAGCTGCGTCCAGCGCTCTTCGGGCATCTTCGCGATCGTCCGGTCCTTGGTCACGCCGGCGTTGTGGACGACGACGTCGACGCCGCCCTCGAGCCGCTCGGCGATCTGGGTCGGAGCGTCCTCGGCGGTGACGTCGAGGGCGATCGCCGCCCCCCCGAGGTCAGTGGTCAACTTGCGCAGCTCCCCGGCGTTCTGCGGCACGTCGAGCCCGACCACCTCGGCGCCGTCGCGGGCCAGCACGGCCGCGATCGCTGCGCCGATCCCCCGCGCTGCCCCGGTCACCAGCGCCACCTTGCGGGCCAGCGGCTTGTCCCAGTTGAGGTCGGGGAGGGGGGCGACGCCCTTGCCGATCCGGATCACCTGCCCGTCGACGTAGGCCGAGCGAGGCGAGAGCAGGAAGCGCAGGGTCGAGGCGAGTTCCTCCTCGGCGCCGGGCTCGACGTAGACCAGCTGCGCGGTGGCGCCGCGGCCGCCGATCTCCTTGCCGAGCGAGCGGGTGAAGCCCTCGAGTGCGCGCTGCGCGGTGTGGGCGCGGGGGGTGCCGGCGAGCGCCGGGGTGGTGCCGAGGACGACGACGCGACCGTTGCGCTGCAAGCGGCCGACCGCGGGGTAGAAGAAGCGCTGCAGCTCGACCAGCTCGGTCGAGTCGGCGATCCCGCTGGCGTCGAAGACCAGCGCCTTCGCCTTGCCCTCGGTGCCGGCGCGTTCGGCGCCGATCGTGTCGAGCATCGCCCTCACCGGTTTGGCGAGCCGGCCGCCGGGTGCCTCGCCGCTCAGCACCGGCCCCGCGATCACCGGCTGGCCGGGTCGGAAGCGGTCGAGCTCGACCGGCTGCGGCAGCCCGATCTGCCTGGCGATCGTCGCGACTACCGGCGTGTTGACGATCTGTGCGTAGCGGTCGGTCATGGCTATTTCCCCGCGCTTTCGAGGATCGCGACGACGCCCTGACCGCCGGCCGCGCAGATCGAGATCAGGCCGCGTCCCTTGCCGTCTTCGTGCAGCTGTTTGGCGAGGCCGGCAACGATCCGCCCGCCGGTCGCTGCGAACGGATGGCCGGCGGCGAGCGAGCCGCCGTTGACGTTCAGCCTCTCGCGGTCGATCGCCCCGAGCGGCTCGTCGCGCCCGAGCTTCTCCTTGCAGAAGGTGGCGTCTTCCCAGGCCTTCAGCGTGCACAGCACCTGGGCGGCGAAGGCCTCGTGGATCTCGTAGTAGTCGAAGTCCTGCAGGGTGAGGCCGGCGCGGTCGAGCATCGTCGGCATCGCGTAGGCGGGCGCCATCAGCAACCCCTCGCGCTTGTGGACGTGGTCGATGGCGGCGGTCTGCGCCTCGGTGACGTAGGCGAGGACCGGCAGATCGCGCTCGCGCGCCCACTCCTCGGAGGCGAGCAGAACCGCCGAGGCGCCGTCGGAGAGCGGCGTCGAGTTGCCCGCGGTCATCGTCCCCTCGGCGCCGCCGAAGACCGGCTTCAGCTTCGCCAGCTTCTCGCTGCTCGAGTCGGGGCGCAGGTTCTGGTCGCGCTCGAGCCCCAGGTACGGCGTGATCAGGTCCTCGAGGAAGCCCCGCTCGTAGGCGGTGGCAAGGTGCTGGTGCGAGGCGACCGCGAGCTCGTCCTGCTCGCGCCGCCCGATCTCCCATTCCTTCGCCATCACCGCGCAGTGCTCGCCCATCGACATCCCGGTGCGCGGCTCCTCGTTACGGGGGATCTCGGGGATCAGGTGCTGCGGCCGGAAGCCGGCGATGGCGCGCAGCTTGCCGGCGGTCGAGCGCTCGCGGTTGGCCTCGAGCAGGGTGCTGCGGAGCTGCTCGTTGAGCGCGATCGGCGCGTCGGAGGTGGTGTCGGCGCCGCAGGCGATCCCGGCGTCGATCTGACCGAGGGCGATCTTGTTGGCGACCAGGATCGTCGTCTCCAGCCCGGTGCCGCAGGCCTGCTGGACGTCGTAGGCGGGGGTCTCGGCGGCGAGCCGGGTGCTGAGCACGCTCTCGCGGGTCAGGTCGCGGTCGTGCGAGTGCTTCAGCACGGCGCCGCCGGCAACCTCGCCGAGCCGCTCGCCGGCCAGCCCGAAGCGGTCGACGAGCCCGTCGAGCGCCGCGGTCAGCATGTCCTGGTTGGTCGCGTGGACGTAGTTCGAGTCCGAGCGCGCGAAGGGGATCCGGTTGCCGCCGACGAGGGCAACCGGGCGGGTCTTGGCGTTCATGAAGCGGTCATTCCTCCTTGGGAAGGTTGGGGCGCTCTTGCGGTGAGGCCCGGCGCGACGGTGGCGATCAGCAGCTCGGCCGCCTGCTCGGCGGTAAGCGCCTCGGTCCGCAGCCACCACCGGGCCAGCGCCTCGGCGGCGCCGAGCAGGGCGGTGGAGAGGGCCTCGACTTCGGTCCGTGCCGCCGCCCGCCGGCGCTCCGGCATCTGGGTGAGCATCGAGTCGGAGACGAGGGTGAGGATCCGCCCCCGGTGCTCGCCGACCCGCTCGGCGACCTCGCCGCCGCGCGGCAGCGTCTCGTCGAACAGCACCGCCCAGGCCGCGCGGTCGGAGTCGAGGAAGGCGAAGAAGGCATGGACGCCGGCGCCGAGCGCCTCAGCCGGGCTGGCGGTCGCGGCGACCGACTCGGCGACGGTCGTGGTCAGCGACTCCGCCGCCCGCTCCATGCAGGCGATGTAGATCCGTTCCTTGTTGCCGAAGTAGTTGTAGAGCAGCGGCTTGGTGACGCCGACCCGGGCGGCGATCTCGTCCATCGTCACCGCCGCGTATCCGCCCTCGGCGAACAGGGCATGGGCCTCAGTCAGCGTCTGCTCCATCCGGTCCGCTCGCGGCAGCCTCGTCCTTCCGGTTGCGGCAATTGATGCATTCATCGGTGTAAAGGTTACCCGACTATAAATTCAGGAAACGTGACAGCGCGCACACGGGTTGTTCGGCGACTGGCCTGTCCTTCATGCCGAATAGCATTATGCCTAGAGGCATGAATTTATATACCTGAAGGCATTATGCTCCGTCCTATGAAGGGGCCGGAAGCCACCAATCCCTTCCTCTTCGGGACCCTGGCGCTGGACGAGTCGTTCGCCGATCGCCGGGCCGAGATCGATGAGCTGGCCGCGGACATGCGCAACGGCCAGGACGTCGTCGTCTTCGCACCTCGGCGCTACGGCAAGTCCTCGCTGATCTCCGCCGCTGCGCGGGCAGTGGCGAAGGAGGGGGTCCTGGTTGCCGACGTCGATCTGATGACGACGCCCACCAAGGAGCGGTTCGCCGCCGCGCTTGCCGCCTCGATCTACGAGCACGTCTCATCGCCGCTCGAGCGCGTCTGGGACAAAGCCACCGCCCCCTTTCGCCGGCTCCGCGTGCAGCCTGCGATGACCCTCGATCCCGAAACCGGCGCGGTTGCCTTCTCCTTCGCCGCCGCCCGCGAACCCGCCGACGTCGACGCGACGATCGAGGGGCTGCTGCGGCTGCCCGCCGAGCTGGAAAACGCGCGGGGAAGGAGAATCGCCCTCGTCTTCGACGAGTTCCAGGAGGTCGTCGACATCGACCCCAACCTGCCGAAGCTGATGCGGGCGATCTTCCAGCGACAGCCGGAGGTCTGCCACGTCTACCTCGGCAGCAAGCGCCACGTGATGCAGCGCATCTTCAACGACGAGAACGAACCGTTCTGGCGCAGCGCCAAGGCGATCGAACTCGGCTTGATTCCGAGCGAGGACTTCGCGGCCTACATCGCAGAGCGCTTCCGGGCCACCGGGCGGGTTGCCGCGCCGGAGACGATCGCACGCCTCCTCGCGCTCACCGGTGGCCATCCCCACGCCACTCAGGAGATCTCCTACTTCCTCTGGCAGCAGACCCCGCCGGGCGCGACCGCTGATCCCGAGCGTCTCGACGCTGCCCTCGGCTCCGTCCTCCGGGCCGAGTACTCGCACTTCAGCCTGCTCTGGGAGGAAGCGGCGAAAGCGCAGCGGATGGTCCTGCAGGCGCTCGCCGGGGAACCCGGCCACCCGCTCTCAAAGCCCTATCGCGACCGCCACGGCCTGCCATCCGCGGCAACCGTGCAGAAGGCGCTCGGCGCCCTCGAGAAAGGGGAAGTCGTCGCCGGCGAGCGCGGCGCCTACCGGATCGTCGAGCCGTTCCTCGCTGACTGGCTGAACCGGCGTCGCTGAGCGTTAGCTCAGCTCGGTGCCGTCGTAGAGCTTCTTGACGTGCACGGTGCCGGCGGGTGCGGCTTCGATGCAGAGCTTGCAGAGGACGCACTCGTCGAGGTTCTCCTCGACGACCTCGACCTTGCCATCGGCGTCGGCGAAGATGTCGACGGGGCAGACTTCCTCGAGCTTGGCGGCGAGGGCGGCGTCGCCTGCGACGGAGTCGTCGACCTCGACGTCGATGAAGACCTTGTTCAGCGTGTTGGCCATCAGGCGGGTGCTCCGATCTTCTCCTTGACGACGCCGGGGATCTCGTCGATCCGCTCGACGACGCGGATGCCGGCGGCTTCGAGCCGGGCGATCTTCTCAGTGGCGGTGTCCTCTTTGCCCTCGACGATCGTGCCGGCGTGGCCGAAGGACATGCCTTTCATCGCCTCGGAGTCCATGAATTTGCCGGCCATGAAGGCGACGATCGGGAGCCGGCTGTTGTTGTCCTGGACCCAGGCGGCGAGCTGGGCCTCCATCCGGCCGCCGGGCTCGGTGTAGATGACGATCGCCTCGGTCTGCTCGTCGGCCTCGAAGTACGGCATCAGCTCGGCGTAGGTGGAGCCGATGATCGCGTCGCCGCCGATCGAGACCGCGGTCGAGACGCCGAGGCCGGCCTGGGTCAGCGAGGAGGAGATCTCGGTCGTCATCCCGCCGGAGCGACTCATCACCCCGACCGGGCCCGGCGCGTAGGCCTTGGCGGCATCTTTGGCCGGGCCGCCGATCCCGCCCATCTTGCAGACCTCCGGCACGATCAGGCCGAGGCAGTTGGGGCCGATGATTCGCGCCCCCTCCATGTTCGCCAGCTCGACCATCTGGGCGACGTCGCCGCGCGGGATCCGCTCGGTGACGACGACGATCAGCTTGATCCCGTTGAGGATCGCCTCGAAGACCGCGTCTTTGGTGAAGGCGGGGGGGACGGTGACGACCGAGCCGTCGATCGGTCCACCGTGGTGCTCGACCGCCTGGGCGACGGTGTCGAAGACCGGCACCCCGTGGACCTCGCGGCCCTTGCGCCCCGGCGTCACGCCGCCGACGATCTTCGAGCCGTAGTCGAGGCACTCGCGGGTCAGGTTGACCGCCTCGCGGCCGGTGATCCCCTGGACGATGAAGGTGGTGTCGCTGCTCAGCAGAATGCTCACGCTGGCGCTCCTTGGATCTTCGCCACGGCGCGGCCTGCTGCCTCCCACATCGAGACCGAGCGGTCGCAGTACTCGACCCCGTAGCGCTCGAGGATCTTGAAGCCCTCCTCCTCCCAGGCGCCGGGGATGCGGAAGATCGCGATCGTCTCGCCCGGGTCCTTGCCGAGCTCGAGGCAGGCCTTGATCACGCCGCGGGCGACGATGTCGACGCGGGTGTTGGAGACGGTCGACATCATCACCGCGATCTTCTCGACCCCGTCCTTTTCGAGCACCTCCTTGGCCAGGCCGCAGGCCTTCGCCACCGAGGGGTTGCCGCCGATCTCCGAGTAGTTGGCCGGCTCGCCGCCCTGGTTGATCACCGCGTCGGTCAGCGTCAGCGAGCCGCCGCCGGCGCCGATCACCAGGCCGAGGTTGCCGTTGAAGCCGTGGTCCTTGCCCTGGATCACGCCGCGGTGGTCGGCGGCGTCGATCGCGGCGACGTTCTCTTCGAACCTGGAGTGCTCGTAGTCTTCGCGGGTGTCGTCCTCGGCGATCCCGAGCTCCTTGCGCAGCAGCTGTTTCTGCCGACCGACGGCCTCGTTCTCCATCTCCATGTGGGCATCGAGAGCGACGAAGCTGCCGTCCTCTAGCTCGGCCAGCGGGTTGATCTCGGCCAGGGTCATGTCGTTCTCGCGGAACAGCCGCGCCAGCCGCGCCAGCACCGGCGTCGCCCGGTTCAGCTGCGAGCCGGTCACCCCGGTCGCGGCGATCGTCTGCTTCGCCTCGAAGTCGGGGATCGGGAAGAGGTTGGTGAGGTGGCCGCGGCCGACGTGGTCGGGGTGCCTCTCGGCGACCTCCTCGATGTCGATCCCGCCCATATCCGAGAACAGCATCAGCGGTTTCTTCGCGGTGCCGTCCCAGACGACCCCCGCGTAGTACTCCTGCTTGACCGCGGCTTTCGGGTCGACGAGGACGCCACGCGGCATGTGGCCGTTGATCTCGAGCTGCAGGATCTCCTCGGCGAAGGCGGCCGCTTCCTCGGGCGTGTCGGCGAATTTGACGCCGCCAGCCTTCATCCGGCCGCCGGTCAGGACCTGCGACTTGATCACGACCGGACCGCCGATCTCCTCGGCGGCCGCCCGTGCCTCGGCGGCGCTCGTGCAGAAGCCGTATTTGGTTACCGGAATCCCCGCCAGCTCGACGATTTTCCGGGCCTCGTACTCGAAGAAGCGCATTACGGCCGGGGACCCTATCCGACGAATGATCGAGTCGGCTTGCTGCCGTGGCGCCCGGCGCCCTGTGATACTGGCGCGCGGAGTCCCGGTGTTGGGAGCCTCCGAGGAGCAATTGACCGTCCCCGTGCGCAGCACCCTCTTCGTCGCCCTTCTCGGGGCGCTAGTGCTGGTCGCAAGCGGTTGCGGGGACACCACGATCGACGACGTCAAGACCGAGGAAACGCTGAAAGTCAGCCTCGAAAAGTCGCTTCATGAAAAGATCAAGGAAGTCGACTGTCCATCCGGCGTGAAGGTTGAAGCTGGCGAGACCTTCACCTGCACGGTCGACCTTCCCAAGGGCGAAGAAGCGACTGCAACCTTGAAGATCCGCAACAGCGATGCCGACGTTGAAGTCGTCAATTTGCAAGCCATCGAAGACAACGCCCCGGATAGGGCGAACAAATAGAGAGCAACAGAGAGAGGCGGAATGAGCGACCTGACCACGGCCCCCGCGCTGACCACCAATCAGAAGCTGCAGCAGTGGGTGGGTGAGATCGCAGCGCTCACCCAGCCCGAGTCCGTCCACTGGTGCGACGGCTCCGGGGAGGAGTACGACGCCCTGGCCCAGGTCCTGATCGACGCCGGAACCTTCGAGCGCCTCAGCGATGCCAAGCGCCCCAACTCCTACCTCGCCCTCTCCGACCCAGCCGACGTCGCCCGGGTCGAAGACCGCACTTTCATCTGCTCCGAGCAGGAGGTGGACGCCGGCCCGACCAACAACTGGCGCGACCCAGCCGAGATGCGCGAGGTCCTCGGTGGCCTCTTCAAGGGCTGCATGGCCGGCCGCACGATGTACGTGGTGCCGTTCTCGATGGGGCCGATCGGCTCGGATATCTCCGAAATCGGCGTCCAGCTCACCGACTCCGCCTACGTCGCGGTCTCGATGCGGATCATGACCCGGATGGGCAAGGCCGCCCTCGAGGCGCTCGGCGACGAGGGCGAGTTCGTCCCCTGCGTCCACTCCGTCGGGATGCCGCTGAGCGAGGGCGTCGAAGACGTCTCCTGGCCCTGCAACGAGGACAACAAGTACATCGTCCATTACCCCGAGACGCGCGAAATCTGGTCCTTCGGCTCGGGCTACGGCGGCAACGCCCTGCTCGGCAAGAAGTGCTTCGCGCTGCGGATCGCCTCGGCGATGGCCCGCGACGAGGGCTGGATGGCCGAGCACATGCTGATCCTCAAACTGACCTCGCCCGAGGGCAAGGTCAAGTACATCACCGGCGCCTTCCCGTCGGCCTGCGGCAAGACCAACCTGGCGATGCTGGTCCCGACCCTGCCCGACTGGAAGGTCGAGACGGTCGGCGACGACATCGCCTGGATGAAGTTCGGCGACGACGGCAAGCTCTACGCCGTCAACCCCGAGGCCGGCTTCTTCGGCGTCGCGCCGAACACGTCGCACAAGACGAACCCGAACGCGATGGACACGATCGAGCGCAACACCATCTTCACCAACTGCGCCAAAACCGACGACGGCGACATCTGGTGGGAGGGGATGACCGGCGAGCCGCCGGCCCACGCGATCGACTGGCACGGCAACGACTGGACCCCCGAGTCCGAGACGCCCGCCGCCCACCCGAACGCGCGCTTCACGACGCCCGCCGCGCAGTGTCCCTCGATCGCCCCCGAGTGGGAGGACCCGGCCGGGGTGCCGATCGACGCCTTCCTCTTCGGCGGCCGCCGGGCGACGGTGATTCCGCTCGTCTCCGAAGCCTTCGACTGGGAGCACGCGGTCTTCATGGGGGCGACGATGTCCTCGGAGACGACCGCGGCGGCGGCCGGCGCGGTCGGCCAGCTGCGCTTCGACCCGATGGCGATGCTGCCCTTCCTCGGCTACAACATGGCCGACTACTTCGCGCACTGGCTGAAGGTCGGCGCGGTCGAGGGGGCGCAGCTGCCGCGCGTCTTCTACGTCAACTGGTTCCGCAAAGACGCCGACGGCAAGTTCCTCTGGCCCGGCTACGGCGAGAACAGCCGCGTGCTGGAGTGGATCTTCCGCCGCTGCGACGGCGAGGGCGAGGCGGTCGAGACCGCGATTGGGCGGCTGCCGACACCCGAGGACGTCAACACCGAGGGGCTCGAGATCTCCGCCGAGGCGATGCAGGCGCTGCTCTCGGTCGACACCGATCTGCTGCGCGAGCAGCTGCCCCAGGTGAAGGCCCACCTGGCCCAGTTCGGCGACAAGCTGCCGAGCCAGCTCGGGGAGCAGCTGGCGGCGCTCGAATCGCGCCTCGGCTGAGCCGCGGCGGCCGGACCCCCCGTCGTTTGTCAACCAGCGGTTGACAAACGACGGAGACGGGCCACGACTGAACCGTTTCGGCTGAGCGGCCGTATGATCGAAACGGGAGATGTCGTCTGCGTCGAGGTCCTTGATTGCGCTGGGGTTGGCGGTCGCCGCCTTCCTAGTGCTGTGCGCCGCCCCGGCCGTCGCCGCCCCGCCGTGCGCGGGCGCCGACATCTACATCGCCGCCCACCAGGACGACACGCTCCTCTTCCACAGCCCCGACCTGCTCGAAGACGTGCAGGGCAACCGCTGCGTGCAGACGGTCTTCACCACCGCGGGCGACGCCGGAAATGGCCCCGGCTACTGGGAAGCCCGGGAAGCCGGGGCGGAGGCGGCCTACGCGCAGATGGCCGGCGTCCCCAACGTCTGGCAGGGCTCGATCGTCAACCTCGCCGGCAGGAGCGTCCACAAGGAGACGCTCGTCGGCCGGCCCGGGATCACGATCCTCTACCTGCGGCTGCCGGACGGCGGCGAAGAGGGCAACGGGTTCCCGCTGTACGGCCACCAGAGCCTGCTGAAGCTGTGGAGAAGCGTCAACGGCGGCAGCCCGGCGATCAGTGAGATCGAAGCCGACGACGAATCGGCCGAGTACACCTATTCGCAACTGATCGCGACGTTGACCGCTGCGATCCAATCGTTCGGTGCCCACGAAGTGAGGACCCAGAACTACGCGCAGGGACTGCCGGGGCCCGACCATGCCGACCACGTGATCACCGGCCGCTTCGCCAAAGCAGCGGCCGAAGCCCTGCCCGCGGGCTACGGTTGGCGCCTGCTGCCCTACCAGGGCTACGAAATCAGCTTCGCGCCGCAGAACGTCTTCGAACCTCTGCTCGGCCCAAAGCAGGCGGCCTTCGCCACCTACGCGCCGTACGACGAAGAGTGCGAAGAACCTGGCGGCAAACAGTGCGAATCGATGACCTACCAGGGGTGGCTCGAACGGCAGTACATCGAAGACCCGGCGATGGTGACCCAAGGCGTGGTCGCGGATGCCGGGCTCGAACGAACTGCGGCGGCGAGTTCGTCGGCCAGCCTCGATGGTGGTGCCAGTAGCGGAGAACTGCCTGGTCCGCTCGGGTTCGCCTGGTCCCAGGTCGGCGGCCCGCCGGTGGCGCTCAACGGGGCGAGCACCGCGACTCCGAGCTTCACCACGCCACCGCACCCGGCCGTGCTGAGCTTCGCGCTGACCGTCAGCCAGGGCGTGACCGTCAGCGCCCCCGACCTCGTTCGCGTCCGGGTGCCGAGCGCGACCCCGAACCCGACTGCGGTCGTCGGCCCCGACCAGAGCGTCGGCCCCGGCGCCCGCGTCACACTCGACGGCTCGGCGAGCTGGGACCCCGAAAGCCTGCCGCTCACCTACGGCTGGACCCAGGTCGGCGGACCGGCGGTCGCTCTCGCCGACCCGGGGTCGAGCAACCCTTCGTTCACCGCGCCTTCCGGACCGGCCTCGACCGTGACCTTCGCGCTCGTCGTTTCCAACGGCGCCCAGCTGAGCGCCCCGGCGACGGTCCGGATCGCGGTCGCCGCCGCGCCGCCCCCGCCGCCTGAAAAGCCGAAGGACGACGGCAAGCCCAAAGACGACGGCACGCCGAGCCAGGAGTCAAGCGGCCGGCTCTCCCGTAAGCAGGTCCAGCTGACCGTTGGCCGCTGGGCACGGCATATCGTCTTCGTCAGGGACGGAGCCCTCCCCAAGAGCTGCCGCGGCCGGCTGCCGGTCGGCGCCCTCTGCCGGATCAGCTCGGCAGGCAACGTGGTGATCGAAGCGAGGCGCTCGCTCTCGCGGGCGGGGACCTTCCATCTGACCGTCAGGTTCGCCCTGGGCACGGATCCGGTCAAACGTTCCTTAAAAGTGGTGATCAGGCGAGGGAAAAACTGAAAATCCCTGGACGAAAGTCCCATCGGCGGCCGCCCAAACGGCCCTCACACCGAACCTATGATGCCCGCCTCGATGACGGGCCGGGCCAAAAATCTCACTGTTCTCGCGGGTCTTGCGATCGTCTTCGTCGCCGTCCTCTCGTTCCTCTCCAGCGCCCCGGCGCGCGCCGCTGAAGGCTGCAGCGCGACCTCGCTGTACGTCGTCGCCCACCAGGACGACACGCTGCTCTTCCAGAGCCCGAACCTGATCCAGGACTTCCAGAGCAACCACTGCGTCCGCACCATCTTCATCACCGCTGGCGACGACGGCAAAGAACAGCCCTACTGGCTCGGGCGGGAAGAAGGGGCGCAGGCGGCATACGCGCAGATGGCCGGGGTCGCCAACCAGTGGACCGCCTCGACCACCACCGTCGCCGGTCACCTCCTCCACGTCTCGACCCTGACCGCGAAGCCCTCGATCTCGATCTACTACCTGCGGCTTCCCGACGGCGGCACCGAAGGCGAAGGCAACATGCTCTACGGGTTCGAGAGCCTGATGAAGCTCTGGAACAGCGGCCAGCCCGGCAGCACCAGCCCGCCGCAGGACGCGACGATCGAAGCGGTCGACCACTCCGCTACCTACAGCTACAGCGGGCTGGTCGAAACGCTGAAAGGGCTGATGACCCAGCTCGAACCGCAGCAGGTCCTGACCCAGAACTACCTCGTCGCGCTGAAAGGGCCGGACCACCCCGACCACGCCGCGACGGCGAAATTCACCCGCGTCGCCTCGCAGGCATACACCGGCCCGCACCGGCTGGTCGCCTACCGCGACTACGAAACGACCAGCCAGGCGCAGAACGTCTTCGGGACCCTGCTCGGCGCCAAGGCGATGGCCTTTTACGTCTACGGTCAGCACGACGTCGGCGCCTGCGCGAGCGAACCCGCCTGCGCCGGCAGTGCCTACGAAGAATGGCTGAAGCGGCAGTACACGGTCGCCTCGGAAACGACCGGGGTCGTCGCCAACGCCGGCTTCACCCAGACCACGACCCCGAGCGCCCCGGTCACGCTCGACGGCAGCGGTAGCTCCCACACCGGCAGCGGCTCGCTCAACTACGCCTGGACCCAGACCGGCGGCTCGACGGTCGTGCTGACCGGCGCCAACACGGCGACGCCGAGCTTCACCACGCCCTCGCACCCGACCGTGCTGACCTTCTCGCTGACGGTCTCCGACAAAACCGGCAGCAGCAAAGCCGACACGGTGACGGTGCGGGTGCCGAGCAGCGACCCGACCCCCACCGCCGTTGCAGGGGCCGAAGGGCAGGTCTCCTCGACCGCGACGGTCACCCTCGACGGCTCCGAAAGCTGGGACCCGAACGGCCTCTCGCTGCAGTACGCCTGGATCCAGACCGGCGGTCCGATGGTGACCCTGACCGGCTCGAGCACCGCCAAACCGACCTTCACCGCGCCGGTCGGCCCGACCAACCTGACCTTCAGGCTGATCGTCTCCAACGGCACCCAGACCAGCGCCCCGGCGACCGCGAAAGTCAAAGTCGCCGGCATCGCGCCGAGCTTCGGCAGCGGCGCAACGACGACCCTGACGACCGGCGTCGCCGGCAGCTTCAAAGTCGAAACGGCGGGCTCGCCGACGCCGACGATCGCCCGCACCGGCACGTTCCCCGGCGGCCTCACTTTCACCGACAACGGCAACGGCACCGCGACGCTCTCCGGCACTCCGGCCGCCTCGGCCGCCGAACCGGCGCAGACGGCGAGCTACCCGCTGAGCCTGACCGCGACCAACAGCGAAGGCAAAGCGACGCAGAACTTCGTCCTCAAAGTCTTCAATCCGGGGACCGCGCCGACATTCAAATCGGCCGCCACCGCGAGCTTCACGACCGAAGTCGCCGGCAGCTTCACCGTCCAGACCGACGGGGCGCCGACCGCGAGCGTGAAACAGACCGCCGGCACGCTGCCGCCCGGGCTGAGCTTCGCCGACCAGGGCGACGGCAGCGCCAAAATCAGCGGCACGCCGACCGCCGCCGCGGCCGCGCCGGGCAAAACCCAGGAATACACGCTGACCCTGAACGCGGAAAGCGCCGCCGGCAGCGCGCCGCAGACGCTGACCCTGAAGGTGACCAACCCTGGCGTCGCGCCGGCGATCACCAGCGGTAACGCGGCGAGCTTCACGACCGGCGCCGCGGGCAGCTTCACGATCACCTCGACCGGCGCCCCGACCGCGGGGCTGACCCGGACCGGCACGCTCCCTCCGGGGATGACCTTCACCGACAACGGCGACGGCACGGCGAAAATCAGCGGCACGCCGACCATCGCCGCGGCGCCCGCTGGCGAAAGCCAGGGCTACCCGCTGACGATCAAAGCCGACAACGGCGTCGGCTCGCCGGCGACGCAGACGCTGACCCTGACGGTGACCAACCCGGGCACGACGCCAGCCTTCACCTCGGGCAGCTCGAGCACCTTCACCACCGGTGTCGCCAAGACCTTCACGCTGGAAGCGAGCGGCAACCCGAAACCGGCGCTGACCAGCACCGGCACGCTGCCCGAAGGGCTGAGCTTCAAAGACAACGGCGACGGCACGGCGACGATCTCCGGCACCGCGGCCGACTCGGCGGCGCCGCCGAACGGCTCGAAACCGTACGCGCTGAGCTTCGAAGCGAGCAGCAAAGCCGGCAACAAAACGCAGTCCTTCACCCTCGCCGTCAACAACCCCGGCAGCGGGCCGGTGTTCAAATCGGGCACTACGGCGAGCTTCACGACAGGGATCGCGAGCTCGTTCACGATCCAGACGACGGCCGCGCCGACCGCGGCGCTGACCAAAACCGCCGGCGAACTGCCGCCCGGGATGACCTTCAGCGACCAGGGCGACGGCAGCGCGAAAATCAGCGGCACGCCGACCTCGGCCGCGGCGCCGCCCGGGGGCAACGAGGACTACGCGGTGACCGTCCACGCCGCCAACGGGGTCGGCGGCGTCAACCAGACGCTGACCCTGACCGTGACCAACCCCGGCACCGCGGCGCAGATCACCTCGCCCAGCAGCGCCTCGTTCACCGTTGGCGTCGCCGAAGCCTTCACGGTTACCACCGACGGCCTGCCGGCGGCGACCCTGACCCGTTCCGGCGCCCTGCCGCCGGGGCTGAGCTTCGCCGACCAGGGCGACGGCAGCGCCCGGATCAGCGGCACGCCGACCGCCGCCGCAGCGCCGCCCGCGCAGAGCCAGAACTACCCGATCACGCTCGAAGCCGACAACGGCGTCGGCCACGCCAGCCAGACGCTGACGATCAAAGTCACCAACCCCGGCTCGGCGCCGAGCTTCGCCTCGGCCGACAACGCCCCCTTCACGACCGGTGCCGCCGGCAGCTTCATCGTCTCGACCAGCGGCGCGCCGACCGCCGCGCTGAGCGTCAGCGGCGAACTGCCTCCCGGCCTGACCTTCCTCGATCGTGGCGACGGCACCGCCAAAGTCAGCGGCACCCCGACCAACGCCGCGGCCCCGCCTGCGCAGTCGGTCAACTACCAGGTGACGGTGGAAGCCGAGAACGCGGTTGGCCAGAAAACGCAGACGCTGACGATCAAAGTCACCAACCCCGGCTCGGCGCCGAGCTTCTCCTCGTCCGAAACCGCCTCATTCACGACCGGCGCCGCCGGCAGCTTCGTCGTCTCGACCAGCGCCGCCCCGAGCGCCGTGCTGAGCGTCAGCGGCGAACTGCCGCCCGGCCTGAGCTTCGCCGACCAGGGCAACGGCACGGCGAAGATCACCGGCACGCCGACCAACGCCGCCTCGCCGCCGGCGCAGACCACCAGCTACCCGGTCAGCGTCAAAGCGCTGAACGCGGTCGGCCAGAAATCCCAGACGCTGACGATCAAAGTCACCAACCCCGGCTCGGCGCCGAGCTTCTCCTCGGCTGACAACACCTCGTTCA
>Ga0068862_100001209_pt1 | contig 24342 bp, 29 predicted proteins | sample KBSSwiS52_FD_66598 | JGI IMG/M metagenome (GOLD analysis project Ga0068862, IMG submission 66598) | Switchgrass rhizosphere microbial communities from Kellogg Biological Station, Michigan, USA - KBS Switchgrass S5-2 | ecosystem: Host-associated > Plants > Roots > Rhizosphere > Soil ... | reverse complement strand
ATCGAAAAGCGCGCGGCGAAGCCGCTCCTTTGGCGCAACCGATCCAGCAAGCACGCTCGTCGAGACGGTGCGGTTCGGTGCCTCCCGCAATGCCTTCCCTCCCGTCCACGTCTTTTTCGGTTTCGCTTGAGGTGACGTAAGGCGAATGGTAGGTAGGGATTAAGAGTTGAAGTTCGCAGGATAGCCCAACTGATTGCGTTGTCTGACACAATGCCATCGTATGGGCACCGCTGCACGGGGCTGGAATGTCGAGAATTACGTTGCGCCTTGAGGACGATGTTACCGATCTCGTCGACGTGCTGGCGAAGGCCGCAGGCATGACACGGAGCGCATGGATCGCTCGCGCCATCAAAGACGCACTTGGCCGCAGGCCCGATGAAGTCCGCGACCTTCCAGCTAGTGGAGGTGCATCAAAAACGCTGGCACTTCGGCTTCCCGCCGAGGAAATGGACGCGATTGATTTGGTCGCTGCCAAGGCCGGGATGACCCGCTCGCAGTGGGTCAAGCGGACGCTTCGCTGGCAACTCTGGACACGCGCCGGCGAGCTGCGCCTTGTGCCGAGCAGCTACCGTTCCATCATGAAGATCGTCGCCCAGGTCCGAGCTATTGGCTATTCGCTCAATCAGGCAGTGAAGGCGATGAACGCTGCCAATCGTCCTGAAAGCCCGCTCTTGATCGAGCAGGTTGCGCCCCATGTCATCGCCATGGAGGGGCGGCTTTCCGAAACGATCAGAGAGGCGAACTCGACACTCACCGCGATCGTGTCGGGCGAGGTCAATTATTGGACCGGGAAAGATCGCGCAGCGTCCATTGCCAGCGAGAGCGGGTCATGAACGGTTTCGAGTTCTCCGATCAGACCCTTGAGGATCTGGAGCGCGTTCAAGGTGCGCGCGGGGCAGGGCGGGGCAAGGTCGACCATCGCGGCAATCGTGCTTTGGCCCGTGATCTTGGCACTATGATGCAAGTGCCGGTACGGCTTGGTTCCGGCGCTGGCCGCTACGGATCTCAGTCGCGCGGCGAGCGCAGCGCCCGTGCATTCGAACAGCTTGGCCGGACAGCGAAGCGTGCGCCTCAAGTGGTGGTGAAGATCACAAGTCGCATTCACGGGGCGGCCAGCACCGTCGGCGCCTTCACCTACGCCGGTCGCATTGGCATGTCCGATCAGGAGCCTATCGGGCTCGAGACGAGCGAGGGCAAGGAGCTGATGAACGCCCACGACATGATGCTCCTGGCGCGCGAATGGCAGCAGTGGGAAACGGCGGACGAGGCGCGCAGGAATGGTGCGACTGCGATCGCAATGGTGTTCTCAATGCCGCCCGGAACCGACCCTGAAATAGTGCGCGAGGCGGTCCATGACTTCGCGGAGACCGACTTGTCGAACCGGCGCTGGGCTATGGCTCTGCATACCGATGAGGCGCACCCGCACGTCCATCTTATCATTGCGGGGCGGGACAACGATGGACGCCGTTTCAATCCGAACCGTGAGTTCCTTCAGCAGTGCCGGGAGCGGTTTGCGGAGAACCTTCGAGATCGTGGCGTAGAGGCAGATGCGTCCATGCGGATCGCACGCGGCTACCCGCCTAAGCAAGACCCGACCCCCGTCCTCAAGATGCGCGAGCGGGGCGCAGAGCCCGAGGCCGATAAAGGCCGCGTCGCTGTTATCGGAGGGCAATCGCCCGATGCCGAGAAGCGTCTTGGGGACCGGGAGCGCGAGCGTAGCAAGACCGTCTCGAATCATGCCGCCGTGCGCGAGATCTATATGCGCGCCGTGTCGGAGCTGGAGGCCAGTGGCGGGGCGGCCGAGGTTGATCGAGCGAAAGCGCTTCGCTCCTTTGTTGAGGCGATGCCGACGCCTGCGAACGCGCGCGCGGAGATCATCGAGCGGCTGAAAACTGGCAACGCACTGCCGAAGGAATATGCGCAGGATCGTGAGCTAGAGAAGCTGAAGGCGCGCGTGCAGCACCGCGAAACCGACCAGCGGAGCGCCGCGCTGGATAGGATCGAGCGAGCAACTGGAAGGATCAAATCCGTTTCGGCCGAGCTGACCGCCGGCGACAAGAAGGCAGGGGCAGGGGAGGGCGAACCGACCATCTTTGATCGCATTCGCGCGAAGTCAGCCGAGCTGAAGAGCGGGAGCGCTCCGCCCGATCTTGCGCCCGATCGAGGGCTTGCCGGGGCCACCGAGCGGCTACAAGCCATGCAGCGGAAGTTGCACAAGACCATAAAGGATCGCGAGCAAACTAAGGACCGGGACCGTTCCCAGGACCGCAGCCGCGACCCCGATAGGGGAGGGCCGGCGCGGTGAGCGACGACGAACTATTGAGCGCGTTGCTCGACCAGATCGGGACGCTTGCGGAGGGCGTGCAGGCGGTCATGGAGAACCAGCAATCGCTTGCAGCGAAGCTGGACGCACAGGCCACCGAGCAGGAGGCCCAGGCAAAGAGCTTGGCCGCGATCGGGGTCGCCATCGGCATGACCTACCTTGCCACTGGCACGGAAACGCCTCTTCCGGTTGACGTGTTGGAGGATCGTGCCTTCGCGTCATTCCTGGAAAGCTATCCGCTTGATGGCCCTCCGATCACGGGTAAGGCCGTGATGGCCGAGCACCTGGCGCGATTGGATCAGGTTGAGCCGACGCGGCTTGCAGCGGGCTTCCGTGACCTTGAGCGGCAAACGCATCTGTCGATGATTGAGCGGGTCCGCAACAGGCAGATCGAGCGCATTGCGCGTGATAAGTACGGTGATCTTGAGGCTATAGAGAAGGGGCACTCCATTGCCGGAGCGCCCTTTCGTGAAACGGATCGCTAGGCACACTCTCCGATCATAGCAGCTGTAGATCATTGACGTAGTGGTTACACTTTCGCGCTAGCTCCTGTGCAGCTTCCACGGCGACCGTGGGAATGAGAAGGATGGTGAAGTGCCAGAGTTTAATAAGCCGTTTTACACTAGCAATTCGTTAAAAGTGGAAGCGGATTATGTTGCAGGCGTGGGAGCATTACAGCAGGGGGACTTCACAACAGCGAGCCGCCTTTTTGTTAATGCTGCCGGAGCGGGCCACGTATCTGCACTTTATAACCTGTCACTCATTTGGGGCGGGGGCAATGTGACGCCCTATGACTTCGACCTGGCGGCGGACTGTTGGTATAAAGCTGCTGAAGCCGGTCATCCACGAGCAAAGTCGACATTGTGGCATATAGAGGCTGCGGACCGTGGCGGGTATGGTGCCGACAATCTCGCTAAGTTTGTTTTGCAGGAAGAAGGTGGGAACACGCTCGTCGCCCCTCTGATGGTCTCTGCAGCTCGCTTCTATGATGTTATATGCCGGAAGTATGGCGCGACAGTCGACGTAATCGCTTATGAACTCGACGCCGCTGCGACCAGCGATTTCCCCTTCGTCCATGCTTTTATCGCTCGAACGGGCATCCATAAAGATTTCTACCAAGGGGGCATTCACCGTCTAAAGTCCGGGTCGGCCGCCGATCAGATCACTAGTGGCTTGAATAGCCTGCATGTCGCGATGAGACAGTCAGGCGCCAGCGATGAATTGGCAGTGATGGCTCGTTGTTCCATTGTCGGTCACGTTATCGCAAAGTCCACCTACGGGGATCAATCGCAGCCCCTTCTCGGCATCGACAAGTTCTTCAGCTATTGAGGAGAAGATATGGAAAACGGGGGCAGATTTGAAAGAGTTTAGCGTATATTCCAATTCGAATGGAAAATTGCGAGCAGTGAAAAATGGCTGGTGTTGGCCTGCATTCTTTTTCGGCTCTTTGTGGTCGCTTTTCAGCGGATTTCTCGTCGCTGCACTGTTCATGATACCGATAGAATTTTTGCTAAACTTTGCAGTTGGTGTGGTGAACGACGAGCAGCGTCGACATGGCCCTGATGACGTAACTCGAATAATTGGCGGCGGAATAGCCCTAACCTTCATCATCATTCGGCTCATATATGGTGCGCAAGGCAATAAATGGCATAAGGCTCGTTGCCTCAAAGGCGGCTTCGAATTCCGTGGAACGGTAGGCGCAGCGACCAAAGCTGATGCTGTAAAATCATATATTGCAAAATAGGTGGAATCTTGACCTATTTTCAACGCGGTTTGCTTTCAGTTGCTTGCATCCTTCTAGGGTTTGTTTTCTTCCCGCTTTTTTTATTGGGAGGATTGATCGCATGGAGCGTCTATCGAGACATTGTCGAAGCTCCTGCACGGCGAGCGCAGCAGGCAGCGATTGATGCCTCTATCAACGCGCCGGTGAGCGTTGATGATGTTCGGTTGGCATGTGAATCCCCTGCAGAGACGGCGTTTCTCGATGCCATGGTATCGGCCTATGCCCTGCAAACCGGGCCGGGAGCCATTGAAGGACGGGGGCTGAGGCTGCGGAATCAAATTTCGATGGGACGCCTGAATATCCGTAAGTGGCATGCGTCGTCTCAATACCGAGCGGATTTTCTAGTCGATGAGAAACTTGTCGTAGAGATTGACGGAGTTACCTTTCATTCCTCTCCAGAAGCCATCGCACGCGATCAGCAGCGAGACGCAGACATGAGACGAGAGGGCTATACGGTACTAAGAATACCGGCCCAGGTAGTGTTTCAGAGTTCTGGTGAGACTGTGAAGAGGGTTGAAGATGCAAGGAAGGCAATCCGGTAGTTTCCTGCCCCTGATGGAAGCCCCGCCACCTGGCTTAGTGAGTTTTCGGCAGGGAGGGGAAGGACGCTGTTCTGCAGGCGCCATAAAGCATAGAAAAGGGCGCACCGTTGCCGGTGCGCCCTCTGGTCAAGTAGGCCGATAAGGCGGAATCTTATGCGACCCGCCGCACAATCTGGCTTATGCGGCCAGGTGACAACTCATAAATCTCTGCAAGTTTGCGCTGCGGTACATGCTGGGCCGCAGCCTTGATCTCAAGATTGCGCAACCGCATCTCATTTTTCTGGTCGGTATAGTCGGCGCGAGCGATGATTGTCCCAACCTGCTTTTGAAGGCCAGCGACCTTGCGTTCGAGCATGCGGATGCGGTACTGAGCTTCGTCTTCTTCGGGAGGCATGCAAAAATCTCCTATGGAGGTTGTAGGCCGTCAGCCTTCCCTCGAAAAGCTGGCTGACGGCCTGCCTTTATGCGCTAAGTCTGCGCATCGGACAAGCTCACAAACCCCTCAACTTATAGCACGATCATGGCGGCCGCCATAACCTATTGAAATAAAGCAATAAAATATTCGTAGTGTTAAACTATCGCTAAACTTTTTCAAATGGCTTTGTCGGGCGATGCGGTGAGTGCTGATCGGCAAACACGTTTGATCATGCTCCTTCGCGTCTCATGTCGTAGATTGCAGGGTCGGAGCGGTGGTGAGCACTACCGATCTAGATCCCTTGACGTTTTCTCCGCCGCAGCGCGATTTTGATCGCGCGTCTCATCCCGGCGCTGCTCGACGTCGCGCACGCGCGGGGCTCGCACTTCGCCACCGCGCTCTAGGGTCTGTGCAACCGCTTCTCGAGCCGCGACCTTCATGCGCGCCGCCTCTGGTGTTGCGTGGCCATATTTCTTGTCGATCGCGGCTTCCATCGCGGCGACCTGTTTAGCACCGGGGTTCGTGCTCTTGTCCTGCAGGCGCTCCGCTTGGGTCATCTGCCTGAAGTCGGCCGCCACCTGGCGGTCGCGATCCTGGCGCGCAAGATCGCGCGTTCCGTTCGATCGTTCGCTTGGCTTGCTGCCCGCAGCCTGCTCCGTCCTGTCGTCAGCCATTATCCCTTAGCTCCTTTCAAAAAGGCCAAAGCCTCGCTGTCGTGACCGCTGTTGTCGCCCTCATGGGCCGTAGATCCGTTTTCCGGGCTTGCAGCGGCTTCCGCCCCGTCCACGTTGGCATTCGCGCTGTTCGCGCTCGCAGGGGCATTCCCTGCCATCTCAGAGGCGGACCCTTCCCGAGCCGCCAGATCGTCAAAGTCCATGCCGGCGAAGTCGGCCGACAAGCCGAGCGCGGCGAAGAAGGCTGCCGCCTTGTGCGGATCGCCATCAGCGGGCAGCTCGTCGAAGGGGAAGCCTACTAGGCGCGCGAAATCGACGCCGCTTTCCGCCTCGGCATCGGACATTTCAGGAGATTCGATGCTTTCGATCAACGCGAGCGAGCGCCTTGCAATCGAGGGATCGAGCGGCCGCGGTACGATCGGCGGCGGTGCCATGCTCGACGCTTTCGCCATCCACTTGTCCTTGTAGTATCGAATTTTCCCGCCTTTCAGCGGGGGGATGCCGGCGCGCAGGACAATCACGTCCTCTTGCGAAAGCAAAAGCAGCTCTTGCGGCAACATGAGGGGGCGGCGCTGGTCCGAGGTGGACACTGACCCCTCAAAGGCATCCCATATCCGCTTGGAGCGCGATTTGGCCTCGTAGGTGTAATTGCCGAGGCGTTCGGATAGCTCCTTCGCCACATCGACGTGCTTCGGCGTAAAGACCAACTCGACGCCGCAGTTCTGAACAATCTCGCTGGTTACGTCGGGGCCGTACACATCGCGCAATTGGGCGCGGGCCTGAATGACCGGCAGCAGGCGAATGCCGTAGCCGGCGACGTAGCTGAAGCCCGAGGCGATCACACTGGCACGGCCGAGGCGGGCAAACTCGTCGAGCAGCAGCAGGAGCTTGAGCGGGTGCTTGCCGGTTTTAGGGTCCGGCAGCTCGCGCACATTCAGGTCAATGAGCTGTTGGAACAGCAGATTATAAATGTCCGACACGCGCTCGATGTTGTCGGGCGATACGCCGAGGTAGAGGGAGATCGGCCGCGAGCGGAACTCGCGCAGATCGAAATCCGATTCCGACGTGGCCGCGTCGACATAGGGATTGATCCAGAGATTGATTTTGGCCGACACGGACTGGCGGATGCCGGTGAACGTATTGGCCGAGCTGGAGATCCAATCATTCAGCGCTGATATGCAGGCTTCCGACAAGGGATCGCCCGACGCCTGCCTGTCCTTGATGATCTTCGGAAAACGCTCTTTCGCATCGCCGGCGCTGAAATTGCGATAGACCTCGCCCATGGTGAAGGGGAGGGCAGGGGTTGCCGCGATATAGGCTGCAACGCCGATGAACGCGGTGCGCGCGCTGTCCATCCAGAAGCTTTCGCCGTTGGCTGGCGGCGGCCAGAGCATCGCCGCGATCTTCTGCAGCTCGTCAATGACCTCCACCGGGTCAGTGCGCTTGATGTGGGCGAAGGGATTATAGCGCGCCGTTCGGCCTTGGGAGTCGAGCGGGTCGAACATCAGCACTTGATGACCCAGGCTCTTGCGCCATCCCGCCGATTTCTCCCAATTCTCCTGCTTCACATCGAGGACAACGACGGAATCAGACCACGCCAGCAGGTTCGGAATGACGACACCAACGCCCTTGCCGGCGCGTGTGGGCGCTTCGAGCAAGACATGCTCCGTGCCGCTGAACTGGATAAACTCTGTGCCGAACAGGCCCTTCTTGCGCGTTCCCAGCAGCAGGCCTTCCCCGTCGAGCAGGCCCGCGCTTTTGGCCTCGTCTCGCTTGGCCCAGCGTGCCGCTCCATGGAGCGTCTGACGTTTGTTGATGTAGATGAAGGCGGCGCCGATCGCGCCGATCGCCGCGACACCGCCGACACCTTTCAAGAGCCAGCCCATGACAAACGGGTTGTGGCGGTAGAACCAGAAATATTCCGGCATCCTGGCGATATTCAGGTCAGTCCGGAATTGCCCCATGCCGATGATCGCCACCAGGCCACCGAGGACGAAGATCACGATGAGCGCAAACACACCGTAGACAGTTATATTACGCCGGTTCATGTCCGCTCCCTACATGCCGGCTAATTCCGGCTCGAAATGGATTTCAGTGACGCGGAACTTGCCGTCCACCTTCTTGCACTGGACAACTACGTCGACCAGCATGTGCAAAAGATCGAGAATGTCCGCGCGCGATAGGTCGCGTCCGCCTTCCGATTCTTTGACCAGCAATGACAATTGCTGAAACGCCAGCGCGGCCGAGTCCGCGTGAACTGTCGTAATCGAGCCGGGATGGCCGCTGTTCACATTCCGCAGATAGAAAAAGGCGGTCCCGTCGCGCAGCTCCTGCAAAAGAATGCGATCAGGCCGCATTCGCAATGCCGCCTCGAGAAGGTGCTTTGCACCGACCTGTGCCTGGCCCTGGCCGTCCTTGGAGTAGAGCAGATGCACCGCGTTGCGATGGGGAACGATCAGCTCGCGTGTGTCCTCGATCGTCAGCAACCGCTCTTCTTCGGGGATGAGCTTAATCAGCGCCTTCGATAGCGTCGTCTTGCCCGACCCCGTCGCACCGGAGATCATGATGTTCTTGCGCGACTTTACCGCCAATTCCAGAAACCCGGGCCAGTCGCCTTTTGTCTTGAGCGCGACCAGCTCAGCATCAGCGGCCGAGCTGCGCCCGCGCGCGATCTTGGTTTCAGCGAACAAGCCGCCCTCATGCAGCTCGTCCAATCCGAATGTCTTGGTCGACGGCTTTCGGATCGTGATGGAATACAGGCCGAGGTCGCAGGCCGGTGGTGCAACAATCTGCACACGCTCGCCCGTGGGAAGGCTTGTCGAGCAGATTGGCGTTGTCTGCCCGACCTTTTGCTTTGTGAAGTTCGCCATCGACGTTGCCAGAGTCTCAAGCCACCCCAGCGAGAGATTTTCGTCGTGAACCCATTCCCAACCGCCGCGGCCCTCAACGCCAATTTCAAAAGGCTTGTTGATGACGACTTCCGTAACGGCGTCGGCATCTAGCAAGGCGCGAAGCGGTTCCAGATGGTGAACCAAGATTGCCTGATCGAACATCAGCGGCGCAGCCTCAGTGAGTAGACCTTGCTGAAATCGACGTCGCGCGCGACCATGATCGTCATTTCCTTGCCCTGCGCGGCGCGGAGGCGGGGCCTGATCCGTGCGGCATCCTGCACCGCAACACCCGCCGCTTGGTTCGGCGTGTTGAAGACCTGATCGGCCCCCGAAACCTCATTGCTGATCGCATCGCCGGCATCGCCAACGATCGACAGAAGCAAGGCCGCACCGAACCTCTGCCAGAAGAAGTTATCGACCTTGCCGCCCATGCCGGCGCGGCCGAGCTGATCGGCAGCAGGCGAACCGAGGCTGACCGACACACCCGATGGCGTGATGGCGCGATTCCAGAGAACGAAAATTCGGTTCTGGCCTCTGGAAAAGCCGCCCTGATATTCGCCCAGCACGCGCGTTCCCTTCTCCATCAGGATCACGCTGCCATTCATCGACCATATGTCTTGCGGGACGAGGCAGCTCGCTAGACCAGGCTGAGTGGAATCCATCGCCGTCTGCAGGACGCACGGAATCTGCATTCCTGCCGTGATGAGGAAATTACGGTTGGATAGCCGGCCAGCATCGACCCGCTCAATGTCCATACCGTTCAACTGGCGCGCCAGATTGTTCGGCTCTTTCGCGTTAGGCCCGCCCTCGCCGCCTTCCTCACCATTGCCACCGACCCGAAGGTTGCTGAACGGCCCGTTGTTGCCCGTTACGGCCCCGAGAGGCCCAGCGCTGGCGCTCACCGCCATGATCGGTGCTCGCCGCATAGCGTCCTGTCGCGCCTGCTCCCTCGCGATCGCGGCCATGCGCTCCTGGCGCATCTTCTCAAGCCGTTCCGCCGTGGGATCGGCCGCCGCTTGTCCTTGGCCGGGAGCGGGGACGGTTACGCCGCCCGTCGACAGGTCCTGGCCGTCCATGATCGGATTGCCGAACGGGTCGACACCGACTTGCTGTGCAGGCTTATCGCTGCGCACCACGACCGCAGCGGCTTCCCGCGCCGACTTCTCGGCCGACTCATCATCGAGCCGGAACGTACTGTCGGAGGGCGTCTTGTTGGCCTTCTCAGACTGCGTTGCCATGGAATAGACCATGAAACCGACGAAAGCCGCGCCGACCGCAGCGGCACCCATCGCGCCCTTGCCCATCGACTGCAGGCGGCCACGGGGATTGAATGCCTTGCGATCGAAGTCAGGGGTTGTGCTGTTGGCGTCCTTCAGCGCGTCGTCGGACACGTCGCTTTCGTCGTAGGTCAGGCGGCTTTTTGCCTCACCGAAGTTCAGGTTCTTCTTGTCGTCGCCATCATCGGCGTTGTTCTGAATATCGCTCATCGTGACTGGCTCCCCTCCACGCTGCGTTCGACCTCTGGCGAGGCGGTTCCAGATGAATTGTCAGGTCCATAGCGGTCGTAGGCATCGTTCCAGATGCAGCTCAGCGACTTGCCGCGTCGCAGGCGGAACTCGCGTGCGACCTGATGCACGACGAGAAATTCGCCGCGAACATCATAGGGAACGACCGCCTCCGAACCGTCCGGCAAGACGGTGAAGATCGCCGGAAGCTGCTGGTTTCGAGGAAACCGCATGATGGTGAACTGGCCGTTGTCGGAAATCTCCGAAGGCGCGAGATCCGACGAACCGGCAATCTGATAGGCAAGATTGCGCCTGCCCTGGACCGCAGCGGCCTCCAACGCCACTTTGACGCCGCCCGCTTCGACCATGAGCATTTGTAATTGGACCTGCTGCACCTTCGCTTGCTGCGCCGCCGCCGCTTCCTCTGCCGGATAGCGGAAGCGCACCACGAATTGGGCATCGGTCCCTGGCGCGATTGCACCGCTGCGCGCCGAGAGCGCAAATGTGTAGGTGCGGACCATGCCGCCCCGGCGCGTGACGACGATCAGATTGGTGGCTGGCGCACGCTCGCGCGGCTTGATGAACAGAATGTTCTCAGCCGGTGCGACTTCCCAACTCACCGTGTCGCCCAGGGCGACGCTCGAAATCGTCTCGCCCGTGCCGAACACGATTTGGGACGCTGCGCGGAACACGCCATTGACCCGCACAACCTCATCCGCATCATAGTTGATGTAGCGAATGCGGCTGTCCTGATTGCCCGCGCGAGGGATTTCCTCTGCGAATACCGGACTTCCGGCCATGATGGCAGCGAGAACGCCGCCGACTAGGATGCTGCGAACCCCGATCATGACGCAATCTCCGGGTCTGCGCGATAGCTGATGACCTGAAAGCCGAGGGGGTTGTTGAGCCGCCCCGCTTCAGTCGTCGGCTTGTCCACGTATTTGAAATTGATAGTCGCGACCCAATGGCTCAGCTCGTCGGGCGCGTTGCCGGGCCTCATAACGGACTTGGTGAAGCGCACTTGCGCAACACGATCGTTGATGAAGGTAATACCCCTGACAGCCGCCGAGATTACCTCGCCGTTCTGGTAATTCACGATCGGGCTGTTCGGATTAGTCGGCCGACGCTGGCCGGCGAACTTCTCCTGCTCTTGCGGGATCGAGAGCGCATAGACACGGGCTTGCGTCTCACGCGCCGAGACTTCGGCCCAGCCCTCACGGTTGCGGACGTACTCCGAGAGGAAGAACTTGTTCACCGCCTCGTCGGCGGTGATGTTCCGCGTGTTGGTAAGCCGCGTCACCACATCGATGCCGCCAGTCTGGCGATCGACGCGGATCACATACGGTTCCACCGACCGCAGCGGCATCGCGACATGCCATGCCAGCATGGCGAGCCCGAAGGCAACGCCGCTGGCGCCGACGATATAGGCCAACCGCTTTTGCTTGTTGGCCTCGCTTACCCGATCGAAATCCCAGCCTTTTGCGTCCGAGAAATATTTGTCGAGGTCGCTCTTCTTTTTGACTCCGAGGCTCATGGTCAGCAGCTCCTAAACGCGGTTTGCGGGGAGATCGGATCGAGCCCCATCGAGATCGGCCGACCGACCGGCGCAGGCGCGCCATTGCGAGGCGCTGGCGGTGGAGCTGTCAGATCGGGCACCGGCACGGCTTCGGGTGCCGGTTCGGCATCCTTGCCGAACACCATCACCTCAGCGTGGGCGCCCTCGCGCGCCGGTGGCGCTGCGCTCACATCGGCTTGCGAGAAGATCGAGCCGTAAGGGTTGGCATTTCGCGCGCTTCCGCGACTGCAATGCTTGGGAGGGTTCCCGCCTTCCGAGGTCGTGGCACAGGCCGCCAAAGCGCAGCTTGCCACCCCAACGAAGAGAATCCTTCCCCATCGGCGCGCGGACGGCGCGCCGTGATGAGACTTCACCATGAGCTTTCCTCCTATCGATTGCCCGGTCTGGACGATGCACCGGGCATCGAGGTTCGACCGGAAGATGCTTGAGCTTGAGAAGCGAGATTTGTCCGAGCCGCCGTCTGGCGATTGAGGCTCCACCGCGCCGCATTGCCGACCGCGCCTGCCGCACGACGTGGAGCGCCGATCGACGAGTTCATGATTCTGCGTTGCAGCGTCGCCGGGTAGATCGCGGATAGGAAGCCCGCGCCCGAAGATCCGCCGCCGCCAGCAAACGAACCAATCGACTGCGCTTGCATGATGATGAAGCCGCCGACGAGGACCGCCACGAGTTGCAGCATCATCGCGGCGAGGGCCGTCCACGTATCGCCACCGTCGCCGGCGCCGACCGAATTGGGGATGGCATTGACCAGCGCGACGACGAACAGGAGCGCGATCGCGACGGCCGCCGTTTGAATGGCGTAGTTCAGCACCGCGCCAAGCCAGCTAAAGAACAGGCCGGACGAGGCTGGGAAGATGAGCGCGCCGACGAAAATCGGCATTGTCGCGATGGTCACGAACAGGCCAAATTTGATGAACAGCACGATCGTCATCGCGATTGCCGCGATGATGTAGGCCAGCAGCATGATGAGAATGACCATCAGGCCCGTGGCCAGGTTCGGGATCGTGACAGGGAAAAAGGTGCTCGCCTCTACCCAAGGCTCCATCGAATTATGGATGGTCAGCGCCGGCTCGACGGCGTTTTTTACGAAGGCGTCGAAGGATGCCGACAGAGCCCCGCCGCCCAGCGCAGAGGCGAGCTGATCCGGCGCGGCCTGCGCCGACGCGGCAATGTCGGCCGCGATGGACGATGTTGCCGCCAGAATGACGAGATAGCATTTCAGCCAAGTGCCGAGGTAATTGCCGAACGGCTCGTTCGACACCCCGCGCATGACGGCAAAGCCTACGATCACCAGATTGATCGCCATGGCCGTTTGTAGCGGCGCGGACACCATGCCCACGACAGCGGCGTACTTACCGGCGAGCGTTCCGGTAATCTGGCCTTCTAGCATGGTGTAGATTGCATTGAGCATGGTTCACCTACTTCCCGTTCCAGGTCGGCCACATCGCACCGGATTTGAGGTTCTTCTCTGTCCTGGCCCGGTCGCGATCGAACTGCTCGCGCGCGGCCTGCTGGATCGCCACGGCGGCATTCCCGCAGTTATCTCCCGCGTCCCCGTTGCTCTGGCAGCGTGCGGCCTTCTCGCGCGCTTCGGTCAAATGCTTCTTGTAGTATTCGACCGACTTGGCTTCCTCGCCGCAGGCGGCCAGCGGAAGCGCCGCACACATCACTATTATGAGACACTTCCGCACTTACCTGCCCTCCTTACTGGCCGCTCCAAGTGGGCCAGAGAGACCCATCCTCGATGTTCTGCTGGGTGCGGCGTTGCGAAGCCGCGAAGTCAGACGAGGACCGCAGCGCCGCCGCGCCGCGTGCGGCTTCCTGCGCCGCCTGCATCTGCAGAAGGCGGTTCGTAACCTGCGCGTTCTCGATGGCAGCACGAGCCGCAATGTCCTGTGACTGGCGCATGGTCGTCGATGCAGAAAGCCCGCTGTTAAGCTGCTTCAGGCCCTTGCCGGTCGCCTCGGTCGCTTCCAGCATGTATTCGCCGTAGGCTTGATCGCGGGCGCCGGCTGTCGCCGCCCGGTTGAGAATGCCTTGCGCATCACCGAAACCGGAATCGATGCCGGAAAGCGTGAAGTCGGAACCGCTCATAAGCGACTCTGCCCGGTTGCCGATCGCGCCCAGCTCGCGCAGATCGCCGGAGATCAGCGAAACCGACTCCTGCATTCCGGAGGGCAGGGCCTCGCTCAAAATCTCGTTGTTCAGCAAATCGCTGACGCTGTTGATTTGCGTGACGCTGTTGAGCGAGGCGTAGAGCTGTTTGGCCTCTTGAAGCTGCTGCAACGTGTTGCGGGCAGTCTGAAGGGCCTGCGCGACCGACTTCACGTCGATGACGGCCATTTGCGCGTGCGCCGTCCCGGCCAATCCAAACGTGACGGCCGCAAGGAGCGCCGCCCTGATAATCTGCTTTCTCATATCAGTTACTCCATTCCCTACGCCCCGCAGAGCGCCATTGGCGCTTGAACTCGGGCAGCCAATGTTCGGGATCATCCCCGAACTCTGCGCGCAGCTTGTCGAGCAACGCGACAGTTCCTTGCCGGCCCGACAGGACCGCCAGTTCGTCATCCATGCCGTTGAGGTCCAATTCGACCACCACGGAGTCATGGCCCTGTTTGATGAGGAAGCGCCGGCTTTCCGGCGACAAGTCGACCTTGATAAGCCGGAACTCGGCTTCAGTGAGGTTCAACCCGTCGATGTAGTCGCGCGCCTGCGCATTGGGGTTCGGGAGAAGGATTTTCGTCGGGCATTGCTCAATGATGGTTTCGGCAATGTCCGAGCGCAGCGCATCCGCCGGCGACTGCGTGCCGAACATCATGATCGCATTGCGCTTACGGTATGTTTTCAGACCATCCCGCGCGAATTGGCGAAAGGCGGGATCTCCCAGCGCCTTCCAGAACTCGTCAATGTCGATGATGACCGGTCCCCCGTCCACGATGTCATCGAGCCGGTGGAACAGGTAGGACATGAGTGGCGGGCGGATCGCATCGTTCTCGAGGAAGTCTGTCATATCGAAGCCCATCAACCGGGCATCGAGGCGCAGCGTGTCGTCCTCGTTATCGAAAACCCACCCAAATTCGCCGGTCCTCGTCCACCGATCCAAGCGCGCGCCGACGCCCGTTTCGCTCGTCTGATCGAGTTGCGAGCGGACCGCCGCGAGCGATCGCAATGCCTTCGGCAAGCGAAAGACAGCTTCAAGCGCCTGGCTCACCTGATACAGCTCTTGCGGCGACAGTTCACCGCTCTCGGGGGCGACGAGCTGGCGCAGCCACGATTTCAGGAAGTCCCGGTTTCGCGGGTTATCGTCCAACGCCTTCAACGGCGCGAAGCCCGACGGCTGACCGTTGCGCAGGGCGAGATACGTTCCCCCGGCAGCGCGAACGAAGATTTCCGCACCGCGGTCCTTGTCGATGAAGGCCATGCGCGCGCCCAGCTTTTCAGCCTGCGACAGCATGAAGTTCTGGATCACGGTCTTACCGCCGCCAGAGGGGCCGAGGATCAGCGTATGACCCACATCGCCGTAATGGAAATTGAAGTAGTAGGGCGAATTGGCTGTCGTCTTGAGCAGCGCGACCGCCTTGCCCCAATGGTTGCCCTCGGCCTGGCCGACGGGATAGGTGTGGATCGGAGCCAGCGCGCCGAAGTTGCGCGACGTGAGGGCCGCAGGCCGCGTCCGCCACGCGAAGTTGCCCGGCAGCATCGACCAGTAGGCGGCCTCTAGCGCCAGATCCTCACGGGCAGCGACAATACCGCTTTCCGATAGCGCCGCGCGCGCGACGCTCATGTTTTCCGCGAGGATCTTCGGCGTCTCGCCAAAGACGGACAGCGCCAAGTGGTGTTCCCCCAGGACGAAGCGGTTCGACTGTAGATCGTCCATCGCCTCGCTAAGCTGATCCTGCTGGCTGAAGGCCACATCGTCGGTGGCGCTGAGCTGCGCGCGCTTCCGCCGCGCCGTTTCCATGCCCATTTGCTTCCCGAGGAAGGCAAAGCCCTGCCCAAGCACGAACTCGAATTTGGAATCGAGCAGCGCGTTGAGCTGACCCGGGAACGTGCGCGCAGCGTGTTCCCGCACCGCGAGGACACCGCCGAAACGGGAACCACCGGGCTCTCGGACCTCAAACAGCTCTTGCCCGAAAATGACCCGATCCGAATAGATCGCGCGGCCTAGATGCCCGCGCACCAGCGGAACGCGGCGCTTATCGGCCGTCATGATCCGCTGCATCAATTCCATCGGCTCGCTGAATTGCAGCCCATTCCACTCATAGATGCCGAGCATCCGGGGGCCGACGCGAGCCATGAGCTTTTTCACGTCTCGCAGAATGTCGTTGAAGGTTTCGAGAATGTCGTCTTCGGCTTCAGCGGCCGACGATTTGGAGAACATCGAGAACACCGACGACGCCGCCTTATCGGCCACACCGACCGCAGGCCGATAGATCACCGTCAGGTACAGCTCGTTCACAAACAGCCGCTTTGAGAGAATGCGGCTCCGGTAGGCGGCATCGAGATCGCGGGCGAAAGTCGAGGTGAACTCTCCGTCCGGATAGCCTCTCTCGATGCGTCGCACCGTATGCACCATGACCGCGACACGCTCATGCGCCACAGTGCGCCAAGCTGTGTTCAGCTTTTCATGCCAGTCGTTGATGGTCGCAATGTCGGCCGTCTCGAAGGACATGCCCTCAAGCGCGAAAACGGCCATATATTCGCCGTTATCCAGAGCAACGACATGCTCGTTTACATGGCGTGCGAAGGGCAGATATTGCGAAGCGTCGCGCTCCTGCTTGATAGCTGGCTTGCGGTTAAACACGGTTGAATCCTTTCCGCTTAACGCCAGCCACCGGGAGCGGCGAATAGCTGGAACCGCCCCAAATCATCTTGTTCGGTGCCGGAGCCTTGGTGCGTCCGAACAGGAAGATGATTTTGAACATGTTGTAGTCGGTGCGAACGATGAGCCTGGCCGCGCCCAGCAAACCGCCGCCGATGGCCAGCGCCCATATCGGGTTGCCGACGACCATCAGGACGAACACTGAGGCCATGCCGATCGCTAGCGTCGCCTCTACCGGCACGCCGAACCAGAGCGTCGGGCGCGTCAGCGCAAGGAACAACGGATCTTCGGTAAGATACTCTGGCTCCGACACTCAAAACCTCTCTTTGCCGCTAGGCGGCCTTCTACGTGAGCAATGCGGTGATCGACCCAGCGCACAGCACGACCGCGAGGCCAGCGGCCCACAGCGCCAAAGTCTGCCTGTCGCCGTGACCGGCCATGAAGAAATAGCCGATGATGACGAGCGCGAGCGTTCCGAACGCGGCGCCCGCCGCCACCATTTTGCCGGTTATCTCGCTGGCTTTTGCCGAGGCGGAGGCGACTTGCGTCGCCCCCGGCACGGACCATGCCGCTGCGACCAGCGCGGCTATTATTGGGAGACTCCGGCGCATTTACGTCCCGGAGATCGTATCGACGACCCAACCCGCGCCGAAGACGATGAAGCATCCGACGATGATCGAGCCGAGCAGGCCCTTGTTGCCTGCGCCGAAGAAGAACATGAAACCAGCGATCACGAGCGCAATGGCAGCAAGCCCCTTCGCGATCGGGCCGGTCAGCAGGCCCAGGATGGCGTCAACCATGGACTCGACTTCGGTCTGGTTGGCTGCCTGCGCCCATGCGGGGACAGGGATCAGGGCCAGGGCGGCGCCGGCGAACGCAAAGCTATGCGTCCACCGATCCTTTACGTAACGAGTGAGTTTCATCAGAAAAAACCTCCGCTTAGCAAGATTACTGCTCCAACGAGGAAAGTAAGGAACGTGATGAGCGTCCCTCGCCCCGTCATGATGAGAAAGCCCAGCCAAACAACACCGAGCCCTATTGCCGGGGCCACCAACGCCGTCAGTTCCTGAAGGACTGAGTTTGCAATGGACCCCACGTCCGCATGTGCGGGCGTGACTGCCAGGCCGAGTAAAAGCACGACCGACAATTTCGTGATTAGCTTATATGCGCGCATCAGAGCCCGCCCGTCGCAGTTGGAGCCGATTGGCGCTGACGCCACGCCGCCTGCGCAAAAACGTCCCATGAGGGGGGAGCTGGTTCGGCCATGGCCGCGCTGCCTGTGTTCAAATCCGCTGACGCGAGCTGCGCCGTCACCTGATAAGCGCTGCCGCCCTCAGCATCGATTGCGGGGGCAAGAGCGGCGACCGTCCAGGGAGCGCCCTCTGTGCTATAGGGAGGCACGACGGGAGAGCCCTGGCCGTTGGCGAACCCGATGTGCCAGTGATTTGAATGGTTGCGATCGCCGGGGCCAAGCAGCTCGATTATCTGGATGCCATTGGCCGCCAACACCGCACGAATTTGGGCGCGGTTGATTGCGCTCATTCCGCCATTCGGCACGAAGTCGACAGCCTGCCCGTACTTATGAAAGCTGTTCTGCGCGCCGTAGCGGGCGTTCATTGGGCGCAGCGTGTCGGTAATGCGCCCGCCAAAGGCCGAGACCAGAATGCCGCCAACCCGATCAGGCGAGACGAAGCCCGCCGCGCTCCGAGCCACCAAAGGCCGCATGACAGCGCCGCCGTTAGCGGCGGCGTAGACCTTGCCGACATAGCCGTTCATCAGGCCGCGCGACCGCGACCCAGTATTATACTCACTCAGCGCAGCGCGCAGGGGATCGGCGTGACCCGCCACCCGCGCCCTGCCGTAATTGTCCGCCAAGAGGCGCGCTCCGGCGCGCAGATTAGTGCAGGGATCGAAGACCGTTTCCGGGGTGACGCCGAGCCGCGCGAAATTCGCGCTGTTGATCTGCATCAAGCCAGCATCGAAGTTCGCGCCCTTGCGCATCAGACTGCGCGCAGTCGCGATTGCATCGGCCGCATTGCCTGGCTGACGCAGCAACGATCCACCGGAATTGATCCCGATCCGATAGGGGTCGCGCTCAGATTCAACTTGAATGATCGCGGTCATCGTCGCCGGCGCGACGTTGGGCGCGCAGGAGTTGAGCAAAGCCGCTAAAACCGTAGTGCTCAAAGCCATTGAGCGCCCCTTTCGGTGAGTCCGGTTATCAGCGGTAATACAAAACCGACACGCCAGCAACACTGTTTCACGATCGGGATTCCGCAACGCGACGAACCGTTGGTCGCCTTTTGTGACAGGCCCGCGCCGGATCGCTCTTGCTGGAATTGCAGTCTATGGCTTAGCCTTGCGGGCGAGTTTTAGCTGAATTCCTGTTCAGCATTCACACAAGTCAGAGCGGGCCACATTGCCGACAAATGTCCTTTTTCTCGCCGAAACGAACCAATCTCCATCCATTTCGGAGCAAAGGGAGGCTTGCGAGGTCGCCGGCGATCTCATCGTGGATGCCGGCCAAGTCAGTCTTGTGGATCTTCCGCGCAAACTCGCGAAGGAGGGCCACGAGCTGATGCGGGGTGACAGGATCAAAATCTATGATTTTACCTGTCTGCCGCTCAACACGATGACGCTTGTCCGCATGATGGTGAAGGTGCTTCGCCGCGGTGTAGCAATCGAATTTTGCGCACCGAGGATCGTCATCGAACCGGATGATGAGAGCGACATGTTCCGCCTCGTGGCCGCGCTCGATAATCACTGGCGCCGCGTCCACGGAATGAAAACGCATTCGAGCGATTCAAAACCAGGTCGCAAACCGCGGCTCACCGATGACCAGCTCACGGACATCCGCCAGATGCTGGAAATGAGCGGCGCAACCGTCGCAAGCGTCGCTAAGACGTTGGGCGTCGGACGAACAACCCTCTTTGATTTCCTGCAGCGGCACAGGGACGCGCCCGCCCTGCAATCATGACTCTGCGAGCAATGCGGCTACAGAAACGCCAAGGGCAAGCGAAAGACCGGCCAGTTCCCGCAAAGTAACTTCGCGGGGATGGCCGCCGAGGATCGAGAGTAATCTTTCCTCAGCGATACCGCTGTTTGATGACAATGCGCAGCTCGATATTCCGCGCGCTTCTATGGCTTTACTAACTTGTTTAACGAAAGTACCATAAACGGCGGCACTTTTGTCAATCCTGTCTTGCATAGTCATTATCTGGTCTCTGCTGTTTCAGGAGCCGGCTAACCTAACTTTAGCCACCCTCCTGTCCAGATAATAATTCTCAATAGCAGAATGGCTTATTTTTTCGATCCCGCACCGAGCAGGTCGAGAACCGTGCACCCGAGCCCATCTGCCAGATGCTCTAGAACCTCAAGGGTCGGATTCGCCTTCCCGTGCTCAATATACGACAAGTGCGATGCAGCGATGCCGCTGCGCTCAGAGAGTTCGGCTTGCGACATTTTGAGCTTTGCGCGGCGTTCGCGGCAGTTTTCTCCCAGCTTTTTAGCCAGTTCGGAAGCCGCCTCATCAAGTTTCAAGTACTGCGGCATTGTGCGATCCCGTATGCCTTATCGTTGGTTAACGCGGAAATGGAGCTATATGCAAACGCGCGGCGGTTGGCGACATTATCTGATTAACTACCTAGCGAGGGTTCGCGTTTGACATTCGTTCGCGGACGCCATAGCCAAGCGACATGGCCCACCGCGCTGTCCAAAAACGAGTCGTAACACCCGCTGCTTGCATGAGGCGTAAGCGGCAGGCGCTTTATGAAGCGGATTTTGTTCAATGTAAGGTGCAGATTCTCGTCAGCTTCGGTGAACGGCTGAAGGAGTTAAAAGCCGCCCACAAGATGCGCGGGCTTGATAACGTGGTGTCGGCAATGATTAGGAAGGCTGAGGCGAATTTTTCGCCTGACGACCTCGTCGCGCCCCCACCGCCTGAGGATCATATGAACCTCAAACAAATCGCCATCCACATTCCGCGAGAGCACCACGCGTTTCTTGAAGCGGTCGCGCACCGCAACAGAGGCATTACGCTTGGCACCGCACTCGAAACCGTCGGTGCCTACGTCAAGGATTTGATTCCGGCACCAGTGCAGTTGGCATTGATCGAGAATGAGGAAGCCGCGACCGGATAAGGCCGGCGCGAGATCGACAAGCACGCGATGGCAAAGGGGCGGCAACCCCGATGCGATCGACACCGCAAGCAGGAGGCGGGCAGAGTGAAGGAACAAGAATGGACATCGATCGGGGCGGCGAGCGCGGACCTGTTTTCTTCGATCGAGAAGCAGCGGGGCCGGAAGACTAAGCGCGAGCTGACGCTGATCGATCGCGGGCTTGAGATTGCGGAAGCACGGCCCGAAGGAGACGATGTTTCCTTCATGCATTCAATCCTCTGCCAGATCAGCCTTCCCCGCTCGAAGGTCGCCGGCGATCGGTTTGAGCGCAAGAACGGGCACGCTGCTCTGGAGGTGCGTGCCGGAAGCATCTGGAACGGCACCGACATGGTGACGCAGCCAATCCCCTACGGCCCAATTCCCCGCCTCATCCTCGCTTATGTGTCGACTTATGCCGTGCGCGAACGCACGCCCGAAATTCCCTTCGGAGATAGCGCGAACGACGCTTTGCGTGTCCTGGGTATCGACAAAGGCGGGCCGGCCTATCGTATGTTCCGCAGTCAGGTTTCGGCCCTTGCGGCCTGCAGTATGACAATCGGCTTCACAGCCGGCGACAAAGCTTACACGTTCAATGGTAGCCCGGTCGAGCAATTCGAGGCATGGCTACCCGGACAGGAAGGGCAGCGCAGCCTCTGGCCAGCAAACATGGTTCTTGGCCGCCGCTTCTATGAGACGTTGTTGGAACATGCGGTTCCTGTCGATTTGCGCGCCCTATCCTCCCTTCGCGGATCGGCCATGGCAATGGACGTCTATCTGTACCTGGTCCAACGCCTCCACCGGATCGGCCGACCGGTAGCCTTGACCTGGTGGATGCTGAAGGATCAGTTCGGCCAGGAATACGTCAGCGCCGATGCGCTGGGCGACTTCAAGAAGAAGTTCAAGAAGGCGCTCGGACAGGCTCTTTCAGTCTACCCCGAGGCGAAGGTAGAGATCGTCAGAGGCGGGTTGAAGCTGCACAGTTCGCGGCCCGCCGTCGATCTTAAGGAAGCCAAGCGCCTCGCTCGGGCATAGGCCGCAGTTTCAATATCTTAGGTGGTGTTAATCGGACCCGTTTGCGTAACCGCAGGCGGTGTTAATCGGACCCTTTGTCGCGTCCGAAGGTGGTGTTAATCGGACCCCCCGGGACATTCCGCAAACTGGTGTTAATCGGACCCTTTTGCAGTGATAATCGGACCCCCAAAACGGTGTTAATCGGACCCGTTCCGACTCGCGATTCCAGTGTTAATCGGACCCCCCTTACCTATAGAATCCCTATAGCCCTTTACCTATAGCGCCCACCCTGTGGACAACCCTCCTACGAAAACGGCCCCAGAAAGAAGGAAGGAAGGAAGGCACCGCCTCTTGGGGGCTTCGCCCCCGCCGGCTCCTCGCTTCGCTCGCCCGGTCATGCTTTGCATGACCTCCCACCCGGCATCCCCCAAAAGGACGGCCTACGGCCGGCGCAATCGTTAAAGGGGGATGGTGACAAACGCTCAGAACCAAACTCAATCGACGTGATCGACGATAGGTCGGACGCAGCGGCTACGCCGCTGCGAATGCTCCCCAAGGGGCGCAAGCGGCTTTGGCAGCGCTCAAAATGCAGCCGTGGGTTCTTGCGGAGGGCTTCGAGAGGATTGAGCGCAGCGAGATCGAGCCATACGGCCTTGCGTGGCGATCATATGAAACGGGCTCGGAACGCGGCAACGCTCCGAGCCCTCGATTCAACTCGCTCTTGCAGGAGTGAGTGAAAGTCGTTGGCCCATATATAGCCGCGCACCGTTAAAATTCCAAGACGATCATGCACCGCCGCATCAGGTCCGGCCCCATGATTTCGTCCCTGAAATGGGGCCGTGCTTTGATCCCACAACACCAACGGCGCGCGCAAAATGTGTTGCCGGATTTGTCCTAACCGCTATTCTCGGACTATGAGCATCAGTGTAACCGCCGCCGCAAGGGAAGCTGTTAAACGGCTCAATGGGACGTGGCATGGCTCCTACGGTAAAGCGCGTTGCCCCGCTCACGAGGACCGGAGCCCGTCGCTTTCCGTCACGCCTGGCCGCGACGCCGTGCTGTTCCATTGCTTCGCCGGTTGCAGTCAATCCGAGATCATTGCTGCCTTATCTGCAAACGGCGGCTACGTCCGCCCGACCGAACGCGACACTGCGCCGCCAGAGCGGCGCGACCTTGGCCCGCTGGCGCGCGACCTTTGGAGCAAGGCGCGCTCGCTCGCCGGCACGCCTGCTCAGCGATACCTTGAGCGCCGCGGCATCGGCCATTCCACGATCGGCCGCTATGACCCGGCAGCAATGACCTACGAGGGCGGCAAGCGGCTTCGCCTTCCCGCCCTGCTCCTCCCCATCGTCGAGCGCCGGCAGCTCGTCGCCCTCGCCCGCGTTTTCGTGGACGGGGACGGCAACAAGCACCCTCAGCTTGCCGACCCCAAGCGCACCCTGGCAGATCCGCGCGGCGGCGCCGTGCAGATCGGAGCGGTCGAGGGCGACCATCTGAACCTGGCCGAAGGTTTCGAGGAGGCGGAATCGGTCATCGCCAAATTCGGTTTGCCCGGCTGTTGGTCCGTAAATGGCACCGAGCTTTATGCTCGCATCCATATCCCCGATCATGTCCGTTCGATCACGGTCTATTCGCAGCACGGGAAGGCGGCGACGGCCGGGCTCGAGAAGGCCGAGAGCCATCTGAGACAAGGCGGCCGCGCCCTGCAGGTCGAGCTACCGCCGCCCGGGGGCGACTGGAATGATGCTTGGCGGGCGCAGCAATGACGCGCCTCGCCATTTATGCAGTTGGCGGCGTGGTACTCGCCGCATTGTTTGGCGAGACGCACCCCGATTTTATCGCCAATCCACCGCAGAGCGCGCGCGAGGCCTGCGACCAGCTCGCCAACCAATCCGATTGCCGCGCGGCGCTCGCCTTGAACGATCTTCGCCAGAACCGCTTGCCGGAAGCAGCGCCGGCGCCGTCGCTGCCCGATCCGCGCCGCACACCTGGCGCTTATGATCCGACGATTACCCAAGACAACATCGCCGCGACCATCTGCAATCCAAAATTCGTCGCCGCCCGCAAGCCGCCACCGTCATGGACGGCGGCGGCAACGCGCCGCATCGCCGCGGCACAATTGCCGGAGCTAGATCCTGGCTCTTTAGTGCTGGATCAGCTCGTACCGATCTCCCTTGGTGGCGCGCCGAAGGACTATCGGAACCTGTGGTTGCAGTCCTGGGCGGGCCAAGAAAATGCAGAGAAGAAGGACGGCCTAGAAACCCTGCTGAATCGCATGGTTTGCAGCGGCCAGCTATCGCTGGCCGCTGCTCAAGAGGCCGTCGCCGTGAACTGGCTCGACACGTACCGGCGCGCGATGACGATCCAAAACCTCACGCGCTACAAATTGCCCCAGCAATGGGGCGCGAAACCGCAAGATATTCAGCCCGAGCTTGTGTCCGAGCCGCAAGGCGAGAGCGGACCAATCGTGTTGGACGCTCAGATCGAGGCGGACAGTCAGCCCTACGAGGTGCCGGCGATTCCGGTCGATGGCCGCAATTCTCAACCGATGGAGTGAACGTGATGCCACGCAATATCGCAGAATTTCGACTGATCGGACAGGTTGGCGGGATCGATCAAAAGGAAAAGGTTACGTTCGTCAAC
>Ga0068862_100001206_pt1 | contig 24395 bp, 14 predicted proteins | sample KBSSwiS52_FD_66598 | JGI IMG/M metagenome (GOLD analysis project Ga0068862, IMG submission 66598) | Switchgrass rhizosphere microbial communities from Kellogg Biological Station, Michigan, USA - KBS Switchgrass S5-2 | ecosystem: Host-associated > Plants > Roots > Rhizosphere > Soil ... | reverse complement strand
CACACGACCTTCGAGGCGGACCCCGGTTCCCGGTGGGGGTACTCGAACGTCGGCTACGCCGCGCTCGGCGCGGCTCTGGCAGCCGCGGCGGGGCGGCCGTACATCGCCTACGTGCGCGATGAGATTCTCCGCCCGCTCGGGATGACGCACACCACGTTCGAGCTGGATGCCGCCGCGCGCACCAACCTCGCAGAGGGCTATTCCTTCGAGCACGGCCCGGTTGACACGGCAACCCCGGCCCGCGAGCACATGGGCCGCGGGTACAAGGTGCCTAACGGGGGACTGTACTCGACGGTCGGCGACCTCGCACGCTTCCTCGTGTTCGAGATGGGGGGCGGCCCTGACCGTGTGCTGCCCGCAGCGGACCTCGCGCACAACTTTGCGAACCTCGCCTTCGCGACACCGGACCTCACACAGGGGTACGGCCTGGGCTATCACGTGCAGCGTCGAGGATCGCTGGTTGCTTTCGGGCATCCCGGGTCGGTGGCCGGATATCTGGCAACGGCGTACTTCGATCCCGGCACGCACACGGGCGTGGTCGTCCTCCGGAGCGTCGACGACCAGAAGTTCGACATCCTGAGCTTCACCATGACGGTGCTGGAGAAGGCCGCCGCGTCGCGGCGGCGATGACGCCCCGACCAAGGGTCGACGGTCGTGCACCGCGGCCGGTTCGCCAGCTCATCGTGCCGACGGAGTGACCATCCCCACGCGGCGCACGAACTCCAGCCAGCGTGGGTCCTCGACGATTGGGCGGTCGCGTCCTCGTCCCACGAACCGGAACATCCCTTCGAGCGGCAGGACGACACACACAAAGTCCCGGGTTTCGTACGCGCGCTCGAGCCACCGGAACGCCGCGTCGTAGTTGCCGAGTGCCTGCTCCACCTGCGCGATGGCGCTGGGGGGAAGCCAGCCGCGCTCGCTGCGCTGTATGAGGTCGTCGCGAATGCGACGCGCCTCATCGACGTTGCCCGTTAGGCAGTGCGCGACGGCAGTCTCGGCGGGCAACCAGGGCAGCGGATATCCAAAGCTGGCGGCCGTCTGGAGGTCTGCGAGGCCACCCTCGACATCGCCGATCATGCATCGAGACTTGCCTCGCCAGCGAAACGCGTCCGGATATCCCGGATCCTGAGCGATCACACGCTCGGCGGCGGCGATCGCGTGGTCGTAGTCGCCGAGGCAGTAGGCGATGACGACGGCGTACCATTGGGTGCCCAGAGCGACGGGATCGGCCTCGATGGCGGCGTTGCAGTCCGCCATCGCCTGCTCGCGCCGCCCGCGCAACGTGTGAAGCCGAGCCGAGAGCTGCAGCGCGTCGGCGCTCCTCGGCTCCAACGCGAGCGCACGGCGCACGTGACGCTCCATGGCGTCGAGGTCCCACTCGTGCCAGTACGCAATCTCACCGAGCATGCAATGCGCATCGGCCAGACCCGGGTCGAGTGCCAGGGCCTCCTGCGCATAGCGTCGGGTTCGCGTGAACGCTTCAGCGGGCGGAAGCACCATCGAGATCGCCAGCCAGAGATTCGCCTCGGCGAGCCCCGCAAGCGCTGGCGCATACCCCGGATCGAGCCCCAGCGCCCGTTGAAAGTGCGTGATGGCCTCGCTGTGCCCCTCCCCGCGACAGTGGTTCAGGTATCGCCCCTTCAGATACGCGTCGTACGCGTCGACGTTTGCGGATTGTCTTGTACGACGCAGCGTTTGACGATCCGGCAGCGCTGTCTCGCTCGACGACGCGGCGTCGACCGCGCCCTCATGTAAGGTGCTGCGCAGCATCGCTGCGATGGAATTCGCGATCTCGTCCTGAACGGCGAAGATGTCTGTCAGCTCCCGATCGAAGCGCTCGCTCCAGAGCTGGAATCCATCCGACGCGTTCACCAGCTGGGTCGCGATGCGCACGCGGTTGCCGACTCGGCGAACGCTCCCTTCCAACAATGTTCGGACGCTCAGCTGATCGGCGATGACCCGCAGATCGGTTGGCTTGCCCTTGAACGCGAAGCTCGAGGAGCGGGCGGCCACGCGGAGCGCGCGGTCCTGGGCTAGGAGATTTCGAATCTCTTCTGTGATCCCGTCGGAGAAGTATTCGTTTTCGGGATCGGCGCTGAGACGCTAGCAGACAGGGCGATGGAAGGAGATACTGTTGCTTCATGAGCTCCGAGCTGCGGGACCAACTGCAAACCACCCTGGGCAACACGTATACGCTCGAGCGTGAGCTCGGAGGCGGCGGCATGTCGCGTGTCTTCGTGGCCGAAGACACCGCGCTCGGCCGACGGATCGTCGTGAAGGTCCTGCCGCCCGAGATGGCGTCCGGTGTGTCGATCGAACGATTCAAGCGGGAGATCTCACTCGCCGCGCGGCTTCAGCATCCGCACATCGTGCCGCTGCTTTCGGCCGGCGAGGCCGGAGGCGTGCCGTACTTCACGATGCCGTTCATCGAAGGGGAGTCGCTGCGCGGGCACCTGACGCGTTCCGGCGAGCTGCCGATCAAGGAAGCTGTTCATCTGCTCCGTGAAGTGGCGTCGGCTCTGGCGTACGCGCACAGGAAAGGCGTCGTCCACCGCGACATCAAGCCCGAGAACGTGCTGGTGACCGAGCAGCACGCGATGGTCACCGACTTCGGCGTGGCCAAGGCGATCAGCGCCGCGACGCAGAGTGGCGGGGACGGTCTAACGTCAATCGGTATTGCATTGGGAACGCCGGCGTACATGGCACCCGAGCAGGCCGTGGGCGATGTGGCCACCGATCATCGCGCCGACATCTATGCCTTCGGCGTCATCGCATACGAGCTGCTCACGGGGCGCGCGCCTTTCGCCGGGCGGTCCATCCAGGCCGTGATGGCTGCCCACATCGTCGAGACGCCAGAACCGATTACGAGACACCGCGCCGCGATTCCGGCGAGCTTGGCGGCGCTCGTGATGCGATGCCTCGAGAAACATCCGGCCGATCGGCCACAGACCGCCGATGACATACTCCGCGAGCTCGACGACGTGTCGGTGGCGCGCGGCGGAGAACAGGATGCGCGGCCATCGGTGGCCGTACTGCCAATGGTGAACACCAGCGGTGACCCGCAGAATGAGCACTTCAGCGACGGCCTCACCGATGAGTTGATCGGGGTCTTCAGCAAGGTGGACGGGCTCAGTGTCACTGGTCGGACGTCGACATTCGCGCTCAAGGGCAAGGGGCTGAGCATCCGCGCGATCGCCGACCTGTTGCACGTCGAGCACGTGCTCGAAGGGAGTGTCCGTCGCGCCGGCGATCGGCTCAAGGTTCGTGTGCAGCTCGTCAATGCCGACGGTGGCGTGCTCTGGTCGGACAGCTACGACCGGCGCCTCGAGGACGTGTTCGCCGTGCAGGAGGAGATAGCGCAAGCCGTGGTGCAGGCGCTCGAGGTGAAGCTCGTCGCAGCGCGCGGGCCGCTCGTTCGTCCGGCCACGAAGGATCTCACGGCATACGATCTTTTCCTGAAGGGCCGTTACGTCCGTCGTGGAATGGCGCCGGATCAGATGCGCCAGGCCATCGGCTACCTCGAGCAAGCCGTCGCTCGCGACCCGTCCTACGCGCGCGCGCATGCCTGGCTCTCCGATGCGCACTGGCTACTGGTTGTCGTCGCCGGCAGATCGACGGAGGAGGAAGTCCCGCGCGCCCGCCGATATGCGGCGACGGCGCTCGCCCTGGACGGCGCTCTTGCCGAGGCGCACTGGGCGATGGCGCAGGTGCTGTTCGGCTATGACTGGAACTGGCCGGCGGCCGAGCTCGAATTTCAGCGCGCCATTCTCCTGGATCCGGGATTCGAGGAGGGCCGGCATCTGTATGCGATCGCCCTGATGCACCGCGGGCGCATGGACGAAGCGGCCGCGGAGCTGACGCGCGCACTCGAGATCGACCCATTACTTGCAGCGGCGCACCACACGTTTGGTCGGCTATATATCTGCACCGGGCGGCCTGACCAGGCGATCGCACACCTCAACGAGGCGCTGGCGCTCAACCCATCATTTTCATTGGCGCACGCGCAGCTCGGGCACGCGTACTTCCAGAAGGACATGCGCGCTGAAGCGATCGCCGCGTTCGAGATGGCAGGACTGATCGGTGCTGCCATTGGCAAGGCGCATCTCGCATATGGGTACAGCGTGGTGGGGCGCTCCTCGGAGGCGACTGTCATTCTCTCGGGCCTGCTCGCGTCGGCGGATCACCTCCCGCCATTCCACATGGCCCTCGCGTACGTCGGTATGCGCGACCACGAAGAAGCGTTTCGCTGGCTGGATCGTGCGAGCGAGGAGCACGACCCCTGGTTGACGACCCTCAACATCGATCGCGCGTTCGAGCCTCTGCGAGGCGACGCGAGGTTTGCCGCGATCGTGCGGCGTATGGGTCTCGAGCCGTAGGGCGAGGCTCTCACCGACGCAGCGCACGCGGACCGTCAACCGCCCGCATCTTCGCAAACGTGCTATCGAACCCCTCGAGCGACTGGGCGTGCAGGCCCGACCCGGCCCGTATCTCCGAACCGAAATCGAGGTGCTGGTCGGTCGACCTCTGATAGCGCGGCCAGGTCGGGAGACCGGTCCCGTTCGGGTCGCCGGTGCGAGCGAACTGCACCCACGCGCCCTTCATCGCGCGTGCCAACGCACGGTCCGTCTCTTCATAACGATCGGGCAGGCCGAACGGCGGCGTAGGCGCGCCGAACAAGTAGTCGACATCCGCGGAGTGGAACGCGCCCATGCTCTCGCGGGCGCTCGGCTGAACGGGCGGAATTCGACTGAAGTTGTACAGGTAGACGGGAACCCCACGGGCAGACACGGCGCGAGCCGTGGCTCGGGCCGTGCCGAAGAAGTACCAGTCGTTGACCCAGCGCACGGCTGCGGAATGGACGTCAGAGTCTGCCGCCGCGGGATACGCCGCCTGAACCGCAGCCTCGACACCCGGATGGCGCCGCGCCAGGTGGTCGCGCCACGCCTCGGGCGTCTTGATCCGAAGGCCGCCGGCGAACACCGTCGCCTCGTCGGCGTTGGTTCCGATGATCAGGGGAACCCGGGCGAAGCGGCCAGACTCGAACAGGGCCCATGGCTCGTCAGGCAGGACCGCTCCATCCACGATCGGCCAGTAGTCGATGCCGGTGTCGGAGTACATGAGTTCCGTCGCTGTCGTGGAGCGCGCCAGCAGTTCCTTCGTTGACAGCGCGCGCAGCGCCGCAATGTCGTCGCCGACTCGCAATCCGACCGCTTCGCGTGGCTCACGACCATACCGACGCTCCCTCAGGTGCACGAGCGGCCCGTAGATCAGCGCGGCGCTCTGCGAGACCGCGCGAGAGAAGAGTCCGCGCGCGAGAGGCGAGACCATCAGGTAGAGGACGGAAGAGCCACCGGCCGATTCGCCGAAGATCGTCACGTTCCGCGCGTCGCCCCCGAACGCCGCGATGTTGTCCTGGACCCATCGCAGCGCCGCGATCTGATCCATGAGACCGTAGTTTCCCGAAACGCCCGTCGGCGATTCCTTCGAGAGCCTCGGATGGGCGAAGAAGCCGAAGACGCCGAGGCGGTAGTTGAAGCTGACCACCACCACGCCGTTCCTGGCCAGCTCTCGACCGTCGATTCGCGGGTCGGAGCTTCCGCCGGCGAAGAACCCTCCGCCGGGAATCGAGACCATGACCGGGAAGCGCTTGCCCGGTGGCATTGCCGGAGACCAGACCGTGAGCGTTAGGCAGTCCTCGCTCCATTCGTTCGCGAACTTCATAGGACCGAATGGCGGTTGGGGACACGGTAAGCCGAACGTCGTCGCGTCGCGGACGCCGTCCCAGTGCGCTGCAGGCTGCGGTGGTTTCCAGCGAAGCTCCCCGACGGGCGGGGCGGCGTAGGGAATTCCCTTGTATACGGCCACGTCGCCATCTCTCGTCCCTGCGATCAGGCCGGAGCGAATCCGAAGTGGCTCCTGAGCGGTCGCCGCGCGGCCAGAATAGCAGAGGAACGTCGCGACGAGGGTGATCTGAATCGCTCTTGGTAGTCTCATGTCAGTCTTTGGCCATTCCGCATTGAGCATCAGTCACCGCGTTGAAGTCGAAGGGTCCATCGAGCGAGCTGAAAACGATCGTCAGCGTTGGACCGGTGCTGATTTGATGCGGCGCGCGCTTCGGTACAAAGCTGAACCCACCGACGCCAAGGGCGGCAGAGGTCACACCCGCATGACGCATTACCGCCGAGCCGTGCACAACGATGTTGCTCTCGCTGGGGGTGTGCCAGTGACACGGCGACGTGTCATTGGGCGGAATTCGAAACAACATCTGCGTCGACCCCGAGATCGAGTCGACGTGCAGAATGGAATACTGCGCCGTCTTGTCCTTCACCGAGAAGTTGGTCCACGCGACCTTCGCGAAATCGATCTCGACTGGCTGCTGTTGCGCGGGCAGTGGTCCTTCAGCCGCCTTGCATTGAGCGTCGCGCGCCACGTGCTTATCGAAGCGGCCATCGAGTGTGCTGAAGACGATCGTCGGCGTCGGCCCGGTGCTGACCTGGAACGGCATGCGCTTCGGTACGAAGCTGAACCCACCGACGCCGAGGCGCGTGCCCGCTGTGCCTGCATGCCGCACCACGATGGACCCTTGAATCACCGCAGTGCCTTGACCGGCGCCGTGCCACTCACACGGACCCTTCGCGTTCGCTGGGAATCGCCACAGCATTTGCGTTGCGCCGGAGATCGAGTCGACGTGCAGCATGGAGTACTGAACCGTACTGTCCGTCGGCGAGACGCTTGTCCACTTGACCTTCGCGAAGTCGACCCCTAGCCCCTGATGGTTGGCTGGCCGCTGGGAGGTCTGACCACGTAGCGAGGCACCCGGCAAGAGGATCAGCGTCGCCAGGACGATGCGTGTCATCGAGTGATCTCCATGTCCAAACCAGTTGCGGTTTTCGGGATACGGCCGCAGGTTCGACGCTCGGTCCGCTGCCGCACCCGCGTGATCGTGTCCGTCTCCACCAGGAAACACGAGAACTTCTTCCAAACACGACATCGCCGCGTTGGACCACGACGGCGCGGAGGAACGTGACGGAGTCCACGGCACGGCGAGATCATCATGGCAGCGGGGCGCAGGCACCGGCGGAGCCGCTCGATAGGCTGGTGGAGATCGTCTATCACGAGCTCCGCACGATCGCTCACCGCCACCTGGCTGCGCGGCGCGGTCAACCGGCAAACGGCACCCTCGACACGACGGCACTCGTCCACGAGGCGTATCTCAAGCTCGCCAGTGGCTCACCGGGAGTGTGGCGCGATCAGGCCCACTTTCGGGCTGTGGCGTCGGTCGCGATGCGCCACATTCTCGTTGACCGTGCGCGAGCGCGGGCGACGGCCAAACACGGCGGCCTCCTAACGCGCGTGTCGCTCGACGGGCACGCCGTTTCCGCAGACGACGCGCCGGACACGCTCCTCGCGATCGACGCGGCGCTCGAGCGCCTTGCAGAGCTCGCGCCTCGGCTGGCACGCCTGGTGGAACTTCGATTTTACGGCGGCCTGTCGGAAGCGGATGTCGCGGCCGAGCTGGGAGTCACCGTGCGCACCGTGCAGCGTGACTGGGCCAAAGCGCGAATGCTCCTCGAACGCGTGCTCGACTCGTGACGCCGCGGCTGACGATCGCCCCGTCTCTCTCTCGTCCCCGTTGGCAGACGCTCGAGCCATTGCTCGACGCCGCGCTCGCCTTGTCGGCGGCCCAGCGAGCGAAGTTCGTCGAGCACTCATGTGGCGCTGACGTCGGGATGCAGCGGGAGTTGCTGGGGATGATCACGACGTGTGAGCGTCTCGCGCTTGCCAACCCATTTCTGGAGCAGCCCGCCGCCGAGCGCTTCGCGTCGCTCTGGGAGGAACCCGATGAAGGGTCAGCGCTCCAGGCAGCACTCGCGGATCGGTACACGCTCCACGGCGAGACAGGCCGTGGCGGCATGGCCATCGTCTATCGCGCACGCGACCTGAGACACCAACGGCCGGTCGCGCTCAAGGTCCTGCGCGCCACGCTCGGCGGGCGCGCACTCTCGCGGTTCCGTCGCGAGATCGCGCTCGCCGCCAACCTGCAGCACCCGCACATCCTCCCGGTCTTTGACTCGGGCGAGGGCGCCGGCCGGCTCTGGTATACGATGCCGTTCGTGGACGGAGAGTCGTTAGGTGCTCGACTCCGCCGCGATCGACGACTCGAGATGCCGGAGGCGGTGCGGATGCTGCGCGAGATCGCCGACGCGCTCGCGCATGCGCACGCGCACGGCGTCGTCCACCGCGATCTCAAGCCCGACAACGTGCTGCTGTCGGGCTCTCATGCGGTGATTGCCGACTTCGGGGTGGCCAAGGCGATCGACGCCGGAAACGACGATCGCCTCGAGCCCGGCAGCGCGGACGCCCTGGGCGGCCACGATTGGACCGACCTCCGGGATTCCGCGACAGCGTTCGGCCTCAGCGTCGGGACGCCGGCGTACATGGCACCGGAACAGGCAGCCGCAGACTCGGGCGTCGATCATCGCGCCGACCTGTACGCGTTAGGCGTGATCGCGTACCAGCTCCTTGCCGGCGTAACGCCCTTCACCGGCGCATCGCGGGAGGAACTGCTCGCGGCACACCTGAGCGAGCGCCCGGCCACTGTCTCGACGCATCGACACGACGTGTCGCCCCAGCTCGAACGGCTGGTCATGCGTCTGTTGGAGAAACGCGCTGCAGATCGTCCACCCTCCGCGGCCGACGTGCTCGCCGAGCTCGACACGCTGGACGTATCCGCTCGAGAAGCGAGACTGCCGTTGGATGCGGTGCCGCTCGCGTCGAAGCGAGCGTCGTGGCTCCGGCCGCGCTGGCTACTGGCGGCTGCGGCCCTCGCGATCGCCGCGGGAAGCACAGCGTGGCTGGCTCGTGCCGAGCGGCCAATACCAATAGCCCGACGCGTGCTGGTCGTTCCGTTCGAGAATGCGAGTGGCGACACCTCGGTCGCCTACCTTGCCCGCGTCGCGGCGGAATGGATTGCCCAGGGGCTCGCCAGGAGTGGCTACGTCGAGGTCGCCTCCGAAATCGTGGCGCCCGCGTCCCGTACGGCGACCGACATCGCGGCCGTGGCGACCAAGACTCAGGCAAGTCTCGTCGTCTCGGGCAGCTACTTCGTGATCGGCGATTCGATCCGCGCGCAGCTCCGCGTCAACGACGTTGCCACCGGAACGCTGCTCCCGGGAGCCAGCCCAGTGTCCGCAGTGCGCACCGCGCCGCTCGCCTTGCTCGAGCCATTGGGGAATCAGGCGTCGGTGATGCTTGCACCGCGGCTGGACCCACGGATCGCCGAGTGGTCGATGGGCGCGCTGCCCGGAAACATGGAGGCGTACCGGGCGTTCATCGAAGGTCTCGACCAGATGACACAAGGGAATGGTTCCGCCGCCCTCGTGCAGTGGAACCGAGCCGCCGCCCTGGACTCTACATACGTTCAGCCGGTCCTCCATAGTGCGGCGGCGCTCGTGGGCATGCGCGACTTTGCTGCGGCCGAGTCTCTGGTGACAGCGGTCGAGCGACGGCGAACATCGCTCACGACTGGCGACCGCGCATGGCTCGACTTCGACCGCGCCCACATCGATGGCAATGTCCCCGTGGTGCTCGAGACAGCGAGAGCGTTGGTGAAGGCGGAGCCGGGTGCGCAATTGCCCTACTGGTTCCTGGGATCCGCGGCGGTCCGATCGAACCGCCCGCAGCAGGCGATCGAGGCAGCGGCGCACGTCAACCCGCAGTCAGGTCGGTTCCGCCTTTCATGGGCGGCGGAGATCTACTTCCTCATGGTGACGGAGGCGTACCATCAGCTCGAGGAACATGGCAAGGAGCTCGATCAGGCGCGTATCGCTCGCACGCTGCACCCCCAGAATCGAGACGTGCTGGCGATCGAGCTCAGGGCACTCGCTGCGCTCGGTCGTCCGGCCGAGATGGAACCACTCCTGTCACGGCTGGAGGGCATGCCACCAGCGCCTAACGGGCCTAGCGTCCCCGCCCTTCTGACAATGATCGCGGCGGAGCTGAAGCATCACGACCACCCGGCGGATGCCGATCGCGTGCTGCGGCGCGCGGTGGACTGGCAACGCGCCCGCTCTCCGAAAGAAAGGCAGGCAGCGGCCGCGCGGTACGATCTCGCGCGTGCACTCTTCTTTCTAGGCCGCTTCGACGAGGCCGAGCCGGTATTCGACTCCCTGGCTCGCGAGGAGCCAGGTAACCCATCCTACCTCGCGTACAGGGGGGCCACCGCTGCGCGGCGCGGGCAATCGTCCGTCGCCGAGCAGATGGTCGCTCAGCTCTCCGCGTTTCGACGCCCGTACGACCACGGGCAGACCTCGTACGCGCTCGCCCAGCTTGCGGCACAGCGCGGCGACACGACGTCTGCCTTCCTGTACCTCGAACGGTCACTCGACCAGGGGATGCCTACGGAAGACATGTCGAACCAGCCGGGCCATTCGATACATACTGACCTGATGCTGTCACCACTCTGGGGCATGGCGCGCTTCCGGGAGCTGTTCCGTCCGACCGGTTAGGCGAGCGCGTATCTGATGAACCGGCGGAGGTCGAACTCTCGGCCGCCTAACGATCTGTTCGGCTCCCATTTCGGCCAGAGGTTCCAGAACGAATTCCGGTCGTCCACCATCATGCCCGCGAACGTCTCGGCCACGATCGTCCCGCCAACGTCGCCGAGCTTCGGCGTTTCGATCTTCTTGTCGCCTTCGGACGTATGCACGACCTCCGTCTCCGGTTTTGTCCGGAAGCCGTGGGCGGCCTCGGCCAGGACGTAGACCCAGAGCGGGCAATTGTCGTCGAACTTCGGGGAGATCTTCGAGATGGCGGGAATGTCCGTGGCATCGTCGGCGGCGCTGCCGATCAGGATGGCCTCGTTGGCCAGTGGCTCGACGCCCATCGTCCGGGCGATCGATTGCCCGTTAGGCAGTCGCATGCGCCAGCCGCGCACGAGATTCCGTGCTGCCAGCGACCTGAACGCGCCGGGGTTCGGGCCCGTCACGCTCACCGGCAGGTTGGAAAGCGGGTCTACGAGCGACGGATCGATCTTGTAGGCGAGCTGCATGCGCTTCGACTGCGCGTCCGGGGGATCGTCCTCGAGGCCAGCGGGTCGCTTCTCGATGTCGATGAACCGTGCCCAGTCGATGGCCCACGCGGCGTTCATCTGCCGGAAGCCACGCAGGTCATCCACCGGTTGTGCGCATCCGTCCGGGAGCTTCGATAGGGGGAAGATCGGGAGTGGCGCCACCCGGTCATTCAGCCGGTATCCCGGCCGCACCATGGAGTGGCCGAACCGATAGGCCGCGGCGGCGAACTCGAGCGGCATGAACGCCGAGTGCACGGGCCGGTAGAACCGGAGACGCGGCGGGGTGTCGTAGACGTTCGCCTCCGCCTTCTTCGCGAACAGGTGCGGCAGCACTCGCCTCAGCACGGCCCCCGACACGACACGCTGGAGAAAGTCGTGCACCACGACCCACTGATAGTGAAAGCGCACCTGCTGCTGCACCTGTTCGAACGTGAGACCCCGGTTGTCGCGCCGGAAATTGTTGTGAAAGCGCAGCACGAGTCCTTGGAACTGTGAGACGATCACGTTCTCGTCGTTCCGCGGGTCGCCGATCATGGCGCGGTCGTTCGACGCGCGCGCGAGGTCCTGGGCCTTCAGTATCGGCTTGCCTAACGCCTCTCCGGTGACTGGCTTGCCAAGGAGCAGCTCCTTGTCGGGACCGTAGAGGTATGGTTGGTCGTCGGGCCCTCGCCCGTACACCGAGTCGAGGTCGAGCCGAGGCGTCCGGAAGTCGATGAGCGCGTCCGGGTCGTTCTGCCGCATCAGGCTGCTGCTCGGATCGAACGTGATGTCGTGATCGATGAACTGCCCAAGATACGTGTGCGCCGAGGGGATGCCGCTCTCCTCGTCGTCCGCGCCGTCCTTCGGGCAATCCGGCTCGTGGATCATCGCGGCGGCGAGCGCCTCGAGTAGCTGCTCGGCCTCGGTGTCACTGCTCCCGAAGTCCGCGGGCGCAAGCGCGCGGAAGATCCGGCCGAACCGACCCTCGAACAGCCGGCTCCGCGTGTCCATGTCGATCCCGCGTGGCGGGACACCGTGCGGGCGGACCAACGGCGGCTTCGTGACCGCTCTGTTTCGGATTTCGAGACCCATGGCTACGTCCTGCGGAAATGGAGGAGGCTATGGTAGGGCCGCCCGTCTCCGCTGGCAATGCCGCGAGCCTAACGCGGTTCATGCACGCCCGAGCTCGCTTTGATGCTCTCGCCCTCGGTTTTCGTTAGGCGCCGAGCACGCCTGCGTCGGCCTTCTCCGCGATCCATTTCTCGTGCCCCCTGGCGCGTCCACTCGAGCCGCACCCGTCAGGTGGGCGCGATGCGCTGACAGGATGCGTCCATCGTCGTGCCGACCTCGATATTCGGTTGTGTCCTGGTGCTATCCAGCACTAAGATGGATTTCCGCGCCTCGCCCGGACGCAACCGGCGGCGTACTGTTACGGCATGACCTCCGAGCTGCGGGACCAACTGCAGAGCACCCTGGGTTCCAGCTACACGCTCGAGCGTGAGATCGAAGGCGGCGGGATGTCGCGGGTCTTCGTGGCCGAGGACACCGCACTCGGTCGAGCGGTCGTGGTGAAAGTCCCTTGGTTGATCGGGCTCGAGACGCCGGAGTTCCAGCCGCTCCGAGCCGATCAGCGGTACACGGCGCTGTTGCGGCGCATGGGTCTGGAGACCCGCGTCGCACCGATGTCCGGTTCACTCAACCGTTAGGGCGGCTTGGGGTCGCTTCCGATGCGCGCGAAGCCTAACCCAGTGCCCAAACCTCCGATCTCGATCCCTCGGGTTCTCGCGCTGCTCGCGGAAAACCCGCCGCGCATTGCGGCGCTGACCGCCGGGCTGACGTCAGTGCAGTTGCACGCGACGCCCAGTCCCGATGAGTGGTCCGCCAACGAGGTGCTCGCGCATCTGCGATCGTGTGCCGATGTCTGGGACGGTTGCATCCGGAAGATCATCGACCAGGACGGGCCGAGCATCCGGGCGATCAGCCCGCGCACGTGGATCAATCGCACGAACTATCGGGACCTGGAGTTTCAGCCCTCGTTCCGCGCCTTTGCCGCGCAGCGCGCCGAACTGCTGGTACTCCTCGAGGCGCTGGTCCAGGGAGACTGGTCGCGGACGGCCACGGTCACCCGATCGGGCAAGGTGGTGACCGAGACCGTGCTGTCGTACGCAGAGCGACTTGCAGCCCACGAACAGCACCACCTCGAGCAGTTTGCGCGCATCGCGAACGCGATGAGGGGGTGACGGAGGCCGCTGGACATCGAAGGGCGGCGGCGCTTAACGCGTCATCGGCTCAGCAGGCGCTGGAATCGTGCGTTCCCGTACAACGGCTTGAACGTCGGATCCAACCGAAGGTAGCCGGGCGTCAGATCGGACGCGTGAGTGGTGAGCAGCGGCTCGATGAGATCCAGCGCCCGGTCATACTCGCCGCTCTGGATGAGAACACGCGCGACCTGGAAGTGCACGTACGGCCGGAGGGCCACGTCCAGCGTCGTCTCCCGCTGCGCGAGCGACCGCTCGGCCTCCGCGATCGCCTCGGCCCGGTGGCCACCTAACGCGAGAGCGCGGCCAAGGAGCTCGCGCAGCTGCGCGCGGTCCGGGAACTCCCTGAGCCGAGCCTCGAAATCCACCCGCGCAGAGTCGCCGAACATGCGGCCACGGGCCGTGTCGCCGAGGAGCAGGTACGTGTGCCCGAGCTTGAGTCCCCAGTGCCCCTTGTCGCCCGAAAAGTCCTTGACCGTGAGCGGCAGAATCTTCGGCCAGAGCTCCGGCGGCAGCGCCCACATCATCTCCTGGTACAGCGAGAAGCGGACGAGGAGTGCCGTCGTATCGACGATCGCGAGCTTGGCGTGGACGAGCGCATGGACGCTGTCGAGGTGACCGAGCGACAGGAATCCCATCGCCTTCGCCTGGATCATCCCAAGATTGTCCGGCGCCAGGGCGAGCGCGCGATCCCACGCCGGCTGCTCCTCTGTGAAACGTCGCAGGTCGTGGTACGCACCGGCCAGTCGTCGCGCTATGGCTACCGATCTCGGGTCCAACAGCGCCGCCTGTTTGGTGTGTGTCAGCGCATCGTCGAACTTTCCGACAGTGCGTTCCACGAGCGCGAGCGCACCCAGGAGATCCGCGTTGTTCGGGTCGTGTGCCAGACCCTCGAGGTACTGCTGGCGCGCCCCCTCATAATCCAGCTTGATGGCGAGCAAGTAGGACCCCATCGCCAACCGCCCTTCGGGGCGGTCGGGCGCAAGCCGCAGCGACCGCTCCGCCGCCGCGCGCGCACGCTCGACGGACTCCCTGGTTGGACTGGTGACTGAAATACTCGAGTGCACCCTGGCGATCGCGCTCCACGCGCGCGCGAACGTGCTGTCGAGTGCAACAGCGCGCTCGTAGTGCTCCAACGCCTTCAGCAGGGTCGGCGGGTTGTTGTTCCCGAATGAGCCAGTGATCTGTTCACCTTTCAGAAACTCGTCGTACGCGTCGAGGCTCGACGTCGGGCGTGCGGCGATCTCCACCTGGACCGGCGCGGCCAGCGCCACGTTCAGCGCTTCGGCCACCTTCGCCGCAATGCTGGCCTGGACCGCGAAGACGTCGGACAGCACGGTGTCGTACGGCGCGCTCCACCGCGTGCCCTCGTTCGACACGTCGATCAGCTCCGGCGTGACTCTCACGCGGTTGACGCCGTTCGCCTTGCTCCACCGCACGGTTCCCTGAAGCAGATACTGCACCTCGAGCTCGCGCCCGATCTGACGCGCTGTCTTCGTCGAGCGGCGGTACTGCGAGCTGCTCCCGCGTGCGGTCACGCGGATGCCGTGGATCGCGGAGAGCCGGCTTCGCACCTCGTCGGTCATGCCCTCGGCGAAGTATTCATCGTCCGCGCTTCCAGCATTCTCGAACGGAAGCACGGCGATCTTGCGCTCGGCGCCGCCGGTCGGCTGGCGTCGCGACCACCAGGCGCCCAGTCCCGCACCGGCCAGTGTCAGGACCGCCACCGCCGCCCCAACCGCCGCCCACCAGGACAGCCGCCGAGGCGATGCGACCGCCGTCGCCGGCATGGTGGCGGTCGACTCGAGCAGGCGGGCGAAGTCCGCGGCCGTGGCCGGACGATCGGCGGGCGACTTCGCCATCGCCTGCTCCACTGCGCCAGCGAGCTGCCGTGAGACCGTGGACCTCGTGGTCTGCAGCGGCCGGGGTGACTCGGTCATCGCGCGAGCGATCAGCGCCTGGGGCGTCGGGGCCGAGAATGGGGGCTCGCCGGCGAGCATCTCGTAGAGCAGGCACCCCAAAGAATAGATGTCTGTGCGGCCGTCGATGGCGGTGTCGCCCGCCGCCTGCTCCGGACTCATGTAGGCCGGGGTGCCGATGATCATCCCGGTGCCGGTGAGCATCTCACCGGCGCTGTCCAGCGCCCGGGCGATCCCGAAGTCCGCGACCATCGCCTGGCCGTCGATGAGGAGGATGTTCTCGGGCTTGATGTCGCGGTGGATGACGCCTTTCCGGTGCGCATAGTCGAGCGCCAGCGCCACCTCGCGGGTGATCCGAACGGCGTCCGCGACCGGCAGCTGCCGCTCGCGCGTGAGCCGATCGCGGAGCGACTCGCCCTCGACGAACGGCATGGTGAACCATAGGTACCCGTCGGTGCTCCCCGAGTCGTAGACGCTCAGGATGTGGGGGTGCTGGAGGCTCGCTGCCACCCGAATCTCGCGCTGGAACCGCTCGGCCCCTAACGACTCGGACAGCTCGGCGTGGAGGACCTTGAGCGCGACGGGACGCTCGTGATGCGTGTCGCGCGCGCGGTAGACGGTCGCCATGCCGCCACGACCGATCTCGCGCTCGATCTCGTACCGTCCTGACAACCCGTCACGCAACCTGCCGAACTGCTGGGGCATTCGTGCTCTCAAAGGAGAACGTGCAGCCGGAGTGCAGGCCGGCGGGAGTGATCCAAACGGCGCGTACGTTGCATCAAAGCCCCGGACTCCGCCATAGGCCGGCTGCACGAGCGACGCGGGACCGGCACTGGTGGCAACGCGCTACACCGGCTGAAGTTCGCTACATGCCTGTCGGTGAGACGGTTACGGTCCGAAGCGGGATAACGGAATGCTCACTCGAGCATAGCTTCTCTGAGATCGCTCCAATGGTTCGTCGGCCGCGCTCGCGGTGCTCCGTTGCACTACGCCACCATACTACCTCGAGCGACAGCAACAACAACAAACGAAGACAGGATTGACAGGATGGACGGGATAACAGCAAAGCCTTTGACATCTTGCCGTTATCCCGTCCATCCTGCCAATCCTGTCTTCGTTTGTTGTTGTTGCTTCTTAACGGGAGCTCGTCGCCCGATACAACTGGGCGTCGCGCGGCGGCGAGGCGCTCTTGATTGCATAAAACGCCCAGCCACCTAACGGCTGGGCGTTTCGTGTTTCCCGAAGTGTTCTCGTTAGGGATTGTAGATGACCTGCGCTTCGGGCGTGATGAACCATCCGACGAACGCCGGCGTCGCGTATGCGACGTTGACGGTCTTGCACGGGGGCTTCGGCAACCAGTGGTTCACGGGCGCCTGCGCCTCGCACACGGTGTACGTGCCGGCTGCTCCGAGCTTCATCGCGATGCGACCCGGGCGCGGATCGTAGTCGTTCTGCCCGTTGTCGTCGACGGGAGTCTTGCTCGGGCTGCGCCCGTACTGCACGGTGAACTTCGCGCCGGCGAGCGGCACGTAGGTGTTGTTCGCGTCGACGACACCTTCAGTGACGCCCCAGCTCATGCTGTACGGGAGATTGTTCACGAAGGAACCGCCCCAGCCAATGTCGCCCCAGTTGGCGACGACCTTGCTGCACGGCTGTCCAGCGGGGATGACGTAGCCCGCCGACGCCTTGGTCTGGCAGATGGTCCAGGTGCCGGGGTGAGACAGGCTGGTCTGAAGACTGCCCGCCTGAGGACTGCTCTCGGGCCACTGGTCGTCCGTGATTGTCGAACCGCTGCCGAGCGAGTCCTTCACGGTGAACGTCGCCCCTCCGCCGAGCAACGTGCCGACGTCGGTCACGTTGGCCCACTGCACGTACGGTGGGCGCGGGTTGAAGAACGTGAAGGTCAGCTGGCCGCCGACGCCGAGGTAACCCGAGAAGCATTGAGACGCCGGAAGTATGATGAAGCCTGTCGCAGAGTTACCCTGGCAGATCTTGTACTGGCCATCGACCATGCCGACGAGACTTACCTGGCCGAGTTTGGGGTCACCGTCCTCGGGGTACTGGTTGTCATAGAAGAGCTTCTTGATTCCAAACGGGCCCGAGACCTCGAACATGGCCCCGTCGTACTTCACGACGGCGTTCTTCTCGTCCAGCATCTTCCAGCTGATGACTGACTGCGGGATCTGGCCGCTGCCTCGTGCCGCGCTCGCCGTCGTGGCCTTTGCCGTCGGATTGGGGGCGGTGGACTCATGGTTGTCGCATGCCGCGACCACGCCCACAGCGAGGAGTGCGCCGTACACGCCAAGGTGACGGCGACGGGCGGTGGAAAGGATGGTATCGAGCATTGGAGGAATCCTCGTTGATGTCGGTTGTGCCTGGTCCGCCTTCCGCGCATTCGTGCGCGGCAGCTCGGTTTGGCGCCAACAAGAAAACGAGGCAGCGTCACCCGGAGATCACGTGAGCGATGGACCTCTCGCGTGATCTTCAGGTGATATGCCGAGATGCGTCGCATTGGTGTTCTGGATCACCGGCTTGGGTCGGGTGACATCCGGCTGGGGAAGGAGTCGCGGCGCCCGGGCTGATCTGCGGATTCCAGAACGCGCCAATGCTCGAGGTCGGCGTGGCCAACGTCGCGGGTCGCCACCGGCAGCGAACTGCTGGGCGGCGGCTCTTCGTCCGATATAACTGCGGCGCTGCGGTGTGGTGGCTGGGATGACGACGATCTCCGCGGCGCAGCGGAGATCTACAGAAGTGGCCGCGACCGATCGAGCTCGATGGACACCCGCAGTTCCCGCAGCGACCGAAACTGAATGCTCGGCTGGTACTCGGGCTCCGCCGTTTCCAGCTCGAACGTCGAGACGCGTTCGGCCAGGGCGCGAAAGAGCTCCTGACCCTCCACGCGGGCGAGCGCGGCACCGAGGCAGAAATGGATGCCGACGCCTAACGATACATGCGGATTCGGGTGCCGGTCGATGCGAAACCGATCCGGCTCCGGGAACGCCTCCGGATCTCGATTGGCCGCCGCGATGATCCAGCGAAGGCGATCGCCCGCGTGAATCGTGCGATCGCCGACGGTGACGTCCCGGGTGGCGATGCGTTGCGTCGACTTCACCGGCGGGTCGAAGCGCAGGCACTCCTCCGTCGCGCGGCGGGCGAGCTGCTCCGGGCTCGCGCGCAGCTTCTGCCACTCGTCAGGATACCGAATGAACGCGAGGATCCCGTTCCCGATGAGATTGACTGTCGTCTCGTGGCCGGCGAAGAGCAGGAGCGCGCAGTTGACGAGCAGCTCGTACCGATCCATCACCCCGAGACGCTCACCCTCGGCCAGCACCGAAATGAAGTCCGTCCCCGGCTCTCGCACGCGCACCTCGGCCAGCGGTGCCGAGTAGTCGAGAATCCCGCGGATCCCTTCGACGAGCGTCGCGAAGCGGTTCGGCTCTCCGCGGTTGATGTAGAGGAGCTTGTCGGCAAACTCGCGAAGCTGCGAGCGGTCGCCGGCCGGAACATCCATCAGGTGCGCGATGACTCGCACGGGAAGCGGTGCCGCGAGCGCCGTCATGACGTCCAGCGTCGTGCCCGATTCCATCTCGTCGAGCAGATCGTCGACCGCCGATCGAATGAACGGTCGCCACTTCTCGATGGCTTGCGCCGTGAAATACTGATGGAGGAGCCGTCGCATCGACGGATGTCGCGGCGGATCCTGTTCCACCAGCTGCGCGCCACGGAATCGTCGCACCTCGTCGAGCAGCGTCAGGCCGTTCTCGTCGAGCGGCGGATATGGCGGTCTGCTGTCCGACTTGATGACCGCGGACGAGAAACTTTCGTGGTCGCGCACGATCGACACGACGTCGGCGTGTCGCGTGATGATCCACAGTTGATGTCGCGCGTTCCAGTGGACGGGATCCGTCTCGCGGATCCGCCCGAAAAATGCGTATGGATCCCGGATCGCGTCTTCCGCGAACAGGTCGTCGAGATCAGCGGGCTTTGTCATTCCGAGCGACCCCGAGCAACGCGAGGGGGAGTCGAGGAATCGCCATCGTCCCGGTAGAGGGAATTGTCATCGAGGGATGAATCCTGTGCATTGGCGAGGTGGCCGTACCTCGTCCTAGAATACCCCAGCCATCAGCCCCTAACCACTCCATGCCTCTCGAGCTCACGCAGCTCAAGTCGCCACGCGTCACCGGGTACGAGGAAGTCTGGCTCGCCAACGATCCCGACGCGTCGTACCACGCCATCCTCGCCATTCATAGCACGCGGCGCGGCCCGGCGCTCGGCGGCACGCGCATCATGCGTTATGCGGACGACGATGCCGCGCTCACCGATGTGCTTCGACTCGCGCGCGGGATGACGTACAAGTGCGCCGCCGCGAACATTCCACTCGGTGGCGGCAAGAGTGTGATCGTCGAACCGCGGCACGACTACAATCGTGCCGAGCTACTCCGGGCACACGGGCGAGCGGTCGAGTCGTTGGGTGGTCGATATGTCACGTCGGTCGACATCGGAACCGGTCCGGAAGACATGGTGATCGTCCGCGAAACGACCGCGCACGTCACGGGATTGCCGAACGAGCTCGGCGATCCATCGCCGATCACCGCGAGAGGAGTCGTGCGCGCAATCGAAGCGGCGCGTCAGGTGACGACGTCGAGCCGGGACCTGCGCGGCGTGCGCGTGGCGATTCAGGGGTGTGGCCACGTCGGTCGTGCGCTCGCCGTCCAACTGCGCGCGCTAGGCGCGCCGTCGATCGTCTGTGATGTCTCGGATCAGCGCGCGAAGGCGGTGGCCGAGCAGTGTGACGGCGAGCTGTGTGCGCCAGACGACGTGTACGCGGTGGACGCGGACGTCTACGCTCCCTGCGCGACCGGCGCGACGCTGAATGCGACCACCATTCCGCACCTCAAGGCTCGCATCGTCGCCGGTGCGGCGAACAATCAGCTCGAGACGAATCGCGACGGCGAAGCCCTTCTGGCGCGCGGCATCACGTACGTGCCGGATTTCATCGCGAACGCGGGTGGCGCGATCTATCTGTGCCGGGTGCTCGCGGGTTGGACGGATGCGCAGACGGATGCGGCGGTGGAGTCGATCTTCGAGTCGTCCGTCGAGGTGCTCGACCGGGCAGCGCGCGAGGAAATTCCGGCGCAGGATGCGGCTGAACGGGTTGTGGAGGCGCGGCTCGGGGCGGTTGGAACCGTCTGACCGACGGTGGCGTCCTCCGGCACCAGCAAACAACAACAAAGCAGACAGGATGGACAGCGCGCCCACGGCCCATGGATCGTTTGCTCAGGCGGGCGCTCGACGCCAGGGTTCGTTGTGCGCGCGGGGCGGCCATGACGCTGCAGCGACGTGGCCGGTATTCTCCGACAGGAACAACCGCAGCGACAACAACAACAACAACAACAAAAACGGAACAGGATTGACAGGATTGACAGGATAACAGCAAAGCGTTTTGCCGTTGCCGTTATCCCGTCAATCCTGCCATCCTGTCTTGTTTTGTTGCTGTTGCTGTTGTTACAGCTGCTGTCGGTAGTGGTCATGCCGGCGGCACAATCGTTGGTCTACTTCGTCTCCGCGAATCAGCGAAGCTGCCTGCTCAACCGGACGCACAGCGCGGCCATCCAGACGAACGCGATGGTCGCTGCGACGAACAGGAACACGCCGCCCCACGGATTCGGCACTGCCGGGAGACCGAAGCTGACGACGCCCGTCGCGACGCTGTACAATGCCCATCCCCACTGGCGCTGCCGAGCGAAGCGATAGCCTAACGTGAAGCACGCGCCCACCAGGAACACGAACGAGACGATCGCGGCGACGCCATGCAGCATGCTGTGCCAGGTCTGCTGAGTCGGGATCGCGTCGGGAGTGCCCGGCGGAAACCCGATCGCGGGGTCGGCGACGAACACGCCCGCGGCCGCGAGTCCGACACCGAAGCCTCCAAGGAGCACGGGACTCACTCGCCCGAGTGTCCCGCCGCCGAGCGCGCGGCGCACGCCAACCGCAGCCGCGATCGTGAGGAGACCCGCGATCACGAAGTTGGCGATCTGAATCCACCCCAGCTCGCCGCTGCTCAGCTGGCTCAGGTAGTGATGGGTCAGGTCGAACCCCGGAATGGTGAACGCCTGAATGAGGCCCACCGCGACGAACACGGGGCCGGCAGCGATACCGCATGTGAGCAGCGTGCGTGTCGTCCGATCGTCCGCGTAGGACGTAGCCCTGGGGAGCGCCGCTCCGATTGACGCGCTATGCATTAGTCGTCTTCCTGGTTGCCGATGGTCTCGTCGAACTGCCTCGCTCCTGTGCGTCGAACGAGGCTCGGCAGAATCGACATCCTCACGTTGCGCGCGTTCTCGGCTCCCCCTATTTGACTCGCATGGCTCCGCTTCTCCGCAGGATTGCGCTGACGATCGCGCTCACCGGCCTGGCTGTCACCAACGCCCGGGGCCAGCGCGACAGTGCGACCTCGCGCGGGAGCGAGTCCCGCGATGCGTCGTGGGTGCACGAGTCGTGGACGGTGAAGGACGGCCTCCCCGTCAACTCCATCAACACGCTTCTCCAGGACCGCACCGGCTACATCTGGGCCGCGACCTTCGATGGGCTCGTGCGCTTCGACGGGCTTCGATTCACCGTCTTCAACTCCGCCAACTCGGAGGGGCTCCCGAGCAACCGAATCATCCGACTGATGGAGGGGCGGGACGGGTCGCTGTGGCTCGCCACCGAGCAGAGTCACATCGTTCGCTTCCGAGGCGGGCGGTTTACCAATGTCGCCTTCGAAACCGGGAAACCGCAGGGCGTGCCGGCGCTTCTCGTCGACTCGGCGGGTGCCGTCTGGGTGGGGACGAACGACGGCCTGTGGACCGTCCGGCGCGACACCCTGGTCCGGGTTGGACGGGGAACGCTCGACGCGAGCGTCACGTCCATCGTCCAGCGGCGTGATGGCAGCCTCTGGGTCGGCACGACGGACGCTGGGATCTTCCGGGTCACCAGTGACAGCGTGGTGACGAAAGTGGTGACCGATCCCGCGCTCGACGCGGACTACGTCGATCAACTCTTCGAAGATGCGACCGGCACGTTATGGATCGCCGCACAGCGAGGGGTCTGGTCGTGGCGCCAGCGGCTGGTGCAGGTGAAAGCACCCCGACCGCTCCTGGGCGCAACCAATGTCGTGCAGGTCCGTGCGACAGGAGCAGTGTTCGCCCAGGCCGCGCCTGGCGTGTACCGGATCGATTCCGACACAGCCGTTCTGGTCAGCACCCCGCCTTCAATCGGCTACAGTCTCTGGCTGTGGAAAGATGCAGACGCTCTCTGGACCGTTGCCGGGAACGATGTGCTTCGCGACGGTCGCCGAGTCTTCACACTCCCCGAGCGTCGCTCGATATCGACCGCGCTGTTCGACCGCGAGGGCAGCCTCTGGCTCGGCACCGACGCTGGCGGGCTGCATCGCCTCAAACCGGCGCTGTTCACGACCTATAGCGTCCCGGAAGGCGTGGGCTACCCTAACGTCTACTCGACATACGCGGATCGCTCGGGCGCGATCTGGCTTGGCACGTGGGGGAAGGGTGCGAGCCGCGTCGACCCCGTCACGGGTCGCGCCACGGTTCTCAGGACTCTACCGGGGATCGTCGCCGTCAATTCCTTCTACGAGGACTCGGCGGGGGTACTCTGGATCGCAACGGCCCGTAGCCAAGGAGGGGTATATGCGTGCACTCCTCCGGCCATGAGATGTCGCGTGGAGGCGCCGCGCGAGCTTGGTGACCGCGCGGTGTTCGCGCTCTACGGAGATGCCCGCGGCCATATGTGGGTTGGTGCGGCCGGCCTGTTGCTTCAGTACGACGGACGCACGTGGACGAGCTTTCCTCCGTCGTCCGGAGCGCCCGAGGCGACAGTGCGCGCGTTCGCGAGCACGCGCGACGGCGCGCTCTGGATGGGGACGAACGGCGGCGGCCTCGCGCGTTACCGCGATGGGAAGTTCACCAGCGTTAGGCAGGCCGACGGGTTGCCGAGCGACCTGGTTCGCTCGCTGTACCAGGATGCCGATGGCTGGCTCTGGGTCGGCACGGAGGGACGCGGCCTGGCGCGGCTCGATCCGCGGTTGTGGGGAAATGGCCGGCCCACGACGAAGCCGGCCATCGCCAGGATCGCGACGAAGGATGGGCTCTTCGATGAGGTCATCCACCAGATCCTCGAGGACGACGGCGGGCGGCTGTGGATGAACACGAACCGCGGGATCTTCTGGGTGCCGCGCGCGGAGCTGAATGCGTTCGCCGACGGGAAAGTTTCGAGAGTCCACTCGACGGCGTACACGGAGCGTGACGGCATCCGCAATCACGAGGGGAACGGCGGCGTCCAGCCGGCCGGAGCGAAGGGGCTCGACGGACGGCTGTGGTTCCCGACGCAGGATGGCGTCGTCGTCGTCGATCCGGCGAACGTTCGCCGCGAGCAGCGCGCGCCGCCACTGGTCGTGGAGCGGATCCTCGCGGGCGGGGGATCGCTCCGTCCCGAGCGTGACTCGATCGCGCTCAGGCCTAACGAGCGAGACGTGCAGATCGAGTATACGGCGCTCACGTTTCTCGAGCCGGCGAACGTCCGCTTCCGCTACCGGCTCGATCCGTACGACGCAGGCTGGGTCGACGTCGGAAACCGCCGCACGGCCTTCTACACGAAGGTGCCTCCGGGCCGATACACCTTCCTGGTCGAGGCGAGCGACGCGGCCGGCGGGTGGTACGAGCCGGGAACCCGCCTCGCCGTGCAAGTCCTCCCGAGACTCTGGGAGACGAGCGCCTTTCGTTGGGTCCTGGGTGCGGCGTTAGGCATGCTGCTCTTCGCCGCGGTCCGGTTGCGCGAGGCACGCCTGCGCGCTCGCGCGGTGCAGCTGGAACGCGTGGTCGATGAGCGCACGGCGGCGTTGCGCGAGCGCGAACAGGAGCTTGCCGACCGCAATGCCCGGCTGCAGTCGCTCGATCACGCGAAGACCCGCTTCTTCGCCAACGTGTCGCACGAGCTCCGTACCCCGCTCACGCTCACCATCGGGCCGCTGGAGGATCTGCGCACGCGCGCCGGGGGCGACCCGCAGGTCGAGCGCTGGCTCGACATCGCACTCCGCAATGCGCGCCGTCTGCTCCGGCTGGTGAACCAGATCCTCGACGTGGCGAAGCTCGAGGCGGGGGCGATGCACCT
>Ga0068862_100001203_pt1 | contig 24415 bp, 24 predicted proteins | sample KBSSwiS52_FD_66598 | JGI IMG/M metagenome (GOLD analysis project Ga0068862, IMG submission 66598) | Switchgrass rhizosphere microbial communities from Kellogg Biological Station, Michigan, USA - KBS Switchgrass S5-2 | ecosystem: Host-associated > Plants > Roots > Rhizosphere > Soil ... | reverse complement strand
GGCAAGCTCTCGAATACGGCGACCAAGGCGTCCGTCGGCACGTATTCGAACATCGTCATCAAGGTGAGCGACGGCGCGTTGACCGCCGCGCTGCCCGCATTCTCGATCAAGGTGAGCGCGTCGGGCACGACGAACAAGCCGCCGGTGATTTCCGGCACGCCAACCACTGCTGTGACAGCGGGCACGTACTATTACTTCAAGCCGGTGGCGAGCGACCCCGAGGGCAAGACACTCGCGTTCAGCATCACCAACAAGCCGAGCTGGCTGGCGTTTTCTACTACGACCGGCAAGCTCTCGAATACGGCGACCAAGGCGTCCGTCGGCACGTATTCGAACATCGTCATCAAGGTGAGCGACGGCGCGTTGACCGCCGCGCTGCCCGCATTCTCGATCACCGTGAGCGGCTCGGGCACGACCAACCAGCCGCCGACGATCTCCGGCACGCCGCCGACCTCGGTGAAGGCTGGCAGCACCTACGCGTTCACGCCGACGGCGAAGGACCCCGAGGGCAAGACGCTCGCGTTCAGCATCACCAACAAACCCGCCTGGGCGACGTTCAGCACGACGACCGGCAAGCTGTCCGGTACGCCGAGCAGCGCGCAGACCGGCACGTATTCGAACATCGGGATCAAGGTGAGCGACGGCAGCCTGACGGCTTCGCTGCCGGCGTTCGCGATCGTGGTGTCGACGACGACGACCACTGGCTCCGCGACGCTGAGCTGGACGCCGCCGACGCAGAACACGGACGGCTCGACGCTGAGCAACCTCGCGGGCTACCGGATCCTCTACGGCACCAGTGCCGGCTCGCTGAACAAGACCATCCAGGTCGCGAATGCCGGCACGATGCGCTACGTCGTAGAGAACCTTGCGACCGGAACTTGGTACTTCAGTGTACGGGCTTACTCGAGCACCGGCGCGGAGAGCACCGCGTCGAACACTGCGAGCAAGGCCATACCCTGAACCGGCGGTGGCGGCGCAGGTCGGGGCTCGAGCCGCGCAAGTGCGGGGAAAGCTTCGGTCTGCGCCGTTTGAACGATCAGAACCGGGCTTCGACGCCGAAGCCCATGAAGTTCACGCCGCCCTTGGTTTCGGCGAAGACGCCGAAGACGCTGGAGCGGTGCCAGACGATGAAGCCGACCGACATGTCCTCGATGCCACCGCTGAACAGCGGCGCGAGCGAGTCGAACTGGCGCAGCGGCAGGTCGACGGTCCACTCCAGGTAGTTCATCAGCTTCTCGGAATGGATGTCCGGGCCCTTCTTGGCGAAGTCCCGCTGCTCGCTCTCCGGAATGCGATCGACGTAGCTCAGACCCTCGCCGAGCCCGAGCGCGATGTGCTTCTGCGTCCACGGCACCCGCATCAGGTAGTTCGCCTTCACGAAGCCGGTGAGGCCCAGCGCGTCGGGCTGGTAGCCCTGCTCGTTGAACCACTGCACGCCGACGTGCCAGGTCATCGGAAACGGCAGGCCGAACAGCGTGTCGCTCAGGTCGTGGCCATAGGTGGCGCCGATCAGGTAGTTGTTCTCGGGCGATTGGATGTAGTCGCCGACGACGACGGTCACGAAGTCGGTCTCGGAGGACTTGGACCAGTGCAGGCGCAGGCGATTTTTTCCCTCCTGCTCGGTGGCGTCCTGCGCGTGGGCGACTCCGGTGCCCAGCAGGGCTGACACGGCAAACGGCAAAACGAACTGCTTCATGAGTCTCATGGAGGGGGTAAGCGTATGGCCGCGAAGCATAACTTGCGTGGACCTGACGCTCACTACGGCGGAACCTTAAGCCGGTCAGGCCCCGCTATCTGTGGCCTCGAGTACCGGATTTCCAGCCGGCGGCAACCTCTGTCAGCATCCCTGCCCATGAAAATTCCCGTCCTGGGCGTTCTGACCGCGTTCATGCTGGCCGCGACGGCGCAGGCCGCGCCGCAAGCCCCCGAGTTCACGCACTCCAGCCAGACTGAATGGCTGAACTCCAAACCGCTGCGGCTGGACCAGCTGCGCGGCAAGGTCGTGCTGGTCGAGTTCTGGGCGTTCGAGTGCATCAACTGCCGCAACACTCAGCCGTGGCTGCATGCTATCCAGCAGCGCTACGCCGACAAGGACCTCGTGATCATCAGCGTGCACACGCCGGAGTTGCCCGAAGAGCGCTCGATCGCCAACGTGCGCGCCGCCGTCGCCGAGCAGAAGATCACCAACCCGGTGATGGTCGACGGCGACTACTCTTATTGGAAGGCGCTGGACAACGAGTACTGGCCGGCGTTCTATGTGATCGACAAGCATGGCCGCATCGCCGCCACCGCGATCGGCGAAATGCACGTCGGCCAGGCGCGCGCCGCAGAACTGGAGCGAGCGATCGAGCAAGAGATCGCGGCTGACGCTTCTTGACGTCGCCGCCGCGACGGTTGCGGTAAACCAAGCGCACACATTCACGAGTCCGGCAAAAGTCACGCCTTTTGACGGACGCTGTCGAAAGGGCCTCGGCCGCTTTCGACCAGAAAACAAGAGAGGTGTGCGTCGCCCATGCTCGCTTTTGCGTCCACGATCATTCTCGCGGCTGCCGCGGCAGCCAGCGCCGATCACCCCGGCAAAGCCGTCTACGAACAATACTGCGCGGCGTGCCACAACATGCCGGCGACGCGCGCGCCTGCGCTCTCGGCACTCCAGCAGATGAGCGCGCAAACGCTGCGTTTCACGCTCACCGAAGGAATCATGCGGCAGCAGGGATCTGCCGTACCGCGCGAGCAGTTCGAGCAACTCATCGGTTATCTCGCCGCGGCCGATACCGCCGGCGACTGGGTCGCAGCCATGATGTGCAAGCCCGACCAGCGCTCCGTCGATCTCAATCAGCCGATCGCGATGTCGATGTACGGCACCGACCCGCGCAACAGCCGTCGCTTGACCGCGCAACAAGCAGGACTCAGCAGCAAGGATCTCGGCAACCTCGAGCTCGCGTGGGCGATCGCATTTCCGAAAACCGCGGGACTGCGCAGCTCCGCCGCGATCATCGGCACGACGATGTTCTATTCGCCGACGCCGACCGGCAAAGTCCTCGCGCTCGACACGCGCAGCGCGTGCGTGAAGTGGGCCTACGACGCCGGCGTGCCGCTGCGTTCGTCGCTGTCGTATGGCGAGCTCGGCGGGACCGGCCAGATGGCGCTGGTCTTCGGCGACGCGCGCGGCAACGTCCACACTGTCGATGCGAAAACCGGAACGCAGATCTGGAAAGCCGAAGCGCGTCACGACACCTTTGGCGGCATCACCGGCGCGCCGGTGCTCGTCGGCAACCGCATCATCGTGCCGATCTCCTCTTCCGGCGTCGGCCGCGGCGCCGATCCGAAATACGAATGCTGCGAAGGTCACGGCGCAGTCGTCGCGCTCGACGCGACCGACGGTCACAAGCTGTGGACCGCACACACGATGGAAGACGCGAAGTACACCGGCAAAGTCAGCTCCACGGGCGTGAAGCAGCGCGGCCCGTCCGGCGCGCCGATCTGGTCGACGCCGTCGGTCGACATCAAACGCGGGCTCGTCTACTCCGGCACCGGCCAGGCAACTTCGCTGCCTGCAACCAACACGAGCGACGCCGTGCTCGCACTCGATCTCGCGACGGGCGAGTTGAAGTGGAGCTTCCAGGCGCTGGCGCGCGACGTGTGGCATCTCGGCTGTCAGTTCGATCAGTCGAAGTCCAACCCGAACTGCCCGAGCCCCGACGACAGCGTGCTGAAGGATTACGACTTCGGCGCCGGCGTCGTGATCGGCAAGCGTCGCAATGGCCACGACATCCTGATCGCGGGCCAGAAGTCCGGCGATCTCTGGGGCCTCGATCCCGACGCGCAAGGCAAAGTGCTGTGGCGGCACACGTTCGGCATGGGCACGCCGCTCGGCGGCATTCACTGGGGACTGGCGATCGACGACGAGCGCGTCTTCGCGCCGATCAACGATCCCGCGCTGCCGGTCGCTGGCTATGTGCCGCAACCCGCGATGAACGCAGTCGCGATCGAAACCGGCAAGGTCCTGTGGAGTAAACCCGTGCAGCCGGATTGCGCGAATGGACGTCAGGAGCGCTTTGCGCTGTGTGGCGAGCGTTACGGCCTCTCCGCTTCGCCGCTAGTCATCGACAAGTCCGTCGTCGCGGGCGCCGTCGATGGCCGTCTCTATATCTACGCCGCCGCGAGCGGCGATATCGTCTGGCAATACGACACGCTGCGTGACTTCCCGACGCTGAACGGCGTTGAAGGCAAGGGCGGCAGCATCGAGAGCCATTCGGTTTTCGCCGGCGCAGGTATGCTGTTCGTCGGCTCGGGCTACGGCCAGTTCAGCCAGGCGCCGGGCAACGTACTGCTCGCATTCCGCCCGAAGGGGAAGTAATGCCTCGTCCGCCTCGCATCTTCGCCGCGGTCGTCCTGCTCGTGGCGATCGCGTATCTCTACGGCGGCATACCTCTCGCCGCTGTCGGCGGCTCTCTCTACTACGCGCTGGCGGGTGTCGCGCTGCTGGCATCCGGGATTCTTCTCTGGCGCGGCAACAAGCTCGGCTCGCATATTTTCGGCGCGCTGCTCGCAGTGACGCTGGCGTGGTCGCTGTATGAAGTCGGCACCGATCTGTGGGCGCTCGCGCCGAGATTGTGGTTGCTGGCGCTGCTCGGTGCGTGGTTGCTGACGCCATTCGCGCGTCGCGGACTCTATCCGCCGCAGCAGACACCGAAGTTGCTTGGCAGCTCGCGAAGCCAGTCGATTGCCGCCGCGAGCGCGCTGGCTGTCGTTGCGATCTTCATCGTCGGCTCACGCAACACCGCTCATGAACTGACCGCGCGCAATGTCGCGAAAGAAAAAGCAGCGCCGGAGAATGTGTCAGGCGAATGGCACAACTACGGCAACACGCCGCATGGCACGCGCTACTCGCGACTCGATCAGATCAACGCATCGAACGTCAGTGGCCTGAAGGAGATCTGGCACTACCGCACGGGCCGCACCGGCCAGTTCAAAGCGACGCCGCTGCAGATCGGCGATCTGCTGTACGTGTGCACGGCGATGAACGTCGTCGTCGCGCTCGATGCCGAAACCGGCGCGAAGCGCTGGGAATTCGATCCGCAGATGAAGATTGCGCCCGTCGGCTTCAACGGTACGTGTCGCGGCGTGAGTTATTACCACGCGCCGGACGGTTACAACGGTGACTGTCCGTCGCGCATCATCATGGGCACGACGGACGCGCATCTGCTGGCATTGGATGCAACGACCGGTGCGCGCTGCCAGAACTTCGGTGTCAACGGCGAAGTCGACCTGATGAAAGGCATCGGCGCAGCGAAGCCGAACATCTATCTGGTCACGACGCCGCCGCTGATCGCACGCAATCTCGCAGTCGTCGGCACGCGCGTCGCGGACAACTTCGAAGTCGGCGAGCCGTCGGGCGTGATCCGCGCCTACGACGCTATCACCGGCAAATTCACCTGGGCGTGGGACATGGGCCGGCCCGGTATCAACACCGAGCCTGGCGAAGGCGAGCAGTACACGCGCGGCACGCCGAACGTGTGGACGCTGATGAGCTACGACGACGCGCTCGGCCTAGTCTACGCACCGACCGGCAACAGCACGCCTGATTTCTTCGGCGCGCATCGCTCGGATGCGTCCGAAAAATATGCGAGCTCGGTCGTCGCCCTCGATGTCACTGACGGCTCCGTGCGCTGGAGTTTCCAGACCGTGCACCACGACGTGTGGGACTACGATGTTCCGTCGCAGCCGACACTCGTCGACCTGCCGCAACCCGATGGCAGCAGCGTGCCTGCGCTGGTGCAGCCGACGAAACGCGGCGAGCTGTTCCTGCTCGATCGACGCACCGGCACGCCGCTCGCCGATGTCGAAGAGCAACCCGTACCGCAGGACCCCGTGCAATACGAGTGGCTCTCGAAGACGCAGCCGTTCTCGACCGGCATGCCGCGCTTCCGACCCGACGTCAGCGAAGCCGACATGTGGGGCCTCACGCCATTCGACCAGATGTGGTGCCGCCGCGAGTTCCGCAAGATGCGTTACGAGGGTCACTTCACGCCGCCGTCGGTGGAAGGCACGTTCGTGTTTCCCGGTAACGCCGGCGGCTTCAACTGGGGCGGCGTTGCGGTCGACGAAGACAATCAGCTGCTGGTCGCGACGCCGCTGATCATGGGCAGCCGCCTCGCGCTGATTCCGCGCGCGCAGGTGCCGAAGGACGTGAAGCGCTACTTGCAGCTCGGCACGCCCTACGCCGCCGACATCAAGATGTTCATGTCGCCGCTGCAAGTGCCGTGCATGCGGCCGCCGTACGGACGCATCGCTGTCGTCGACCTGCAGACACGACAGGTGCTCTGGAACAAGCGTCTCGGCACGACCAACGAAAGCGGCCCGTGGGGCCACAAGATCGGTTTGCGCCTGCCGATGGGCGTGCCGCTCGCTGCGGGCTCGATCGTCACGCATGGCGGCTTGATCTTCTTCGGCGGCGGCATGGACCGCTACTTCCGTGCGTTCGATCTGAAGACGGGCGACGAGCTGTGGCGCGACTACCTGCCCTCACCTGCACAAGCGACGCCGATGAGTTATCTCTCGCCAAAGACCAAACGTCAGATCGTCGTGCTGACCGTTCCGGGGGCGTCGCGCTTCGGCATGGCGGAGTCGGACGACAAGTCGCCGCCGGATCCGCTCGGCGGCCACATCATTGCCTACGCTCTCAGCGAAACAACGAAATAGATCGCCTTACTGCGGCGGCTTGGGCTGCTGCGTGGTCGTCACGCCGGCCGGCAGATCGTCACGCACGGTATCGCGCCGCTCGCCTTCCGATTTCTCGAGGCCGCGCTTCTGCGAGCAGTCGGGGAGATTGGCCGTCGTACCGACACCGCGCGATGCTGGCGGCACCACGCTCTGTGTACCTGTTCGCGCGCGAGTTGCGCTGTCTGTGTCACGCGCGCGGCTGGCAGAGTTCGGCTGGTTCGGCATGATTGTTTGCTGCGGCATGGAGCCCGAAGACGACGGAAACGTGCTGGGCTGATTCACTGGCGTCTGCGCGCCAGGCGTCGTCGCAGCTGTTCCGCTAGCCTTCCGTGGCTGCCAGATCAGCGCCTACGCGCCGAGCGACACTCGAAAGGAATAGTCGGGCCGCGTAGCCGTGAGCAGTCCACTCGATTGGGACTCACCGCAGTAGTCGGCTGCGGCGGCGGCGACGTATCCGCTGGAAACGGCGATTGCGGCAGCAGCGGTGGCGACGTATCCGCCGGTGCCGGCGACTGCGGCAACGGCGGCGGCGACGTGTCCGCCGGAATCACCGGCTGATTGGTACTCTGCGCAGCTGCCGCTGCACTCCACGCCAACGCGAGACCGACCACCCACAGATTTTGCGTACGCATGCAGGCCACCGTTTCGCAGTCCTACTGCGGTGAGACGGCGGGCCTGCACAGCCGTTCCGTTAACTTTTGGCCTTGCCCAGGAACTCCTCTTCCACCGCCTGTTCCAACAGATCGAACGGCAATGGTCCCTGCGCCACGATGAAGTCGTGATAGCGATGTCGGTCGAAGCGACCGGCCAGCGCGAGCTCGAGGCGCGTGCGCAGTGCGTTCAATCGCGAATAGCCGTAGAAGTAAGAGGTCGCCTGGCCCGGTGCCTGGAACGTGTAGCGATCGACCTCCTGTTTCGCCATCGGCTCGGACAGCATGACTTCCTCCATCAGGAAGCGCTTGGCGGCATCCGGCTCGATCAATCCCAGATTCAGCATCGGATCGAGGAAGGCGCGCGCTTCGCGCATCATCCGCATCTGCAACGCGCCTAGCTGACCTTCCGGCGGCAGATACTGTTTCAGTTCTGCCTCGGCGTACAGCGCCCAGCCTTCGACGTTGGCGCTGTTCAACGCGAACACTACCCGCGCCGTCGACACTCCATGCTCGAGCATGCTCGCGAACTGCAACTCGTGGCCCGGTCGCGCCTCGTGCGCGGTGAGAGTCCAGGCGATCGCGTCGTAATTGAAATCGTCCATGACCGAGCCCGGCGCAGCATTCGGATTGCTCGTCGGCAGTACGAACTCTGCAGGCTCCCCGGTGTTGCCGATCAGACGCGGCGGATCGATGTGCGGCGCCGGCGTAGCTGCCGATTCAGCCGCGGTTGCCAGCCGGATCACCGCTTTGCGATTCGGCAGCGTTATGAAGTTTTCGCGGCGGATGATCGCCTCTATCTGCTCCAGTCGCCCGGTGTATAACGCGAGCAGCTGGTCATCCGGAATACGCTGCTTCTTCAACTCGCGGATGACGTCGCGATAGCCGGTCTTGCTCCACTTGCGTTCCTCGGCGATGCGCCGCGCGAGCGGCTCGATCTCGCTGCGCGTCTGCTGATAGCTAGCCAGTGCGCGCGCCATGATCTCGTGCGGATCCATCTCCACGCCAAAGCGCTGCAGAGAATCGGCATACAACTGCGCGGGCAATTGGTTCGTCTTGCGTGCCCGGGGCAGCACTGTCGCCGTCGCCCACTTGCTGTAGTCGTCGAACTGCGCGCGCAGTGACTTCAAGTCCTTTTGCCAGCCCTTCAGCCCGCTCCCCTCGAGCAGCTGCTGGATGCCGTCGAGATAGCGCGGCTGGTTATCGAGATACTGCTGTGCCTCGACGATCCACGGACCGATCAACTGCGCGTTGCCCGCCTGCTCCTCGTAGCGCGCCCGTGCGAGCACGGTGATCGGCTCGTAACCTTTCTCCGCGCCGGCGTAGCGATGCAGACGCGCCAGCGCCGCCTTCTGCCGTGACTTCGGGATGCGCGGGTCGAGCAGATCCTGAAAGCCGCGGAACACCGCCTGGCCCACGTCGAAGAACGGCAGCGTGAGTTGCCGATTCAACTCCGCGCTGTGCTTCTGGTCGCTCGCGGCGCCGATGAGGATGTCGAGATCGCGGCGGACCAGCGGATCCGTCGTGCTGCCGCGCAACTGCTCCAGCTTGACGATCGCCGCGCCGAGGTCCGCTTCCTGACGCTCGGAGAACCGCGGCTTGAGATCGACGATCTCACTGTCGTGGCCTTCGACGCCGAACGATGCCGCTCCTTCGGCGTTGTAGCGCGCCATGACGTCGAGCAGGATTTGCGCGTGGCGATTGCTCTCTTCGACCCAGCTCGGCTCCGCCGCGAATGCAGCGGGAGCGACGAGCGCAGTGATCAATACCGCAGCTCGAAACATATCTGCGCCTTCCTCTTAGGTGGTATGTGACAAATCGGCAAATGGTGCGATGCTGAAAATATATCGAACGGTGTGGCGTCCGGCCGGTTTTCGTCGTTGGAAATCAGGGGGCTGAGGCTACACGGTCGAGCGGTCTAATTCAGGCGGGCAGTCAAACGTCGCAGCCAAAAGCCTGGAGGGCGCTATGGGTAATCACACACCAGGACCGTGGATCATTGGCACCGACCCGAGATATCCCTCGGAGCCCTGCGTCGACGCAGTGGTGGACGGAGTGGTGTGGCACATCGCGCTCTGTCACATGGGCCTCGGCCCCGACGATACCTCCGCTGAAGCAAACGCCCGCCTGATCGCCTGCGCTCCCGAGTTATATGCGGCCCTGAAGGAAGCCCTGCCCGCCCTGCGCGGCCAGCAGCTCGAACAGGCGCTCGCCGCAATCGAAAAGGCCGATGGCGAGCGCCCGCTCACGCGACGCAATGGTAGCGTCCACAACCACAGCTAACGAAGACGCGCGCGCAATCGAGCAATCCTGGCGTCAGTCAGTCCGATCTCGCGGAGGTAGCCTGCGGCGCCTCCGTATTGCGCGAGATACGCAAGCATGTTGTGAACGCCCTCTTCCGGGCAACGCAGCGCCTCGAAGATCTCCGCTCGTTCGAGATTGGAATACCGCAGCAGATACGCGTCGGTGAGACGCGTCGTGCTCGCCGCGTAGTCGGCAGCGATCGCATCCGGCTCGACGTCGGCGAGCGCGAGCAACAGTGCCGCGATCAAGCCCGTTCGATCCTTGCCCGCGACACAGTGAAACAGCAGCGGCTCGGTCGCAGCGTCGGCGATGACGTCGAGCACATCCTTGAGCTGCGGACGCGTGTGCTCCAGCACCGCGATCTTCCACGTCTCCTTGGTGCACGCACCGCAGAGCGCTGCCCATTCCATCTCGTCGTCCGCAAGGAGTGAGATGTGGTGATAGCGCACGCCATGCGCATCGCCGGCCGCGACCGGATGCGCTCTCGCGGCAACTTCGCCAGGCCAGCGCAGATCGATCACGGTGCGTACACCGTAGTCAGCGAGTGCCTGCACGCCTGCGTCGGTGAGCTGCACGAGATCGTCGGCGCGCAGTAACGAATGCGAGCGCGTCTTCGCGCCGTCGCGGGTCGGATGCCCGCCGAGCTCGCGCACGTTCAACAGACCGGGAATTTGCAACGAGCTCACTGGCCCCGGCCGCGCCGCTGCACGTAGTCGTCGAATTGCCGCTGCCGCGCGGGATCGAGCGGATAACGGCGCAACAAGGTGCGCGCGCCATCCATGTCGTTGCGCGACATGTTCATCGCGGCCATCAGCACTGCCTGCGAGCGACGCTCGGGCGTCTGGATCTGGTTGATGATCTGCTGCACGTCATCGACCGAGTTGCCGCCGCGCTGGACCAGTACCGTCAGCGCCTGCTCCTTCGCGGGACCATCGTCGAGCGACGTTACCCACTTGCGTGCGGCTGGCGGATCGTATTGCGCCCAAGTGCCGGCGACGTCAATGATCGACCGCTCCCGCAAATCATCGTTCGTGACCCGGCTCGCCAGGCGTGCGGCGAGCGCGGGCGAATGCTCGGCAAGCGGCGGCAACAGACCACGCAGCAATTTGTCGCGCTCTTGATCGTCGGCGGCGTCTTCGACAAGTTGTACTGCAGCCTCAGGATTTCGCGAAGCCACGGCGCGCGCGAATTGCGTCGCGGTCTGGGCTCCTTCGTTGCCGTAGCGTCGCACCCACTGGCGACCTTTCTCGACGTCGGACGAGGCATAGCCGAGTGCCACAGCAGTGATCCAGTTGGCGCGCGCCTCCTTCGGAATGCGATCGACGAGCTGCGCGGCCGCTTCGGCGTTGCGGCTCGACATTGCCCAACCGAGCCCGTTCGCCGCTTCGAGCTGCAGGGACTTCTCATCGATGTCGTTGAGCCAGTCGAGCGCTTGCGCCGGCGTCAGCGCAGCAACGCTGCGAGCGACTTCGCCGAGAACCTCAGAGCGCATGCCACCTGCGGGTAACTTCATCAAATGCGTCATCGCCAGCGATGGGTTGGTTTGCGCGATCGCAGCCAGCACCTTGCCCATCGCTTGCGCACGTTGCGCGGGACTCTCCGCCGACTGCGCGATCTGCAGCGCCTGATCGGGATCGTACTTCGCCATCTCGCCGAGCATCGACGACCAGAGATAGCGCTCGGGCGAACCGGCCAGCCGCAGTCCCCACGCCAGCGCTTCGCTCGGCTTCTGCGCGACGTAGGCTTCTGCGATTCGATACGCATAGCGACCCTGATCCTGGCGCGACAGTCCTTCGACCCAGCGCGCCGCTTCGCTCGGATTGGTTCGCGACCACTGCGTGGCGATCAGCTCGGTCAGCCGCCCTGCCACGATCGGTCCCTGACTGTCCACGAGCTTGAGCGCCTGGCGCGGATCGCGCGCGGCGATGCTGGTCACGACTGCTTCCAGCAACTCGCTGCGTTGCCATTCGGCAGGCAGATCGGCGACCTTGGAGAATGCGCGCTCCGGGTCCTGCGCAGCCCACGCTTCGACCACGGCCTGGAGATAGGTGAAGCGCTCGGCGGGATTGGTCACCTGCTTGGCGCGCTCCCAAGTCTGCTCCGGTGCGACAGCGGTGAGTGATGCCAGCAGATGTGCGGCTGTCTCCGGATCGTTCTCGAGCGCTTGACCGAGCGCGCCGTCGATATCGAGCTCCGCATAGCGCAGCAGCAGTACGTCGAGCGTGTTGCGTCGTTCGACGGGATTCGTGATTGAACGCGCAGCGGCGATCATCGTAGCGAGCTGGTCGCGGTCAGCGTGCTTGGCTGACTCATAGATCGATTCGCGATGCGAGAATTCGGAGGGCTGTGAGCTCTCGCGTTCCGCTTTGCTGGAGCTGGACGCTTGCGACGGCGACAGGTAATTCGCACGTTCTTCGTGCCGCTGCGTGAACGGCGAGCGGATCGGCTCGGTTATCGTCGGCAGCGTCGTTGCAGTGGTAGGCTCGACGTCGACCCCGTGCTCGCGATTCCACAGCCAGCCGCCCGCGATGCCGGCAGCAATGCCGGTCATGACCCAGATGAGCGAGGAGCGTGTCACCATCGGCGGGACTTCCGTGAACGAGTCTGCACCCTAACGGGGCGTAGGACAACCGCCCGGAAGCGCCGCAATCCAGTCGCGGATCAGCGAAACACCCTCGATATGGACCAGCGCTCGGCCGAGCTCGGGCATCGCGACGTCCGCTTCTGTGGAAAGCATCCTGTGCAACAGAATCGACTCGTCCGGAGTTCCCGGAACGATGTCGAACAATGCGTCGCCGGAGCCGCGGCCGGTCGCAATCGGAATCTTGCACTCGCCGAGATGGACGCGCTCGCTCTCCTGCGCGTGCAGCAGCAGGCCCGAGGTGCTCGCGGCGCCACGCGGCCGGTGGCAGTGCCCGCAATTTACATCCAGGTAAGCACGCGCACGGGTCTCGAGATCGCCGTCCGCGGGATCGTCCCAACGGGCATTGCGCGGCGCTTGTGCCGGATCGGGTGCGCCGGTCAGCAACCCGACCTTCTGCCAGTGCGCGAGCTGGTTCTCGGTCGTCTCGCCGTAGCGGAACGTCTTGTTCAGGTGACGCGCGCGGATGCCGATCGGCTCGATCTTCTGCGAGTGATGTTCGAGCGCATGACAACCGGCGCATTGATTCGTGTCGGGGACCAGGTAGGCGAACGGCTGGTGACCTTCGTCGCTGACCAGTTCCAGCGACAACGAATCGCCTGCGAGCGCGAGCGTCGCTTCGGTCTGCTCGGCGTTCCACACGTACGGAATCGCGACCCAGCCGGAAGCTGTGTTGATGAGCAAACGCGTTTCGAGCAGACGCACTCGATGCAGATCGAGCGATGCAGGCGTGCCTTGCGTAGGATCTTTGCGAACGCCGATGCGTCCTTGCGCAGCCGCATCGGCACGCGGGTAGTAGAACGTCTTCGAGATCACAGTGCCGACTGGGAACTCGAACGCATCCTCCCCGTAGTGAATGCTCGTGCCCGACGGCAGGATGACAGTTCGCAGCTTGTGCGCGTAGTCGCTGAAGAGCGTCGAGTTCAGATCGTACGGCGTCACGCCATCATTCAGCACGACCTTGCCGTCGCGCTGTTCGAGCAGATGCCACTCGCTCAGCTGCTCGGGAAAATCGCCGGGGAAATCGAGTCCGGTGCGCGGAGCCCTGTGACACGCGCTCGCAGCGAGCAGCGACAGTGCCCAGATGAGAGACGCGGGACGCAAAGTCACCTCGTCAGCTGGACGGCGCTGAGGATTCGAGACCCGGCCAGCTCACCGGCTGCAACCTCGGCAGCTCGCAGTCGTGCGGCTTCAGATCGGTGCTGAACTTCGCGAGCTTGCCGGCGTAGTCGATGTTGGCGAAATCCGCGTCGCCATTACCGCGGATGCAGATCTGCGTCCTGGCGACGTCGAGATCCTTGGCCACGGCGCCGTCCCAGAGGATGTCCGGCAGATTTCCGGTGAGTCCGAACTTGGCGACCTTCATCGCCTTGAGCTCGAGCTGATCGGGACTGTCGCCGCCGCCCGCGAACTGGTTGTCGTGGATGTAGATCTGCTGCGGGTACGGATCGAACGCCGCGTCGTTCGCCGGCTTGCCCGTCGTGTCGAACGACAGGATCAGCGCGTTTGCCGTGCGATTGTTCTCGACGCGATTGTCGAAGAACTCCACCTCGTCGTTCGCCAGCACCATGAAGCCGGTGCCGGTCGGCACGGTCGCGACGATGTTGCCCTTGGGCGCGAAGTTGTCCGTGTTGTTGTCGTGGATGTGATTCGAGTAAACGCGCGTCTTGCGGCCATCCTTCACGGGCAGGCCCGGCAGATTGAACACGAGGATGCCGCCGGTGTTGTTGGTGGCGGTGTTGTTGTAGACGTCCGCGTACGTGCTGTTCTCGATCTCGATGCCCGCGACGTTCATCTCAGCGCGGTTGTCGCGCAGGACGATCTGCGTCGACTGGCCGACGTAGATGCCGGCGTCGGACGCGCCGATCGCCGCGGATTTCTCGATCAGCACGCGCTCGCATTGCACCGGATACAAGCCGTAGGCGCCGTTCTTCTCGTCCGGCCCGCCGGTCCACTCGACGCGCACGTTGCGGATCGTGAGGTCCTTGCAGCCGTTCGCTTTCAGGCCGTCGCCCTTGGTGTCCTCGATCGCGAGGTTCTCGATCGTGACGTGCTCCGCGGCGTTGATGAGCAAGCCTTCGGCGCCCTGCACCTGCCCTTTGAACGACAGGATCGTCTTGTCCGGTCCCGCACCGCGAATCGTGACGTTCGACTTGTTGAGGCTGAGCGAGCGATCGAAAGTCCACTTGCCGGCGGGCAGCTCGATCACGTCGCCGGCCTTCGCCTGGATCAGCTGCAGCTGCAGCTTCTTGTGGAATTCAGCGTCGGATTGACTGACGTGCGCCGGCTTCTTGCCGCAGCCCACCAGCACGAACGCGAGCGCGAACGCCGCGCAGAGTGCAAACCGCATGATCGTTTCCCCTTTATCTTTACTCGGCGATCGAGGACTGCGTCCGTCGGATGAAATCTTCCCACACCGGGAAGTCGCTGCCGCGCCAGATCGACGCACGGAATTCCTCGGCGCGGGTGCGCGACCAGCCGAGGTGCTTCATTGCATACAGCGAATAGAACGCGGTCGCGCGGAAGTTGGCCGCACAGTGGACCAGCGTCTTGCCCTCGCCCGCGGACTGCATCGCCTGCTCGAACGCCGCGAAATCGGCCTCGCTGGGCTGGTCCCACGGCACCGGAATGTGGCGGTACTTCATGCCGAGCGCCGAAACCGACGCTCCTTCGTCTTGCAAGGAGTAGCGCGGATCGATCGTGGCAAGGTTGATGATGGTCTCGAAGCCCTCTGCGGCAGCAGCTTTCAGCTGTTCTTCCGTGGGCTGGCCGGCGGTCGCGTAGTGCTCGTCGACTTTTCTGTAGTTATAGATCGTCGGTGTGCCCATTTCCTGCGCCATGCTGACGCCTGCGAAGGTGCACAGAATCGTCAGCGCAATAATTCGCATAGTCATGGGGCGTTCGTCACTAGTCACTAATGCTTAGATCGAGCTCAGATCCAGCGCCGCACGCGGCTTGGATGAACCAGACGAAAACCGCAATCGGCACCATTGCACTGGCGGTGCCGAGCAACTCGAACGGCGCTTCGGCGTGCCGGCGCGAGTGCAGACCGATCATCGCCAGCAGCGCCAACAGCATGTACACGGGCGGAATGATTTTGCGTTGTTGTGGCACGGCGCCTTCCCCTTAGGCGAGCACCGGGGGAGTATAGCCCCCTCCGCGCGGGGCCGGAGTAGAATGCCCCGCCATGACACACGCCGCCATTACCGGCTGGGGCAAATGCATGCCGCCGGCCGTGCTCGACAACGCCGGGCTCGCCAGTTTCATGGATACGAGCGACGAGTGGATCACCTCCCGCACCGGCATCAGGGAGCGGCGGGTATCGCACGTGCCGATGACCGTGCTGTCGCACGTCGCCGCGATGCGCGCGCTGGCGTGCGCGGGGATGGATCCCAAAGACATCGACCTGGTCGTGCTGGGCACGTGCTCGGCGGATGAGACCGTTCCGAACACGGCGTCGGCGATACAGCTACTGATCGGCGCGACGAAGGCCGCGGCGATGGACATCAACACGGCGTGCACCAGCTTCCTGTACGGGTTGTCGACGGCGACCGCGATGATTCGCACGGGCGTCGTGCGCAACGCGTTGGTGGTCGGCGTGGAAGGCATCACGCCTTATATGGATTGGAGCAATCGCAACGTCGCGGTGTTGTTCGGCGACGGAGCTGCAGCGGTCGTCGTGCAGGCGACCGATAAGGAAGAAGGCGTGATCGCGGAGAAGCTCGGCTGCTACGCCGATGCGCGTGCGACTCTGCGCGTGCGCGGCATGGGCACGATCTACGGCAACGTTGGCGTGCAACTCGGCGATACGACGTGGGACTTCGACGGGCAGGAGATTTTCAAGCGCGCAGTGCACGGCATGTCGAAAGCGTCGCAGATTGCGCTGGAGCGCGCGGGCATTTCGACGGATCAGGTCAGTCTGGTCATCCCGCATCAGGCGAACCTGCGCATCATCGAGTCCGTCGCGAAGCATTGCGGGATCTCGATGGATCGCGTGTACGTGACCGTGCAGAAGTACGGCAACATGTCGTCGGCGACCGTGCCGGTCGCGCTGGTCGAAGCACTGGAAGACGGCCGCGTGAAACCCGGATCGATTCTGTTGACGCCGGCGTTCGGCGGCGGACTCACGTGGTGCTCGCACGTGATCCGCTGGGGCGATCGCGTGACGCCGCTCGGCACCACGGACATCGATCTGCCACCGTGCACGCGGACAGCGGTCGAGATCGTGAAAGACATCATCGCGAGAAAGACCAGCAGCCAGGCGCTGCTGCAGAAGATCGCGCTGCCGGCGGGCTAACGGTTTACTTCTCGTCCTTGTAGATCGCGATCAGCACCGGCTGATCCTTCGACATCCGCGCGCGATACATCCCTGACGTGTTGAAGCTCCACGCCATCTGACCATCCGGCGCGACGGCAATGATTCCGCCGTCGCCGCCGATCGCAGTGAGCTGCTTCTGAATCACTTCGTCCGCAGCCGCTTGCAGCTTCATTCCCTTGTGCTCGACCAACGAGCAGATTTCGTGCGCGACAGTGAGTCGAATGAAGTACTCGCCCGTGCCGGTCCCGGACACAGCGCATGATTTGTTCGATGCGTACGTCCCCGCGCCGATGATGGGCGAGTCGCCGACGCGGCCCCAGCGCTTGCCAGTCGTGCCGCCTGTCGACGTCCCGGCCGCCAGGTTGCCGTTCATGTCGAGCGCGACGACGCCGACCGTTCCTTTCTTGCCTTCATCATGCGCGAGCTTCTGCGCAGTACCGCCGCCGTGCGCGCCCGCCGGCTTGGGCGGAATCGGCAGGTTCTTCTCTTTCAAAAACTGTTCGAGCGCGCGCCAGCGCCGCTCGGTATAGAACCAGGCCGGCTCGACCTGCTCCAACCCCTGCTCTTTCGAAAACGTATCCGCGCCCGCGGAGATGAGCATTACGTGCGGCGACTTCTCCATCACGCGCCGCGCGAGGGAAATCGGATAACGCGTGCGCGTGACGCCAGCGACGGCGCCCGCGGCGAGCGTCTTGCCATCCATGATCGCCGCGTCCAGCTCGTTGCGACCTTCGGCGGTGAACACGCCACCGCGGCCGCAGTTGAACAGCGGATCGTCTTCCATCAACCGGGTCGTCGCTTCGATCGCATCGAGCGCCGAACCGCCTTTGCTGAGCACGGCGCCGCCCGCCTGGATCGCGCGATTCATCGACGCGCGATATGCGCTCTCCTGTTCAGCGCTGAGGTCTTTGCGTTCGATGACGCCGGCGCCGCCGTGCACGACGATCGCCCAATTCACGAGTCGGCTCCAAGACGCAGAAACGCAGTCTTCATGCCCTGGACTCTGTTCAGATAAGCGCGCGCATCGTGATCGCCGCAGCGCTGATGCGCAATCAGACGCAGCCCGCGCCGCGCATACCGATCACCCGCACCGGCGCCGCACAGATGAATCAGCGCGGCGAGATCCTCCTTCTGCCGCAGCGTTGCGCGCTTGATCCCCGCGTTCGCGAGCGTCTGCGCAACCTTCACGTCGAGATAGGCGGACGTCATCTCCACCGAGTCAGAGGCGATGACGCGCGTATACAGACCGTTGAACCAGCACGAGTGAATGTCGTGCCACGGACCGTCCTCGACTACGACGTGATCGTGGATGCAGTAGTGCCGAGCCTCCGCGAACGTGCCATCGGTGAGCTGATACATGCCGACCGCGCTGGATGCTGGCCGGTAGAGATCGAACGGACTCTCGGTCAGCGACCAGCGCCAGTACGTGCGTGCGATCGGATTGCCGGATGCTTCGATCTGCGCCAGCGCGGCGAGAAATGCCGGCGAGATCGTGCTCGTGGAGTGCTTGCGAAACACAGATTCGTAGGTGTCCCAGGTTTCTGCCGGCACCTTGTAGAGCACGCCGCTGACTGGAAAGAACAGCTCGGACGGCTTGCGCACGACCTGGTAGATCCAGTTGAGCCCGAACCACAGGACGACCAGGACGGCACCGAGGACGGCGAACTGCAGAGTCGCCGGCGTGTTGCTGAACGCACGCATCCAGCGCTTGCGTACGGCGACGCTCGGCCACCATTGCCGCAGCCACTTGAACGAGGAAGTACGGCGGCGCGCGCCCGCGCGCTTACGCCTGGCCATCAGTCGCCCGGCGCGGGTTGAGGCGCACGCGAGCACTGACCCGAGGCAGCCTGCGCCAGTCGCGCGAAGCCGTGCTGCGGATCGGCGGCGTAGCAGCGATTCGGACCGACCTCGCCGGCGCACGTCACCGTGATGTCATTGGGCTTCAGCACGCCTTCGGGAATGCAGCGGACGACGTACTTGGTGATGCCCGAGCCCGCGTCGCGCGCCTCGTCACGCAGATACCAGGTGTCGCCGGCCATGCGCGCCGTACGCTGTACCCGGGCGCGACAATCCGCGTCGATGCGCTCGCGGCAGTAGCGCTGCTCGCACGCGGCAAGTGAACCCTCTTCGCATTCCTGTTCGTTCTTGCGCTCGGTGTCGCGCAACATCTCGGGACCGCCTCCCATGGTCCACGCCGTACACGCCTTCATGTCGCCCGCGTCGCACGCAGTCGTAAGCAGCTCGAGCTCCTCCGGAGAGCGGCGCGTCTTCACAGGTTTGACGGAGGTGGCTTTCGGCGGCGGACGTTTCGCCTTGGCGTAGTCCTGCTTCACCAGCTCCGCATCGGGACCGCAGCGTTTGTCCGAGAACACGCGGGAGCCGTCCTTAGCTTTGCAGGTATAGATCTGCGCCTCACTGCTGGCGCTGACCAGCAGCGCCGCTGCGAGCAGGATCCAGGCAGGCGCGTGCACGCGCCAAGGATATCAGACCAGTTTGAAGCCGGACGCGCTGAGCGGCAGTCGACGAATGCGCGTTCCAGTCGCGGCGAAGATTGCGTTGGCCACCGCCGGTGCGACGGGCGGGACCGGCGGCTCGCCGACACCGCCGACAGCTTCGGTGGGACTTTCGAGAATCTCCACTTCGATCCGCGGCGCCTGCGCCATGCGCACGACCGGGTAGTCGTGGAAGTTCGACTGCTGTACGCGTCCGTTGGCGAGGGTGATCTCGCCCATCGCGGCGGCGCTCAATCCGAAAATAACGCCGCCTTCGAACTGCGCCCGGACCGAACTGGGATTGACGGCCGTGCCGCAATCGACGGCACAGCACACGCGATGCACGCGCAATGCCTTGCCGGAACCGACGGAGACTTCGGCGACCTGCGCTGCCAACGAACCGTAGCCACGCAGGAACGCGATGCCGCGGCCGTGTCCCTTCGGCAACTTCTCGTCCCAGCGTGCGAGCTTCGCTGCTGCGTCGAGTACGCGCAGCGCGCGGGCGTTGTCGCGAAGCAGATTGCGGCGGAAGGCGAGCGGCTCTTGCCGCAGCTCATGCGCCAGCTCGTCGATGAAGCTTTCGAAGAAGAACAGGTTCTGCGAAGCATCGACCGAACGCCACGCACCGAGCGGCACACCAGGATTCCAACCGGCGTAGCTGACGCAGATGTTCGGCACCGCGTAGAGCTGGCCGACCATGCCGCCCACCGGCGTTTCGCCATCGAGGCAACCGATCTGCGCCCGAAGTGCGGTGACCGCAGTGCTTTCGTCGAGCGCTGCGCGGAAACGAACGGCCGCGGCGGGTCGATAGAACCCGTGCTGAGTGTCTTCCTCTCGTGTCCAGACCAGCTTGACCGGCACGCCCATCTCGCGCGCGATCAACGCGGCTTGCACGCCGTAGTCGACCTGCAAGCGCCGACCGAAACCGCCGCCAAGCTCGGTCGTGTTGATCGTCACGACGGCCTCGTCGAAGCCGAGCGCCTTCGCGACTTCGGTGCGCAGCTCGGATTGCACTTGCGTCGGCACCCACAGTTCCGCTCGCCCGTCGCGAACGAATGCCGTGCCGTTCATTGGCTCCATCGGCGAGTGCGAGAGCAGCGGCGCTTCGTACGTGCGCTCGACGACCCGTCGGGCCTTCGGGAACTGCGACTCGGACTGCTCGCGGATTTTCGCCTCGTCTTCGCCTTCGTTGACGTAGACCTTGCCGGCCTCGCGCGTGAGTGCGCGCAGACGCTCGGAGATCTCAGCCGAGCTGACGGCGGCCATCGGGCTCTGGCTCCAGACCGGTTTCAGCTCGCCCAACGCCTTCTGCGCCGTCCAGAAGTTCTCGGCGACGACCACGACAGCTTTTTCGAGCTTCAGCACGCGACGCACGCCGCGATGGCGCATTGCCGGCGCCTCGTCGACGCTTGCGAGCGTGCCCTTGAACACGGGCGATTGCGCGATTGCGGCGTACAGCATGCCGGGCCGGCGAACGTCGATGCCATACGTCGCAGTGCCCGTCACCTTCGAGCGCACATCGAGTCGATGCAGCGGCTTGCCGATGAGCTGCCACTCAGTCCGCGGCTTCAGCGGCACATCCTTCGGCACCGGCACGCGCGCGGCGTCGCGAGCGAGCGCGGCGTACGAAGCGCTGCGCGATGACTGCTCGTGTCGCACGTAGCCGCTGCGAGCGACGCATTCCTCGACTCGCACTTGCCAACGGTTGGCAGCAGCCTGGAGCAGCATCGTGCGAGCAGCCGCACCGGCCTGACGCAGCCGATCGAACATGCCGCGGATCGAGCCGCTGCCGCCGGTCTGATAGGTCTCCCACACGCCGTAGTGCTCGCGATCGATCGGTGCGAAGTCGATGCGCACCTGCGACCAGTCGAGCCCCAGTTCCTCAGCAAGGATCTGCGCGAGTCCGGATTGCGCGCCCTGCCCCATCTCGGTGGCATTCATCAGCAACGTGAGGTTGCCGTCGACGTCGATGCGGATCCAACCGGCAATGATCTCGTTGACGTTGCCATCGGCCGCACGCAGTGGCACTCGAATATCGACGAGCAGAATGCCGCCCGCCACGGCGGCGGAGTGCAGAAAGGCGCGGCGAGACAGCTTGGTAGACATAGCGCGCGATCTTCGATCAGTAGCAACCGTAGCGGAAGCCGTATCGACCTCCCTCCGACGCGTACGACGCACGGCTCGCCGCAGGCGGTCAGCCGCCGGGAACCCGCGCGATCAGCTGCACTTCGACAATCCCGTTGGTTCCGAGCAGGCCGGTAGTTCCGACCGCCGTCCATGCGGGATATGGAGACTTCATGTAGTTGCCGGCGACTTCCTCGAACAGCGCGAACTGCTCGCTCTTCGTGCCTTCGAAGTCGGGCCCCTGCCAGACGTGGAAGCTGTTGATCATCACGACGTCCGCGAAACTTGCACCCGCCGATTCGAGCAGCCCCTTGAGGCGCTGAAAGCCGCGGTCGACTTGCAACTTGAAGGCCGCCGCATCCTTGCCCTCGCCTTCGCGCCGGCCGATGACGACGCCGGAGATGTAGAGCATGTTGTCCACGCGGCGAACTGCGGCGTAGCGCATCTCGTCGTGGGCGCGCTTGGCGTTCTCGTTGGGGAGAATGACGCTACCGTGTGGCGCTGGCAGGACCAGCGGCCACTTGTCAGTCTCGGCAGCGTGCGTAACCCCGGCGGCTAGCATGAATGCGGCGCATACAATCGCGGGACGTTGGCCTCTCATTTTCATTCCCCAGATCTTCAAGAGTTGTGTCAGGCGGCTTCAACCAGAATCCTGCCAGCATGCTGCCCGGCGCGCCGCGGTTTGATCACTATTTCTACGTCGTGCCCAAGCGCCGTCAGGAAGTTCATCAAACGCTCGACTGAGAATCCGTCGAGCCGATATCGCAACAGCGCGGAGACCTTCGGCTGGTTGATGCTCAGGACTTCGGCTGCTCGCGCTTGCGACCAACCCCGCGCAGTGATCTCACGCTTGATCGCGACGGCGAGCTGAACCTTTGTCTGCAGCTCCTCGGCATCTGGAATGCCGAGATCAGCAAATACGTTGCCAGACCCTACTTCCATCGCTGTGCGTCGCCTTCTACTTTGCGCCTTTCCCATACCGCTCCTCGTAGTCGCCCCGCGCAGCCCGCAAACGCTTCTCGATCAACTCAATGTCGTGCTTTGCAGTACGAACGCCGCTCGGCGACTTCTTCTGAAAGCAATGCAGGACATGGATAGCTCGTCTGAACCGCACTGTGCAGACGGCACGGTATGTTGAGCGATCGAAGTCCTCTGCGATCTCGAGTACCCCCGCACCGAGCCCCTTCCAGATCTTCGCGGCAGAAGGAGTGTCGCCAAATTGCGCGGCGCTCAAGGTCGCCCCGACATTTCGCACGACTGCCGCTGGAAAACTGAGCAGGTCTCGCTTGGACGAGCCAACCCAGATTACGAGCTTCTCGCCCGCCGCCGGATGATCTCGCACGGCGAGTATCCTATTTCTGGGATGTATAGGTCAAACTCAAAAACGATCGCTCACCCTCGACCTGCCGCCGCAGATGTATTTCCTCGCGGTCGACCATGATCTCGCGCGGCGCCTCGACGCCGATTTCGACGCGACTCGGCGTGATAGCGAGCACGGTGACGCGAACTGCGCCGCCGATGACGATGGACTGGTTGAGACGCCTGGAGAGAACCAGCATGCGTGAGCTCCTTGTGCTTCCATTCTGGGAGCAGCGGCCGTAGTGTACGCATGCTCCGATAATGGGAGCAAGAGCAAGTTCGCTTATACATGCGCTCCCGGAATCGGAGCGCGCCATGAAGGCATTGCGCAGTCGCGAACATCGTATGCTGTGTACCGTTCTTGCGGAGGCGAGAATGCAGGCCGGACTGACGCAGCGAGGCCTGGCGGAGCGACTGAAGCGCCCGCATTCGTACGTCGCGAAGATCGAAGGCGGCGAGCGCCGCATCGACGTCATCGAGTTCGCCGAGCTGGCGCGTGCGCTGCGCCTGGATCCTTGTAAACTGCTCGGCGAAGTGCTGTCGAAATAGAAGGATGTCGGGCTAAAGCCCGACCTACAACAAGCTACGGGGCTTCGCTAGTGACCATTCTCATCCTGATCCTCGCGATCATCGCGGTGTGGATCGTGTTCGCCTACAACCGGCTCGTGCGGCTGCGGAACCAGGTGCGTACCGCATGGGCGGACATCGACGTCCAACTCACGCGACGTCACGACCTCGTGCCGCAGCTCGTGTCTGCTGTGCGTGGCTACGCGAGCCATGAACAGACAGTGCTGCAGGCCGTTACCGATCTGCGTTCGCAGGCACTGTCGCTGCAGAGTCCCACGAAGCTCGGTGAAGTCGAGACGGCTCTGGAGCAGGCGCTGTCGCGCGTGCTGGCGCTGAAGGAAGCCTATCCAGACCTCAAGGCCAGCGACAACTTCAGTCAGCTGCAACGCGACCTCGTCAAGGTGGAGGAGACGCTGCAGTACGCGCGCCGCTTCTACAACGGTGCGGTACGCGACCTCAACGACGGCGTGCAGCGCGTACCCGATGTCGTCATCGCCAACGCGTTCGGATTCTCGTCGGCAGAGTTTTACCAGGCACGCGACGATGAGCGTCAGTCAGTACAGGTGAAGCTGCAATGATCATGCGTATCGTCGTCGCACTGTTCGCGGTGCTCGTTTGCAATGTCGCGCTCGCCGACGAGCGGATCCTCGGGTACGACATCGAGGTGCGCGTCGACAAGGGCGGCGCGCTCGATGTGACTGAGCGCATTACAGTGCGCGCGGAAGGCAGCCAGATCCGTCGCGGCATCTATCGCGACTTCCCGACGCGCTATCGCGATCGCTACGGCAATCGCGTCGTCGTCGATTTGAAAGTGATCAGCCTGCTGCGCAACGACGAGCCCGAGCCGTGGTTCACGGAAGAGCGCAGCAACGGCGTGCGGATCAACTTCGGCAACGACAACTTCCTGCCGGTGCCGGGGAACTTCACGTACGCGCTGCACTACAAGACGACGCGCCAATTGGGCTTCTTCAGGGATCACGACGAGCTCTACTGGAATGCGATCGGGACCGGTTGGGCGTTCCCGATCGATCGCGGCACGGTCGATGTGTATCTGCCCGCGCCGGTCGAGATCGAGCAAATGAGCGCCGAAGGCTACACGGGCTATCAGGGATCGAAGGAGCAGGCCTATCGCGCGGAGATCGTCGAGCCCGGTCACGCGCATTGGCAGCTCACTCGCGGGCTCGGGCCGAGCGAAGGCTTCACGATCGTGCTCAGCTTTCCGAAAGGTCTGATT
>Ga0068862_100001200_pt1 | contig 24448 bp, 21 predicted proteins | sample KBSSwiS52_FD_66598 | JGI IMG/M metagenome (GOLD analysis project Ga0068862, IMG submission 66598) | Switchgrass rhizosphere microbial communities from Kellogg Biological Station, Michigan, USA - KBS Switchgrass S5-2 | ecosystem: Host-associated > Plants > Roots > Rhizosphere > Soil ... | reverse complement strand
CCGATCGCACCCTGGGGTCAGACCCGGGTCTGACCCCCTCTCTGACGGGCGCTACTTAGCCGTGATCGTCATGCAGGCGCTGCGTAATTCAGTTGTCGGGGCGGCATCGTTGTCGATCAACCTGTACATCACATCGTTCGTCGTTCCCGCCAGCAGCATGAGTGTGCGGAATTCAAAGTCGAGAGACCCATCGCCGTTCGCCGCCGTCGTGATGCTGATGAGCGGACCCGTATTAGGAAGCGGCACCGTTTGGAACGACAGGGCAGCTGCATCGCTCGACGACCACGGAAAGAGGCTGAGCGAGCGTTGGCAAATCCCGTCCCCGCCGAGGGGACGACCGCCAACGCCTTCTTGTGCCCGCTGTACTAAGTACGTCGTGTTCGCCTTCAGACCCATGACGCGAATGCTGATGTCCGCGGTGAATGTGCCCTCCGGAATCGCTTTCGGGGTAACGCTGATACCGGCGAAACCTGTTTCCCCCTTGAGAGCCGCAAAGATGGAACGATAAGCGCCCGGCGGAGGCTCGAGCTTTGTGGGAGATGTCGCGGACGAGCACGCACCTATGAGCAGCGTGCAGACGATGGGGGGAGCCGCCAGGAGGATCGAACCGAGCCGCGGTCGTGCCGTAGTGCATCCAGGTCTGCTCTTCATTGAGATTCCCTCTGTCTCTAGAAGCGGAAAGCGCTCGCAAAAAATGCCAGCGAACGAAAAAGGCCTAGAATGTGGAATTCCTGAAACCCCCACGAGAGTCACCGGGCTCCTTCTCAAATGGGGGCGAGGCGACGAGGCGGCCCTCGAGCGACTGATTCCGCTGGTTCATCGGGAACTTCACCAAATCGCGCGGCGGTGCATGGCCGGAGAGGGCCGGGGCCACAGCCTTCAGGCGACGGCGCTGGTCAACGAGGCGTACCTTCGCCTGGTCGATGCGAAAAACGTTGCATGGCACGACCGCGTGCATTTCCTGTCGGTCGCCGCTCGCGTCATGCGCCGCATTCTCGTGGATCACGCCCGCGCCGGCCGTGCCCGTAAGCGCGGCGGCGGCGCGGCCAAGGTGACCTTCGACGAGGCGCTCGCCGTGAGCAACGAGCCGCGTCAGGACTTCGTGGCACTCGACGATGCCCTGGAAGCGCTGTCGAGATTCGACGAGCGGAAGAGTCGCATTGTCGAGCTGCGATTCTTCGGCGGGTTAACTGTCGAGGAAACCGCGTCAGTCGTCGACGTGTCTCCCGAAACGGTCATGCGCGACTGGCAGCTGGCGAAGGTATGGCTGCGGCGCGAGATGCGCGCCGATCGGCCGCGATGACTTCTCGCGACCGATCCGCCCACGCTACGGGAGCAGGCTGTTCACGCAACCCTCGGCGAACGACGAGCCGCCCAATACTCCGGTAAGGCTTCCGAGGCGGCCGTCAACAAACCCGCCGATCGCGCACCGCACGCCGAACCCGAGATTGCTTCCGGTGTTCGTGTCGTCGTCGAACTGCGGCGTCGCGCCCGTCGCGTCGGTTCCCGTATCCACCGCTGCGCCCCTCGTCCCACGAATGCCATCGCCACCGTTGCCCGTAATCAGACAGGCCGCGATCTCGGCCTGCGCGTTTCGATCCACGAAGACGCCATGGCTCGCGTTGTTCTGGATCGTGTTCGAGAAGATCTGCGCCGACGATCCCCGGTACAACTGAATTCCCTGTGCACCGTTGTTCTGAATCGTGTTCGGCGCGCTCACTCGATTGTCAGGCGGCCCTGACCATCCGATGCGAGCGGTCGCCGTTTGCTGGATGGCGATCCCGGCCAGACCATTGTTCTGGACTCTGTTGTTGACGATATTCGCCGAGCTGCCCCGGAAGACCGCGATCCCATTCCTCGCCGCCGACTGAATCGTATTTCCGTCGAGCACCGCGGTGCCACCATCCTGCACCGCGACAGCTTGGGGATTGCCTCCACTGATCGTGAATCCCCGTATCGTGATTCCGTTGCCGGTCACGGTCACGGCGTTCGCGCTCGAATCGCCGCTGATGGCCGCCGTTCCCTGACCGTCGAGGGTGATGTCGTGAAATGCCTCGCCGACGACCAGATTCTCGTTGCAGGTTCCGCTCACAAGCAGCGTCTCTCCAGGCTTGAGCGTCTCGAGTGCCTGTCCAATCGTCCTTTCGTGGCCACACGTCAAGGTGTGCGTGCCAGATTCAGCCCGTCCTCGGGACGCGCCGGGTGAGAGAAGCGTTACCGCCACCACAACGGTGAAGCCCTTCATATCAGTCCTCCAGCCTGGAAAGCGGAAACCGGCCGCGAAAACTGGCACGGCGTGGAAAAGGCTAGAATTGCGGCATTTCCGCCAATCCATGACGCCCGAGCGCTGGAAACGAGTCGAGGAGCTCTACCACGCGGCTCGCACGCGGCCGTCAGGCGAACGTCTGGCGTTTCTCGGCGCTCTCTGTTCCGATGACGAGTCGCTGCGGCGCGACGTCGAATCGCTGCTGAATGAGCCCTCATCCGAGCCCGGGTTCCTCAGCGAGGCGGCGCTGCCCGGAGCGGCGCGGCTAGCCTTCGACGAAGCGGCCGCAATCGCCATGACCGGGCGAACTGTCGGCGGGTATCAGCTGCAGGCGATGCTGGGCGCGGGCGGCATGGGCGAGGTCTATCGCGCACGCGACTCGAAGCTGGGGCGCGACGTCGCCATCAAAATGCTGCCGCGGGCGGTGACCAGCGACCCGTCACGGCTGGCGCGCTTCGAGCGCGAGGCGCGGATGCTCGCCGCACTCAATCACCCGAACATCTGCGCGATCTACGGCCTCGAAGAAGCGGACGGCCTGCGGTTCTTGATTCTCGAGCTCGTGGAAGGCGGCACGCTCGCGGAGAGGATCAGAGGGCACGGCAGACTGCCGATCCCGGAAGCACTCACGATCGCTCGCCAGATCGTCGACGCACTCGAGGTCGCCCATGACAAAGGAATCATCCATCGCGACTTGAAGCCCGCGAACGTCAACATCACGCCGGACGGCGTCGTGAAGGTGCTGGACTTCGGGATAGCCAAGGCCGTGACCGCCGATACCGCGGACTCGGATCCGACACTGTTGGCTCCCGCAAGGATCGGCACGCGGGAAGGCGCGATTCTCGGCACGGCGGCCTACATGAGCCCGGAACAGGCGCGCGGGAAAGCAGTCGACAAGCGCGCCGACATCTGGGCGTTCGGCTGCGTCCTGTACGAGATGTTGACCGGCCACGTGCCGTTTGACGGCGAGACCGCTTCGGACACGATCGGAAAAATCCTCGAACGCGACCCCGATTGGTCAGCGCTCCCGTCGGCGACACCGGTCGCGATTCGACGGCTTTTGCTCCGCTGTCTCGCGAAAGACGCCAGGCAGCGCTTGCGAGACATCGGCGACGCGAGAATCGAGATCGACGCGGTTGGCGACGTCCTGCCGATGGCGTCTGAGTCAGCTCAGACCCACGGTCCACCGACGAACCGCGCGGCGTGGTTGCCGTGGGTGGCGTTCGCGACGCTGGCGTTGGGTGTCGGTGTGTGGGCGGCGCGGCGCCCGGCAGCGGCGCCGGAAGATCCGTTCGCGAACTCGACGTTCTCGCGGTTCACGGATTGGGCAGGCTCCGAGGGGGGCGCGGAGATTTCCCCTGACGGAAAGTTTGTCGCCTTCGTCGCCGACAAGGCAGGTCAGTTCAATATCTGGCTGAGCCAGGTTGGCAGCGGGACGTTTCGCAATCTTACAGCGGACAACCAGCCGATGCAGTCCATGGGACCTGCATTCAGGAAATTCGGTTTTTCCGGCGACGGCGCGGACATCTGGTTCAGTTTTGATACCGGTCCGGCGATGGCGCAAATGAGGATGCCCGTCCTCGGCGGACCGCCGCGAGCCTTCCTGCAACGGAACGGCACCGCTCCGTCATGGTCCGCTGACGGTACGCGCCTGGTCTTCTTCATGAACGAGCGCGATGATCCGATTCTCGTGGCGGACGGCAACGGCGCCGATGCCCGGTCGATTCTGTCGGAGCCAGGCGGCCCGAAAGAGTTCTTCGAAAGCGGGATGCATAACCACAACCCCGTCTGGTCGCCAGACGGCGAGTGGATCTACTTTTCGCACGGGATGGACCCGACAGAGGCCATGGACGTGTGGCGCGCTAGACCCTCGGGCCGATCGCTGGAGCGACTGACCGAGGGCGCCACGGCAGTGAACTTCATGGCGCCGCTCGATGCGCGAACGGTGCTCTATGTGGGCCGCGCGCCCGATCGATCGGGGCCGTGGTTGTGGGTGCTCGATGTCGAACGTAAGGTGTCTCGGCGCGTGAACTCGGGCGTTGGGCAATACACATCGGTGTCGGCCAGCCGCGACGGCCGCCGTGTTGTCACCACAGTCGCCAACCCCACCGTCAGCCTCTGGCGCGTGCCGCTGCTCGAGCGTCAGGCCGAAGATGGCGATACCCAGCCGTACCCGGTGGCGACCGCGCGGGCGCTGGCCCCGCGCTTCCGCGGTCGGTCACTCTTCTATCTTTCGTCTAGCGGAAGTGGAGACGGCCTGTGGCGCGTCGAGAACGGCCAAGCCACTGAAGTATCGAAAGGCGCAGAGGGCGGACTCTACGAGCCGGCGGCTGTGTCGCCGGACGGCGGTCGCGCGGTCATCGTCGTCAGACGGGACGGCAAGCGGCAACTCGTCATCGTGTCGGTGGATGGCCGAAGTGCGCGAACGTTGGCCCCGTCCCTCGAGATTCAAGGAGCGGCCGGGCAGGCGACCGTTGACTGGTCACCCGACGGCGCTTGGATCGTGACGGGTGCCCGTGACGCGCAGGGTTCGGGGCTGTTCAAGATCGGCGTGGATACCGGCGTGGCCGTTCGCATCGTCACCGGTCGGGCGGACAATCCCGTCTGGTCGCCGGACGGCAACGTGATCGTGTACGCCGGCAAGTTTTTCACTGGTCAGGTCCAACTGCTGGGAGTACGGCCGGATGGCACTCCGGTCGAGCTGCCATCCGTACGAACCCGACCCGGCGGTTATCGGTTTCTGCCCGACGGTAGAGGCTTGGTGTACCTCCCGTTCATACCCTCGCTGGACTTCTCGATGATCGATTTTGCAACCAAGCAAACGCGTCAGCTGACACGGCTGAGCAATCAAGGCACTTTGGGGACCTTCGACATCACACCCGACGGCAAGGCGCTCGTGTTCGATCGCACCCGAGAGAACTCGGACATCGTGCTGATTGAGCGGCCAAAACAGTAGCGGCGCGCTACCTCCGCTCGTACTTCCAGTTTCGCGACTTCCCGCCCTCGATCCATTCGACCGCCTGCACCAGCCGTCGCGCGCGGGTGTCGGCGCTCTTCGCGTCCGTGATCCACTCGACGTACTCGCGCTTGTGGCTGGGCGAGAACGCCTCGAACACCGCCTTCGCCTTCTTGCTCTTCTTCAGCGCGGCTGCAAGGTCTGCCGGCACCTTGATCGCCCTGGCCGGCTGCTTCTGCTTGCGCGGCGCGGTGATCCCCGCGTCGTTCAGCGCCATCGCCTTCTTCACGTACGCCGCGAGCGCCTTCTGCGGCGGAAGGTCCGACGCCTTCGTCAGCCGTCCGAACCAGCCCGCGGTCTTCATGTCCGTGGCCGCGGGGCCGACGACGAGCGACCCCTTCCAGAACCCGAACGCGGCGTGCTGCTTGAACGACGCCATCGCGCACAGCATGCCCTTGTACATGAAATGTGGAGAGCCCCACTTCATGTCTTCCTCCACGTCAGGACAGGCGGCGTGCACCTCCTGACGGATCCGGTTGAGGATCGGCTGTGCGAATGCCGGCGACTTCGCAATGTAGGCGTCGATGCGGGGATCTCTCTTGCCCATGGCGAGCGATTCTAGCAATTAAGATAACCGCGTGATGATCACAGCGGAAGCGGTCGCCGCGTCAGCGATCGTGCTGCTGGCGTCGGCAACGCTGTCCGCCTACATCGCCGACTGGATCGGTCTGGCAATCGTGCCCTCCGCGCTCCTCATTGTGTCGCTGGCGGCATCGGCGGGCACATTCGTCGGCCTCTGGCGGCGTGCGGCACGCGATCGATCCAGTCTCGCGGCCTTCATCGTCATCGTCGTGGCGGTGATGGCGTGGCTGTTCTGGCTGGCCGGACGCGATCTGCTGCCACCCGGTACGGGGCCGGACCTCACGCACCACCTGCTGCTCGTCGGCTACATCGAGGAGCACTGGCGGCTGCCGCACGATCCCCAGCTCGGTCCCTTTCTCGGGGAGATGGTCGACTACACGCCAGGCGCGCATCTCCTCGCCGCCCTGGCCGGCGCGTGGACGCGGACCGACGGCCTCCACGCCGTGTATCCGCTGGTCGCGTTCACGGTCGCGCTCAAATGCGGACTGGTCTTTCTGATCGCGCGGAGGATCGTGAGTCCGGATGTGCCGCGCATCCCGTTTGCCGTCATGCCTGTACTGCTGCTCCTGTTGCCGCGCGCGTACTTCATCGGATCCTTCGCGCAGCACTCGTTCCTAGCGCAGGTCGTGGCGGAGGTCTTCGCGGTCGCGCTCTGGTGGGCGCTGGTCGTCTGGGACGAGCGTCCCGGCATGCTGCCGATCGCGTTCTTCGCGATCGTCGGCGCCGCGACCTTCCTGACGTGGCCGGTCTGGATCGGACCGCCGCTCGTCCTGTTGGCCATGTGCCTCGCCTCCCGCCGCGACGTCGGCGCCGTCGAGCGCGCGACGCAGTTCACCGTCGCAGTGGTCACGATCGGCGCCGTCGCGGCAGCGTTCACGGCTTCTCGGGGGCGCTCCGCCGGGATCGTGGCCGCGGCGGGCTTCGTGCTGCGGCCAGCGCCGGCGGTCTTCGGGTGGGCGTTTCTGCTCGTGTGTGGAGCGGGGGTGTGTGTCGGACTCTTCGGCCGGCGCACGCGGACCATTCCGCTGTTTCTCGGCGCGATCGTCCTTCAGGCAGGCGCCCTGTTCCTGCTGGCGCAGGCGCGCGGCTCGGCGGCGCCCTACATGGCGTTGAAAATGGTGTATCTGGCCATTTACCCGCTCGCGGTCGCGGGGGCCGTGGGCGCGTCCGTCGCCTGGCGGACTTTGGTTCGCGCGGTGACCGGGGTCAGACCAGGGTCAGACCAGGGTCTGACCCCACGCTGCGATCAGACGGGCTCGAGGGGTGTGCAGAATCTGCAATGGTCGACCGCGGTCCTCTGGCTGCTCCTGGCCGTGTTCGGCATCGTCGTCGCGCGCACCGCCCTGCAGGCTCCGCGGCCCACGCCCGCCATCTCGGAATCGTTGCTGCGCGCCGGCCACTGGGCGCGCGCCAACGCGAACGCAGGGTGCGTGGACTATCTCGTCGCGGACGGCTACACCGCGTACTGGCTGCACCTGGCGGTGCTCGGGAATGCACGCGCCGCGGCGCGCTCGCTCGAGAACGACACCTACGAACTGCCGCCGGCGCTCGTCCGCTGGATTGAACCCGGCGGTCTGCCTTACGCGATCGTGGAGGATTTTTCAGCGCTGCCGAAGGACATTCGCGACAACGTCGACGTGGCGGCGCGATTCGGACGCACCGCCGTCGTGAAGCGGCGAGGCGCGGTGTCGTGCGCGCCGTGACCGCCGCGACGGACCGTCTTACTGCTTGTCGAAGACCACCACGAGGTCGAGCTCGCCCTGCGCGGACGCAATGTGCACGGCGCTGGTGAGCGTCCGGCCATCTTCCGAGAGACTCATCCGGTCCGTAAACGTCGCGCCGATGGCGTCGACAATCGACGTCAGAATCAGCGTATTGCCTTCCCACACGGCAGTCCCCCGGACCACGGCGCCGCCCGACTCGAACGTCATGTCCTTGCCGTCGGTCGTGTACTTGCGCGTCGTTACCTGAGTGCCCATGTCGCCCTGCTGCTCTTCGACGATGGCGAGCGACGGTTCGGCATGCGTCACCTTGCGGGTGATGCTGGATGGACTGGGGATGGGGCCAAAACTACTCTTCGCGGCGTTCATCTTCCAGTCGCCGGAAAAGTTCGGCTTGTCGGCCGCGGCCACGGTGCCTGTAAGGAGGGTGAGTGCGAACAGCGCGCAGAATGCAGCCTTCATTTCATGATCCAGGACGCAAAGGCCGCCGTCAGAGTTCCCTCCCGGGAATTTCACAGCGGCAACCGGGTGATGATACCGCTTAACGTCGCCTCGTCGATCGACAGATACACGGTCTGTCCGGCCACCGTCATCGCGAAGGCCATCCGCCGCTCGAGCTTCGCGGCCAGGTCGCGCACGAGACCGCGATCGACGGCGTAGAGCTCGATCGACGCCGCGCGGTGGATTTTCTCGCCGGCCAGGTTGCGCAGCAGTTGCTGCGGATCCTTGTGGGTGTAGACGGCCACGCGCGACGCCGCTTTGGAGGCCTTGTGCAAACGCGCGGCATCAGGAGCGCCCACCTCAATCCAGGTCGTGATCGCGCCGGTCAGATCCCGAACCGTGATCGCCGGTTCCTCGGGATCTGAGATCCCGCGTGAGAACGCGATGCCTTCGCGGTACTCGAGCGCGTAGGCCAGAATCCGCGTGACGAAATACTCTTCCGATTCCGACGGATGTCGCGCGGCGCGGAGCTCCAGCGACTCGTACACCTCGCGGTCGGCGTCAGCGAGCTCGATCTGGAAGTTGTAGATCGTGGCGGACAGAGCCACTACGGCAGTTGTGACCCGGTCATTCGCGGGTGACGATCACGGCGGTGCCATAGCACAACACTTCGGTCACGCCCTGCATGACCTCGGTCGCATCGTAACGCAGCCCGACGACGCCGTTGGCGCCAAGCGCCTGCGCGTGCTGCAGCACCAGCTCGAACGCATCCGCGCGCGTCTTTTCGCACAGCTCGGTGAGAAGGGTGATGTTGCCGCCGACCAACGTCTGCAGGGAGGCGCCAATGGTGCCCAGGACGGACCGCGACCGCACCGTCACACCGCGGACGACGCCGAGCGTCTTCGTCGTGCGGTAGCCGTCCAGCGAAAAAGCGGTCGTCGTCATCGCCGGGTCAATCGGTTGCGCCATCGTGCGACCTCCTCGACGATCAGCTTACCAGCATTGATTCGTGCCGGAGACGGGCTCATCTGCCGACCGTTGTCCGCTATCATGTGATCCTCGCAAGGGGGACGCATGGCACGAGCGGCGGCCGCGGCGTTAGCAGTACTCCTGTTCTGCGCCAATGACGTGTTCGCGCAGGACACCCTGAAGGTCGGTCAGCCGGTCGCCCGCGCGATCGTGGCGGGCGCCAGCCACGAATACACCATCGCGCTCGACGCCGGCGACTACGTGACCGGCACCATCGATCAGCGCGGCATCCTGGTACTCGCGGCGGTGTTCACGCCGGACGGGTCGCGCCTCCGGAACTTCGGCGGGCCTCCGGGCGTCAAGCGGACGGTGGCGTTCATCGCCGAGCGCGCCGGCACGTATCGAATCGAGCTGCGTGCGCCGTCGGTGGCCGAAGCCGCGCAGCAGGGCGGAACGCAGCCGGAGAACGGAACCTACGAGCTGACGCTTCTCGAGCGGCTCTCGTTCGACGAGCGGATGAAGGCGCAGCCGCGGCAGGACAAATACGCGAGCCCCGCGATCGAGGCGCTCCGTAAGCAGATTGCGGCCGGCGACAGCAGCACCGAATCGTTCTGGCAGCGCGTCGCCCAATCGGGAACACCGCTGGTTGAGCCGATCGAGGGCGATGCGAAGCGGACGCGGGTGACGTTCCTCTGGCGCGCCACCGCACCGACGCGGAACGTGATGGTGCTCGGTTCGTTCATGACAGGCCCGCCGACGGACTACGCGATGACGCGCCTCGGCGAGACCGACGTCTGGTACCTCACCGTCCGCATGCCGAGCGGCTCGCGCTTCGCCTACTCGCTGTCGCCGAACGACCCGCAGGCATTCGAGCCGCCGCGTGCCGCGCAGCGTGGCGCCACCGTGCAAGGCGATCCCTTGAATCCACGCCGATGGGGATGTTTTCAACCGACCGCGACACGCCACGACTGTCAGTCCATGGCGGAGTTGCCGGGCGCGCCGCCGCAGCCCTGGATCGTGCGCAACGACACGATCCCGGCCGGCAAGGTCGCCAAACACAAGATCGCCAGCGAGCTGCTGAAGAACGAGCGCAACCTGTCGGTCTACACGCCGCCCGGCTACGTAGCGAACGGCAAGCCGTACGCCCTGCTGGTGCTGTTCGACGAAGGCGCCTACCTGAACCAGGTGCCGACGCCGGTGATCCTCGACAACCTGATCGCCGCGGGCAGGATTCCGCCGATGGTGGCGGTGCTGATCGCCAATCCCAGCCAGGACACCCGCAACAAGGAGCTGCCGCCCAACTCGCAGTTCGCCGATTTCCTCGCGAAGGAGCTGCTGCCCTGGGTCCACGCGCGCTACACCGTGACGAGCGATCCGAAGCTGACGACGGTGGGCGGATCGAGCTACGGCGGCATTGCCGCGACCTACGCCGGCCTTCGTCACTCAGAAATATTCGGCAACGTGCTCTGTCAGTCCGGATCGTTCTGGTGGGCGCCCGATCACGGTGGCTCCCCAGACACGGATGCGACGACGGAGACCGGATGGCTGGCGAAGGAGTTCATCAAGAGCCCGAAGCTGCCGCTCCGATTCTGGATGGACGCGGGCGTGTTCGAGGTCGACTCACGCGGCAACGGCGGCGCCATTCTCGAACCGAGCCGCCACATGCGCGACGTGCTGCTGGCGAAGGGCTACGACGTGCGCTATCAGCAATTCAACAGCGGCCACGACTATCTCAATTGGCGTGGCACGCTGGCCGACGGCTTGATCGCGCTCGTGGGAACAGACACGACACGCTCGTCGAGCCGATAAACCGGGGAATCGCTGCGTGAAAACTGAGGGGAGGGCGTAACGCCGGAGGACCGCTCTCTTCTACATCTATTGTCCTTCAGCCCGCGGGCACGTTCAAGACTGTTTCTTTCGGCGGCGACGCTTGTAAGATCCGCGGTCCCATGGCGATATCGCGTCCGTTGCTCGATCGCCTGCTGAATACTCCCGACCTGGCGAAAGCCGTCCCCCACCTTCAGCCCGAAGTCCTTCACCGCGTCATTCAGACGTGCGGGCTCGAGGATTCCGCGGAATTCGTCGCGCTCGCCACGCCGGCGCAGCTGGGGCGGATCCTGGACCTCGACGTGTGGCGCCTTCACACGCCTGGCGCCGACGAAGCGTTCGACGTCGAACGGTTTGGCGTGTGGCTGGAGGTGCTGATGCAATGTGGCGCTCCGGTTGCCGCGGAAAAACTCACCGGTCTCGATCTGGAACTCGTTGTCGCGGGGTTCTCGCGCCACACGGCGGTGTTCGACCACGCGGCGGTATCGTCGTACACGACCCTGGACGGCGAACACGTGCCGGGGCGTGCATCGAACGACGCACCGGCCGCGGAGATTGGCGGGTACCTGGTCGAGGCCAGACGCTTGTCGGCGTGGGACACCATCGTCGATCTCCTTGCGTTTCTGCACGCCGAGCACGCCGAGTACTTCCAACGGCTGATGCGCGGCTGCGTCCGGTTGTCGAATGGACCGCGCGAAGCGGACGGCTTCCATGCCCTGCTGGAGGATCCGGAGCAGGACCTGTTCGACCTCGCGTGCGATCGGGAAGCACGACGGGAGCAGCAGGGCTACGTCACGCCGGCACAGGCGCGGGCGTTCATGCAGGCGTCACGTCAGCTTCAGCTCGACGGCAATCAGCCGCCACACCACCCGCTGGTACGCGCCTACTTCCGCGGTCTCGAACCGGCAGCGGCGACCGAGGGCGATCGTCCCGAACGTGCGGCCGGTCTGTTGCCGGCATCGCCCGCGGATGCCGTCACACCAGACTTTGAACCGGCCGCGATGACCGCGGTCGTGGAGATTCTTCGCGACGCCGGTGTTCTCCAGGATGAACCGCGGGCGCTTCTCGCGCCGGCCGAGGGCGAACCCTCCCGCGTGGCGCTGATTCAAGGCTATGTCGGGTCACACCCGGAGAGCGCGCCACACCTGGCGTATCTCGCCAACGCGATCGTCGCCGGCTGCTCGATCCAGGCACGGCCGTTCGCACCCCATGAAGCCTCGGAGGCCGCCGCGGCGATCTGCAATCTCGGTCTCGAGAACTGGCCGCCGCACTGGTACGAGGTGGATCTCGTCACCGCGTTCCAAGTCGGCTGGACGGTCCTGCATCGTGAGGTGTCCATCTACGCTGCGGAGCGGCTGATCGAGGTCATCGGCGGGCTCAGGTGCGGCGACCGCGATATTCAGCTGCGCCTGCACGGATTGCGACGTCAACTGGTGGAGAGCGTTCGCGACGCCGCGCCGTGGCGTGCGCGGAACCACCTCGACGTGATCGTCATGCTCGACGCGCCGTCGTGGGCCGCGCTGCTTGCGCTGTTCGACGAGTGTCCGGTGCTCCACCGGGCGATTCTCGGAGCCCGGGACCGGCGCCTGACGATCGACCCTTCCGACTATCAGTTCATTTCGCAGAACAGCGACCTCGGCATGGTCCGCGAATTCATGACGTCGCTCGGAGCACGACTGGCACCGTGACGGTGCCTATGGCTTCGAGCAGGTGAAGTTCGCGGCGTCGTTGGTATCGCCGGAGCCCTTGTACGTGGCGATCGACGGATACGGACAGAGGGGACGCGTCCGATCGCTGACGCCATTGGTAATGTGCGACGCCGCAATCTGCGCCGGCGTCTTCTTCTGTTCCACCCACTGTTCGAGCACGGCGAGGCTGTCGAACACGCTGGTGCCGTCGCCGCCGCCGCAATGCGCCATCCCCGGCACCATGAACAGGCGGATCGAGTCGGCCGCTTTCTCCGCGCCGCCCTGAGCCTTCACGACACTCTGGTAGTAGTTGATGCTGTTGCGCGGCGCGATCAGCTGATCGTTCCAGCCGTGATACATGAGCAGCCGCCCGCCGCGCTTGAAGAACGCGCTCAGATTCGGATCGGTCGCGTTCATCAGGCCGTCGTCCAGCCGGTCGGCGAGCGCGACGTCCTTGTCGAAGTCGAGCGTCTTGAAATCCCAGTCGGGATTCTTGAACACCAGGAACCGGAAGTGATCGTTCGAGATGCTCAGCGGGCGCGGTCCACCGGCCATCGCCACCCAACCGGTTTCGCTGCCCGGCTCCAGTCCGGGAAAGATTTCGGCGCCCGTTTTCGGATTCTTCGCCGGCGCGTAGATGCGTCGCACCGCCTCGACCTGCGCCGGCGTGAGACAGGCCGACGAGTCGCCCGCCGCGCATTGAATGGTCTTCGGATCGAAGTGGCATCGTCCGGGATCTTCGAGCACCCCGTCCTTCACGCCGTCGAGCGCGTCACAGGCGTCCAGCACGGCCTTGTGGATGACGGCGAACTTTTCCCGCGGGATGAAGCTGGCTGGGTCCTTCAGCGTCGCCTGCGCCACCCACAGGCTGTGCGCGCCGAGATGGGTCATGAAGTTCGCCGGCGCGCCGGCGATGATGCCGTCGTAATCGGCCGGATACTTCTGCGCTTCCTTCAGGCCCTGCCGGCCGCCGGTCGAGCAGCCGTTCCAGTACGACAGCCGCGGTCCGTTGCCGTAGTGCTTCTCGACAATCGCCTTGGCCTTGACCGTCATCTCGTGGACGGCCCGAAACGCAAAGTCGACGACTTTTTCGGGATGGTTCAACGAGAAGCTGCCGTCACCCATCGTGCCGGCATGACCGGTATCGGTTGACGCCGTCGCGTAGCCGCGCTGCACCGCCGAAGCCATCGCGGGATAGCTGATCGCGCCCGCCCATCCACCGTTGCCGACCGCCTGGAACTTGCCATTCCATCCCGCCATCGGCAGCCAGACTTCGACCTTGATGTCGGAGTCGCTCGACGGCTGGATCGTCGCGGCCACACGGCAGAACGCCGGCAGGCCCCGGAAGATTTGCCCGGCCGGCCCCGGCGGATTGGCGCCTGCGGCGCCCGGCGGTGTGAACGCACCGGCCTCGACGACGGTGGCGAGCGTGATGGACGTCTGCGGCAGCGCCATCGACGCGAGGCTGTCGCACGAAGCGGCCGCCCCGAGGGTGCGGCCGCCAACCAGCATCGCCAGTAGCGCCGCGGACAAACCGCCACACAGTATTTTCATGGCTCGAGAGTTGAACCCTGAGCGTTGAGAGTCGCTGCGATTTCACGGACCTGCTCGACATGCCGCCCTTCGTGCGCTCCCATCCAGACGCCCCATTGATAGAGGTTCAACGACCCCAGGCGCGGGTGGACGTAGGCGACGTCGGCCAGTGCGAGACCGTCGGCCGACAGGAACACGTCGAGGAACGATCGCCGTGTGTCCTCGAGGCGCGACCACGCGTTCTTCCAGTCGAGGCCCTGCGGCCGAACCACCTCGGGCGCCTCGCGCCTGTTCGTGCGATCGAGCACGGCGGCCTGATCGAACGTGCCGACGATCGGGCTCGTTTCACGCTCCTCCGTCAGACCCTGAGCGCGTGCCTCGGCGAGCCGGTTCGCAAGCGTCGTCGTGAACCGGCCTTCGACGAGCGCCAGATGCTCGAGCACATCGGCCACCGACCAGCGACCAGGCTCCGGCGGCTGACTGCGCTGCGCTTCGGGCACGGCATCCACGGCCTCGCGCAGGGCATTGCGTCTGACCTTGAGATAAGCGAACAGCTCCTGCAGCCGCGGATGCGTCGGCTGCCGATCCGTGTGAACAGTGCTTGTGGCCATGGGCTACCTCGCGTGTGCGAGATCGTACACAACTTCCCAGGTGTAACGCACGAAGCGGTGCAGCTCGCTCTCGAGCAGCCGCTCCTGATCGCTGTGCGCACCGAACCCTTTCGGCGGATCCTCGAAGTCGGTCGCCGGACCGATGCCGAAGCACTGCACGCCCTTCACGCGCAGCTGCGCCATGTCGGTGGCCCCGGTGCTCATCGTCGGCAGCGTCTGGACGTTGTAGATCTTCGTGCCCGCCGCCTCGAGCGCCTTGTAGGCCTCCGAGTCGAGCCGCGCATCCGGGCCGGCCTGCCGCTCGTTCTGCCCGGTGAAGCGCACGTCGACCGCCGGGTCGTTGACCACCTGCTTCACCTGCGCGAGAAACTTCGCCGGATCCTCGTCGGGCAGCGCGCGCACGTCGAGCGTCGCCTTGGCCTCCGACGGAATGACGTTCGAACGGTATCCCCCTTGAAAGATGTTCGGCGATACCGACGTCCGGAGCATCGAGGAATGGCGCGGCTCGTTCTCGAACAGCCAGTCGTCGGCCGCCTTCTGCGTCTTCGGATCGGTCGAGAGCACGTCGCGGTAGTACTTCGCCACCTCGGGTGGTGAAATCGCCGCCAGCTTCCGGAAATAGGTGCCGGTCGTCTCGTTGAACCGGATGTCGGGGCGCCAGTCGCCGATCTTCGCGACGGCGCCGGCCAGGTGGACGATCGCGTTCGACTTGAGCGGCACCGAGCCATGACCTGAAATGCCGTGCGCCACCAGCTCAATACCACGCGGAATCTTTTCGAGTGTCTGAACGGTCGCGAACTTCACCTGTCCGCCGATCCGCGTCACGCCGCCGCCCTCGGCCAGGCAGTATTCGGCTTCGATCGCCGGGAAGTGATCGCGCACCAGATAGCCGATGCCGATCCCCGAGCTGCCTTCTTCCCCTGACTCCGAGACGAAGATGACGTCGCGATCGAGCGCCACATTCAGGCGCTTGAGCAGCAGGATGGTCATCAGCGACGCCGTCAGGTTGTCCTTGTCGTCGACGGTGCCGCGGCCATAGACGTAGCCGCCCTCGCGCGTCGCGCTGAAGGCCGGAAACTTCCACTTCGCTTCGTCGATGGTGACGACGTCGCTGTGACCCATGATCAGCAGCGGCCGCTTCTTGCCGTTGCCTTTCAGCCTCGCGATCAGGTTGGGCCGCTTCATGTCGGAGCCGACGATTTGTGAGGAGATGCCTTCCTTATCGAGCACCTGCTTCACGTACTCCGCGACGATGTGCTCGTTGCCCGGAGGATTTCGCGTGTCGAGACGCAGCACCGCCTGGTAGTGGCGCATCGTCTCGTCTTCGAGCGCCTTCCAGTCCGGCTGTTTCGGCGTCTGGGCAAGAACCGTTATCGAGGCGAGCGTGATGCCAATCGTCGTCAGGCGCGCAGCCGTCATCGTGCCTCCTTCCAACCGGACCGAATCATAGTCGTTTTTGCGAGCATTTTATCTACGTGTGTCACACGTGATCCGGTCCTTACATTTCTCTGAGATCCGTTCACGTGCTCGAACGAGGACACGATGCCCTCATTCGACAACACTGCGTCGGCCGCTCGCGTGATGTCTCAGTCGAAGACCTTGGTGGCATCGCGGTTGCGGCCACCAATCGCATCAATCGCAGTCACGACGTCATCAAACGTCACGGCTGCAGGAGGAGACATGATGCGAGCGTTCTTCATCGCGGCCACACTATCGTTGTTGTGTGCGGCGCCGTCCCTGGCACAGGACGAGCGCGGGTACGTCACAGGCGTCGGCGGATTCGCCGCCAGCACGGATGCGACATCGGGCAATGTGCTGTTCGACGCAGGCGTACGGGTTGCGCCGCACCTGCTGGTGTTCGGCAACATCGGCCAGTTCCACAATCTGCAGCCGTCGGACGCCCTGCCGGCCGTCGACAGCACGATGGCGACGCTATCCGGGTCGCTCGGGCTCAACGTCATCGGCACCGCGCGCGTGCCCGCGCTGTATTCCGTCGGCGGCGTTCGTTATGAAATGCCGACACGCGCCCGCGTGTCGCCGTACGTGTCGGCTGGACTGGGTGTCGCGCGGCTGTCGCCAACCGCGCAGTTCTCGTACTCGAGCGGCACTCTGCCCGACGGCTCGACGCCGATCGTCGGCACCAATGTCACGAGCGAACTCGTCACCGCCGGCTACTTCACTTCGCCTCCAGCCACCTCGGCCTTCATGTATACGCTCGGCGGCGGCGTAGACATCCCGGTGTCGCGTCACTGGGCCGTCGACGTGGGCTATCGCTTTTCGCGCGTCGAGGCCGACACGCCGCTGAACGCACAAGGCGCCAACTTCGGTTTCGGTTATCGCTTCTGAAACCGGAAGCGGGAGGTGTGCGATGCGGCGCTCTATCTGGTTCTGGCTGGTGCTGATCATCATCGCGGCGCTTGGCGGCGCGATCGCCTGGGCCTTTCGGACGACGACGGAGGTGGAGGTCTCGACCGCGCCGGTCACTGACGGGCAAATCACCCGCCGGATTCTGGCGACCGGCACCGTGCAGGCCGTGACGACGGTGGAGGTGGGTGCGCAGGTGTCGGGCATCGTGTCGTCGCTGGACGCCGATTACAACTCGGTGGTCCACGCAGGTCAGATCGTGGCGACCCTCGACGCGTCCGCATACGACGCCCAGCTGAGGGAAGCGGTCGCGGAGCGGGAGGAAGCCGACGCGGCGCTGAAGCGCGCGGGTGCCGACGTCACGGGATTCAAGACGGCGGTGGAAGACGCCCAGATGAAGCTGACCCGGGCCGACGCGCTGTGGGACCGGCAGCTGATCGCACGTGCCGATCTCGACGCCGCGCGCGTCGCCGTCGACGAGGCGAAAGCGGACCTGGCCGCCGGCCAGGCGAGCGTCGTCCAGGCGATGGCGGCGGTGGATCAGGCGAAAGCCGCCGTCGATCAGTCGGCGGTCAACGCCTCGCACACGATCATCCGGTCGCCGGTGGACGGCATCGTCATCGAGCGGGCGGTCGATGTCGGGCAGACACTCGCCGCGACCGTACAGTCGCCGACGCTCTTTCGCATCGCCGGCAACCTCGATCGGTTGCAGGTGCAGGTGGATGTCGACGAGTCAGACGTCGGCGGGCTCATTCCGGGCGAGCCGGTGACGTTCGACGTCGATGCCTATCCCGGCGAGAGATTTCACGGCACGATCTCGCAGGTGCGCGTCCAGCCGGTCGCGCAGCAAACCGCCACCGCGACCGCGGTCGGCGGCGGCACCACGCAATCACCGGCGACGAGCACGGTCGCGACGGTCGTCAGCTACACGACGATCGTGGACGTGGCGAACCTGGACCAGCGGCTGCGACCCGGCATGACCGCCGATGTGGTGCTGCCCGTGGCGCGCCGCGAGCATGCCATCAGGATCCCGAACAGCGCGCTGGCGTTCCGCCCGCCGCCGGACCTTCTGGCGGCGATTGGTGAGGTCGAGCCGCCGTCGTCGCCTCCGGCGGATGGCACGGTGCGCGCGGTGTGGGAGTACGACGGCAGGCAATTCACGCCGATCGCCGTTAGAGCGGGCGTCGCCGACGAAGGGTGGACCGAGCTTGTGAGCGGCTCGATCCGTCCCGGCGACGAGCTGGTGACGGGCGCGGTGTTGCAGCATCGGCATCGGTTGTAGGGAGCAGCGTCGCGCGGGTGACAACTTTCGTCAGCGTTCCGCCCCGTGATCGCACCCCGGGGTCAGACCCGGGTCTGACCCCGGTCTGACCCGGGTCTGACCCTCACTCAGCTACTGGTCCAAGGCGCGCGTGTTGGTTTCCGTCATCGGCCACATGATCACGAGGCCGACGAGGCCGTACAACATGATGTAGAACGCCGGCGCGAGCGGGTGGCCGAGCGCCTGGATCAACCACGTCGAAACCAGCGGCGCGGTGCCGCCGGCCAGCGCCAGCGTGATGCTGTAGGCGAAGCTCATGGAGGTGACCCTGGTGCGGAGCGGAAAGATCTCGACGACCATCGCGCCCTGGAGCCCCAGCGCCATGCCGATCGGCACCGCCAGCAGGACCTGACCCATCGTGAACTCCTGCGGCGTTCCGAAAAGCATCATCCGCAGCGCCACGTAGATCAGGCCGGTCATCACCACCGTCAGCGCCATCATCAGCCGCCGGCGGCCGACGCGGTCCGACAGCCAGCCGCCGAACGGTTTCGACACCAGCACCACCAGCAGGCTCAGCGTATTCGCCAGCAGGAACGCTTCGCCTCCTTCGCCGGTCAGGCTCTTTCGCCGCTCGACCGCGTAGGTGAACGTCAGGTAGTAGGCGGCATTCGTCATCGCGACGATGCCGAACGTGCGCAGAATCGGCAGCCAGTCGGCGAGCAGCGATGGGACGAGCGGTGCGCGGACGGCCGCGGCCTTCAATCCCTCTTCGGTCTCGTGAATGCCTCGGCGCAGGAACCAGCCGGCGATGCAGAACACGATGCTGCCGACGAACGGAATCCGCCAGCCCCACGAGGCCACCTGTTCGGTCGTTAGCATGACGTTGACGAGCCAGGCAGCCGCCGACCCGAGGATGAAGCCGATGGTGGTGCCCGCGGCCGTGGAGCTGCTGATGAGGCCGCGCATCATCGGCGACGCGAGCTCGGTCGTGTAGACCATCGAGCCGGTGAACTCGCCGCCGAGCGAGAAGCCTTGAATCAGCCGCATCAGGACGAGCAGCAGCGGCGCGGCGACACCGATCTGGTTGTAGGTCGGCAGCAGACCGAGCAGGAGGGTCGCCCCGCCCATCAGCGCGATCGACACCGTCAGCAGCGCGCGCCGGCCGAGACGATCGCCGACCAGGCCGAGCACCACGCTGCCAACCGGACGGGCCGCGAATCCGAGCGCGAACACCGCGAAGGCCAGCAGCTGCTGGGCGGTCGCGCTCGACTGCGGAAAGAACTGCGTGCCGATGTCGCTGGCGAAATAGCCGTAGACGGCGAAATCGAACCACTCGAGGACGTTGCCGATCAGACCGGCAAGCGCCGTGCGCAGGGCCGATTGACGCGGAGCGGAGCTGGCGGCGGGAACGGCGGTCACGGACGCGGGCTACCGGGCCCGTGCCAGTTCGAGCACGACCTCGTAGTTGTAGCGGACGAAGCGGTGCAGCTCGCTTTCGAGCAGCCGCTCCTGATCGCTGTGCATGCCGTAGCCTTTGGGCCCGTCCTCCATGTCGATGGCGGCGCCGATCCCGAAGCACTGCACGCCCTTCGCACGCAGCTGCGCCATGTCGGTCGCGCCCGTGCTCATCGTCGGCAGCGTGATGGTGTTGTAGATCCGCTTGGCCGCGGCCTCGAGGACTTTGTACGGCTCCGAGTCGAGCCGGACGGTGACGGCCGAGGCCGGCCTGGTGTTCTGTGCGGCGAAGTGGACGTCGATGGCGGGATCGTCCACGATTTTCCTGACCTGCTCCAGGAACGCCGCCGGATCCTCGTCGGGCAGCGCGCGCACATCGAGGGTCGCCTTCGCCTCGGACGGAATGACGTTCGAGCGGTAGCCGCCCTGAATGATGTTCGGCGAGACCGACGTCCGCAGCATCGACGAATGCAGCGGTTCGTTCTCGAACAGCCACTGGTCCGCCGCCGCGCGAACCTTCGGATCCGTGGACAGAACGTCGCGGTAGTACTTCGCCGTCTCAGGGGGCGAGATCGACGCCAGGCCGCGGAAGTACGTGCCGGTGGTCTCGTTGAAGCGGATCTCGGGCCGCCATTGCCCGACCTTCCCCACAGCCGTCGCCAGGTGCACGATCGCGTTCGACTTGAGCGGAATCGATCCGTGGCCGGAGATCCCTTTCGCCACCAGCTCGATGCCACGGGGGATTTTCTCGAGTGTCTCGACCGTCGTGTACTTCGCGACGCCACCGATGCGCAGCGCACCGCCGCCTTCGGCGAGGCAGTACTCCGCTTCGATCTCGGGGAAGTGCTCCTTGACCATGTACTGGATGCCGAAGTTCGAGTTGCCTTCCTCGCCGGCCTCGGCGAGGAAGATGACGTCGCGATCGAGCGGGATGTTCGACCGCTTCAGCAGCAGCATCGTCATCAGCCCGGCCGTCAGATTGTCCTTGTCGTCCACCGTACCGCGCGCGTACACCCAGCCGCCGTCGCGTGTCGCGCTGAACGGCGGGAACTTCCACTTGGATTCGTCCACGGTCACGACGTCGGTGTGGCCCATGATGAGGAGCGGCCGCTTCCGGCCGTTCCCCTTCAGACGCGCGACCACGTTCGAGCGGTTCGGATCGAGCGCAAAAATCTTCGCCGGGATCCCTTCCTTGTCGAACACCTGCTTGAGGTACTCGGCCGCCACGTGCTCGTTGCCGGGCGGATTGCGGGTATCGATCCGCAGCACCGCTTGGAACTGGCGCATCGACTCTTCCTCGACGGCCTTCCAGTCGGGCTCTTTCGGCGCCTGGGCCGAGATGGCCGCGCCCGCAACGATGGCGATGACAAGCGCTCTTCCCATCCTGCCCATCCTGCTCTTCCGCCTTTCTGTCCCACGGCCCAGCGACCGCAGCTGACCTACCTGACCTACCCGACCTACTTGCCCTTCCCGAGGTATTCCGCGTCCGAGACATCCTCGAACCATTTCGAGACGCCGCCGAACCCGACGTTGATCTGCACCAGCGTCTGTCCGGGCGCGGCGCCATGCCAGTGCACGACGTCAGCAGCGGCGTAATCGCTCTCACCGACGCCGTAGTCCCTGAACGGCTCACCGCGCTTCTGCGCGCGCATGCGCCCTTCCTCCACCATCAGCAGCTGGCCGCGGTCGTGGCTGTGCCACGCCGTCCGCGCCCCCGGCTCGAAGCGCCGCCGCGCGACCGAGAGCTCCTTGCTCTCCATCGCTTCGGTCTTGCCGGTGAAGCGCGGCGTGTTGCCAGGCGGCTGCTGTGCGCGGGTCGAAACGACGAGAAGAGCCGCCAATGCGATCAACAGTAGGGCGCGCGTCATACCATGCCTCCGGCGCTCGGCTGAAGCCTTCGCGCTCCATCTCACTTCATCGGCGAATAGTCCGTCGGGTCCGCGTACACCGAGTCGATCTTGATGCGGCCGATCCCCGATTCGGCGGCGACCTTCTGCCATTCGGGATCCGCGCCGAATTCGGCCCAGTTCTTCTTCGCCTGTTCGCGGTTCGGGTGCGAAATGAGATAGATCAGCGTGCTGTCCTTGAGCGGCGCGTCCTGCGGCGCGAGGTAGATCACGTTCTCGATGCCGTGCTTCTTGAAGATGCGCAGCGTGTGATCGCGGAAGCGTTTGTGCAGGTCCTGCAGCTTGCCTTCAGCCGGCGTGTAGGTGCGCAGCTCGTACACGCGCTGACTTTGCGCGCGCGCGACGCTCCACGACTGGAAGACATTGCCGGCGAAGAATCCCGTGACGAATACCATCGTCGCCAGGGCGATCGCGAACCGGTTGCGCTTGTTCATCGTCTCTCCTTTACGGAATGGTCGGCTGCCGAGCATTATAAGTAGACGTCATGCGTTTGCACGATTATCTCCGCCGCGTCGGCGTCGAGCCGGGCCTGCCGCCAACCGCACACACGCTGCGCCGCCTGCACATCGCGCATCGCGAGGCGTTTCTGTTCGACAACGTCGCGATCCAGACCGGCGGCACCATCAACGTCGCGCTCGACGCGATCGAGCGGAAGTTCATCGACGAGGGACGCGGCGGTTATTGCTTCGAACACAACACGCTGTTTGCTGGCGTCCTGGGCGACCTCGGATTCGAGCCCGTCACCCTGCTCGGCCGCGTGCGCCGAGGGCCGCCGGAGCGGTGGGCCCGCACGCACATGGTGCTGAAGGTCCCGGCCGACGGCGAGATCTGGCTGGCGGACGTCGGGTTTGGCGGCGTCGGACTGCTGGAGCCGATCGCGCTCCGCGACGGCACCGTCGCCGAGCAGGCCGGACTCACCTACGCGTTGCGGCGCGACGGGGGCCTCTGGGTCCTCGCGATGCGCGATCCGACGCAGACCCAATCGTCGCACGACAGCGCCGCGTCGATGACCGACCTGTACGAATTCAGCGAAGATCCGCAGACGGCTGGGGACGTCGAGGTCGCGAACCACTTCACGTCAACACATCCCGACTCCGTGTTTCGGCGGACGCTGACCATTCAGCGATCCGCGCGCGACGGCCGTCTCGTTCTGCGCGGCGACACCTTGACGCGTTACTCGCGTGGCCGGGCGATCGACGAGCCGGTTGCGCGCGAGCGCGTGCGAGACGTCGCGCGCGAGTTGTTCGGCGTCGAGCTGCCCGAGACGCCGCTCATCAGCGAGAGTTGAACGCAGAGCCCGCTGAGCCCGCAAAGCCAAAACTCTCTCGGTAGGCGCGATTCGACACACTCACGCCGGCCGCTCCCGGCTGCACAGCCAGAATTGATCTCTGCGTGCTCTGCGAGCTCTGCGTTGATCGTCGTTTACTGCGGCACGCGTTTTTCGTACGGCGGCTGCGCGGCCTTCGGCGGCAACGCCTTCACCCGCGTCGTCACTTCCTGGATGGCCCGCTGCAGTTGCGGGTCGGTGCCCTTCGCCAGCTGCGACGGATCATCTTCCACGGGAATGTCCGGATCGACGCCGTGTCCCTCCGCGAACCACTGGCCCTTCGGGTCGTACATCCGGAACGTCGGCACCGTGACGCCGCCGCCGTCGGCCAGCTCCGGCGCGCCGCTGATGCCGATGAGACCGCCCCACGTGCGGGTGCCGATCAACGGACCGAGGCCGGCCTGCCGGAAGTAGTACGGAAACGCGTCGCCGCCCGATCCGCTCCAGCCGTTGATCAGCATCACCTGGGCGCCGCGATGCGCGATCGGCGGCCACTGCTGCGCCGGCGCGTCGCGGACTGCCCAGTAGGCGACGATCGGCCGGTGCAGCAGCTCGATGAAGCGATCCGGAATCTGACCGCCGTTGTTCCAGCGCTCGTCGATGATCAGGCCGTCTTTCTTCCACTGCGCCATGAACTGCCGCATCAGGTCGTTCTGCGCGTCGGTGCCGGTGCTCTGGACGTAGATGTAGCCGACCTTGCCGTCGGTCGCCTTGTCCACGATCTGCCGGCGCTCTTCGACCCACGAACGGAACCGCAGATCGATCTCGTCGTCGAGGCATTTGACGACCGCCTGACGCGCGCCGGTCGTTGACGGCGTCGAGTTGACCGTGAGCACGACCGTCTTCTGACCCAGCGCCTGGAAGCTGGCCCACGGATCCAGCTTCGGGTTGAGGGGCACGCCGTTGACCGCGAGCACGTAGTCGCCCTCGTTGACGTTCACGCCCGGTTCGTCGAGCGGCGACCGCCCGCCGGTGTCCCACGGACCGCCGCGGACGATGTGCTTGACGCGGTACGCGCCGTTGACCAGCTCCCAGTCGACGCCGAGCATCCCGACCGAGCGCTTCACGCCTTGCTCCTCGTCACCGCCGCCGTGATAGGTGTGCGAGGCGTTCAGCTCGCCAAGGAACTCGCCGATGATCCAGTTGACGTCCCAGCGCGACACCGCGTCGTCCAGCAGCGTCAGGTAGCGCTCCTTCATCGCGTTCCAGTTCACGCCGTGCATGTTCGGGTCGTAGAAGAAGTCGCGCTCGAACCGGAACGTATCGAGGAAGATCTGGCGCCATTCGGCGCGCGGCTCCACCGGCACCTCGATGTCGGCGAGGTTCATCGGCTTGTCGAACTTCTGCTTTTCCTTGATCTCGACGACCGCGTACTTCTTCTCGTTCGTCGCCAACAGCTTCTTGCCGTCGGACGTCACCTCGAATGTCTCGGCGTCGTCGAGAATCGTCTTCTCCTCGCGTTCCTCGAGATCGAAGAACACGA
>Ga0068862_100001189_pt1 | contig 24540 bp, 19 predicted proteins | sample KBSSwiS52_FD_66598 | JGI IMG/M metagenome (GOLD analysis project Ga0068862, IMG submission 66598) | Switchgrass rhizosphere microbial communities from Kellogg Biological Station, Michigan, USA - KBS Switchgrass S5-2 | ecosystem: Host-associated > Plants > Roots > Rhizosphere > Soil ... | reverse complement strand
GCGCGCGGCATCAGAGGTTCAAAAATTTGCCATTCTGCGTCCGTCAAATCGCTTGGCAAACGCAGATCTTTGCGCGCATGCTGCGCTCGGGTGATATCAGTCCACATGGGGTTCTCCGTCAATGTTTCGCAACTCCGACCGAATCACATCTCACTGATATTGCCCAACTTTTTTTGATCCCGAGTTTCGGGGCAGACACTAAAACATGCGCCAAGCTCGGCATCTCATTCTGGGATTATCTCGGCGAGCGTCTCAAAATCGCTGACACGCCACCTGTCCCATATCTCCCCGACATCGTCTCGCGCCGATCCGCATTCGCCTGAGCGCCCGGACTTTTGCCCCTATTACGATTTCTCGAAACCATCAGGGCTCATTTTGACGAGGGATCGGACGTCAGTTAACGCAAATTTCTCCGAGTTATGGAACATGTCGAGAGGTGCATCGGGTTCCTGATCGTCGGCCATTTCGCGCCCAAGCGACCGGTGGCAGCTAGGCCTGCAAAGATACTGTCGCCGCGTCGTTTGACGGAGCGGTCGAGAACGGTCCGGCGGCAAGAGGCCTCGTATCCTAAAAACGAGGCCAGTTATCTTGCTACCGCGCTTCCTTACTTTTGGACACGAGCAGTTTCTCGGTGATGCCGTAACAAATACGAAATAGTTCGTTGCCGATGGCCACCAAGCTCCCAGCCGTCCAATTCACCTCCGCATTATCGTATTGGCATGTTCGCGCCGTCTGACCTTCAGACTGGCGCGCCGATGGCGACGAATGCCGCCCAATTCTCAGGCCCCGAAAAGGGATGCGCGTCGCCGGACGCGATCTCCCGGCCGGCCTCGTCGAGCAGCTCGTGAATGCCGATCGCGTCGATCGGCAGTGACGCCTTCATCCGGCCGAGCGCGTCCGCGAGCATCGTCCGGTCGGCCCCTCTCAGCCACTCGGCCGCATGCGACAAGGCATCGCCGAGCGGCGCACCGGCTGCTTCGAACTCCAGCATCCGCTTCATCAGCAGCACCGTGGAGAGATCATTCACCGGCCACAGGCTGACGACCGCCCGGCGCGCGCCGGCCGCCAGGAGCGCAGCCCCAAATCCCATCTGCTCGGACGCTCCGACCTCACGATCAAACTGGCCGCTCTCGCAGGCCGACGCCACCACCGTTGCGCCCGGGCGCAAGCGGATGTCTCCCGCCAGCAGGGCCGCGAGCGACAACCTGTCGTCGGCAAGCTGGAATGCCGAATTGAGCGGAGCGCTTCGGTCAAACCGGCCGTGCACCGCGAGATGAACGCGCGCCGCCGAACCCAGCGCGGCGCTCACCGCCTCGAGCGACGCGGCCTGACCGAGCAATGGTGCGGGATCGGCGATGCGTGCTTCGATTCGTGCGAAGGGAAGATCCTCTTCCGCATCGCCGACCGCCAGCGTCGCGCCGGTTATGGCGGGACTTTCGAGCGCGGCGGCCAGCAAACCTGCGGACGGAGCCACACTGCATTTGAAATAGGCTGAAAGCGGTCTGCCGTCCGCCGTCGGGGCGGCATGGATCGGAAGGAGGGCCAACTCATCGCTCGCAAGCAGGATCAAGCGCGATCCGCCGATCGCGGTGACGGCCTCGCCAAGAGGCGCCGCGCAGGCTCGGCCGAGCCAGTCGAGCGTCTGTGCGAGCCGTGCCCGCCACTGCCGCTGCTCTTGCTCGCTGGCCTCCGAGCCGAACGCCTCCGCATAGCATTCGAACCAGCCCGCTTCGCCCGTCCCGTCCTCGGCGACAGCCGCATGCAGGCGGCGCCGCGCATGTGCCAGATCTGGAAGGCGCAGGATCCCGATGTCGGCCGCTGATACGAGCACGGCGATCCCGCCGTCATCGTTCGCATGGAGATAAGCGAGAACGGCGTCGGCCTTTGCAGCCACGACCTGTATGTCCGCAAGGTCGAGCGCCCGGGCGAGTGGATCGCGGCCCACCAGCCCGTGCAGCGCGCCCAGATCGGCATCCAGGGCGGCGGCGGTCTGTGCGCGGCTCACCTGGTCAAGGCCGCCGGGTGTCTCAAGCGCTGCCCGGTGCCGCCGAATGCGGCCCTGAAGCGCCTCGAATTCCTCTTCTTGCGGCGCGTCGAGCACAGGCAGGCGATTTGCCGCCGTCGCATCGGCGTTGAACCGCGCCGTACGGGCGCTCTCTAGGCATTCGGCCGCTGCGCCGGCGTCGCCGACCCTCGCCATCAATACCGCCATCTCGGTAGCGACGCTCGCGGCCAGCTCGATATTCGCCCGCTCGAGGCTGCCTTCCACTGCACGCGCCTGCACCGCCCGAATCGCGGTCTTCGCGACCCGGAGCGCCCTGTGCGCGTCGGAAGCGTCTCCGCTCAGCGCGAAGATGTCGGCGGCGATGCGCGCGCGGTTGAGGGCCAGCAGCAACGCATAGGGGCGGGTGTGTGGTCCGTTCTCCAGATAGCCCGACAACACCGCCTCGGCCTCTCGAAGGATATCGATATCTCCGAGCATGCGACCCTGGCGCTGCATCGCCTGCGCAAGCGAGCTCTGGTAGGACAAGCGCTCGACATGGCCTGGGCTCGCCGAGGCGAGTGCCTGGCGTGCGAGGTCGATCGCTTTGGCACCCTGCTCCACATCCTGCTCCAGAGCGGAGATCACGGACAAGGCGTCTGCATAGGCCGACTGGATCATGGCCGTTCCGTCGGAGCCATAGCGTGCGACCGCAAGCGCCTGGGAATAGACCTTCGCAGCGAAGGCGATCGCCTTGCGATTGCCCGTCACCCCGAACATCCGTCGATGCATGTTACCAAGGTTGAGTAGCCTGTAGCCGAGATCCGGAGATTCCTCAGGCGTGAGCTCGACGATCTGCGCGAGCAGATCGAGCGCGGCCTTTCCGTCTTCGGGCCGGCGATCAAGTTCGAAACGGTGAGCATGAAGGAGGCTCAGATTGTTGAGCCTGACCGGCAGCCCGGGATCCTCCGGCGCCGTAGCTTCGACCGCGGATGCCGCAAGATGCAGGCCCTGCTCGAGATCGGCGCGGCTGCCCGATCGGGCAAATCGATCACGAAAGCCGACCGAGAGATTCGACGCGAGGTCGGCGGTCGGGCGCAGTGCAAAGGCCTTGTCGAGCGCGATGATCCCCTGGTCGAGCGATGCCGGATCGCCGGTCAGGTCATGATGGGTTCGCCAGGCATTGCCGAGATTGCTGAATCGCTTCGGTCGCTCGCCATCGCTCAACTCCGTCCCTGCGATGCTCGTCTCGAGGCACGCGATGGCACGCTGAACCAGCTTCGGGTCACTGTCGTGCTCGCCGGCTATGCGCAGGGCGAGGCCCAGATTGGCGAGCAGAGGCGGGCGGCTGCGATGATCTTCGTCCAGTGAGTTCACGCCGAGGGTCAGGATCTTCACCGCCTCTTCGAGGACCGAGCGGTCGCCGCGCGCCTTGAACAGATGCAGCAGAAGCCCGCCGCCTTGCTGAAGCAGCTGAACCTTGTAGTCGATCGCCTCGGCCTCCCAGTCAGGGTGGCGCAGCAAGGCCGCGATCACACGTCGGCCATGCTCGAGTGGGGCCACACCCGCGCCGGCACGAACGCCTTCCGCACAATGTGCGAGCTCACGGTCCAGCGCATCGAAGCTCGGTTCCTGTGCCATCCGTCCTCGAATCGAAGGCGGGCCGGGGAAGAGCCCCGGCCCGCCTCGAACCATGATCGGATATCCGCCGATCAATCAAGCTCCTCCATGTGTTGCCGCTGGCGTTCGAGTGCGGCGTCCAGTCCCGAGAGGAGATTGCGTTCCCAACCCACCGGAAGACAGCCGTCACGCCAGGCATCGCGGGCCTCGAAGGCGATCGTCCACCAGGCGTCGAACGGGCGGCCGAGCAACCACGCAAGGTGATGCCACCGGTGCCAGATCATCGTCCGGTCGAGAACCGCAAGGCGCGACGGCAGCTGGATTACCAGATAGCGCAGCACCCACAGCGAGAACGCCTGCAGGTCGGAACCAAACCGCCTCGCGAACCGGGGCCAGGCATCCCAAGGCAGCCGATCCCAGGTGCGCTCGGCATATTCGGCGAGCGAGGCGGCACCCTTGCGATCACCATAGGGGTGCTCGGTCAGTACCTGCAGGAGCGAGGCCGTCGGATAGAGCACGAACCACGGCAATCCGATCGCGGCGAGCCAAGCCGCCGGCGGCAATACCGCGGCGAGCCCGATCAGTGTCGCGAGCCAGCCGGCTGCCGCCACGCGCCGGACCGGCTTGCCGCCGCGCAGCGTCGCCGACAAGCGAGCAGCGTTCTGCTCGACATACCAGAGCGGGTTGAACAGCTTGCCCAGCAGGCGCCGGTAGAAGGCGCCCTTGCTCATCCCGCGGACGAAGCCCTGCGCCCCGAGCTCTGCGCCATCGGGCTCGTGGATCGTGCCCAGCAGGGGCACGCGGTGGTGGCGGCCATGGGCACGCATGTAGACGCTCGCCGAAACGCCGAGAGTGACCACCGAAAAGGCCTCCGCGAGCCAGAAGCGCAAGCGCCGGACGCCGCGCCGCGCAAGGCCACGCGCGCGCCAGCCATCGAAGCCGACACCATGACCGGCCTCGTGCATGTGGCCGACGGTAAACTTGCGCAGTCGGCCGGTGACCGCGAGACCTGCATAGAAGGCCGGTATCGCCGCCAGCGAGAACCAGCCGCCCAGCGACGCACCGGCGCCGAGCGAGGCGGCAATCGCCACGAAGAGAGCCAGCAGCGCGAAGTCGCGTGCGCTCTCGCGCACGGGGCCGCTCGACGGCGCGCCGGCTTCCAGGTCGGGGAGGCCGGTCTGGAAGCGATGCAGCGGCTTCAGGATGATTGGCAGCCGGTCGCGTTCCGCATAGGCTGCCGCGACAGGATCAAGATCAGTGTGGGAGTTCATTTCGGATGCCCTTTCGGGGATGGAAGGACGGGAAAAATTCGCCGTCGGGCACACCAGCTATCCCAGCGCGGCTGCGCTGATCGGGGCGGTAAATGGCGGAATCCGGCAATAACGGCCGTCCCGGTCGACCCCCTCAGAACCTTCCCGCAAGGGTCTGGGGGGACTATGTCGATGCTGTGCGAGCGGTCCGGCCGGGGCCGGGCCTGTCAGACAATGAGCTGTTCGAGTGGCTCAGCCGCGAGAAGAAGTCGGCGGTCCCGGCTACCCTGGCGAGTTTTCAGAGGATATTGAGCGGCAACCGCACCGCACGCCCCGGCTTCGATGTTGCGCTCGTCGGTGCGCTGGGTCTTATGTCGCTTGGTCTCGACGAGACCACGTTCGATCTGACCCCCGATGCCTTCAAGGCGCGGCTCATCGAGGCCCAGCCGCCCAAGCTTGCTCAGATCCTCGACCAGGCGCGTGACGGCACCCAGATCAGCCTCAAACCGCGGAGCGCGTTGCTCGGCCGCTTCCGGCATTTCGGTGCGGCTATCAAACCTGTAGTCCCGGTGAGCGCCGACGTTCCGCACCACCTTTCGATCAGGCGCCCGGCCCTTGTAGCCGGCGTCGACGGCTATCTGCTCCTCCTCGGCTACGGTCTCGCCGACCGGAAATGGCAGCTCGTCTCAGCCGTGACCGACACGCCGCATGCGCCGGACCGCAAAACGCAATGGAGTGCGCTGGCGTCCGGCATCTCCATGACGGCCCCCTACCAGACGGGCGAGTTCGTGCTGCACGCCCTCGGGGCGTCCGGGCCCTATTCGCCAGGCATGGTCGCACTCTGGAAAAGCCTTGTCGGCACGCCGGCATTCCTCGACGAACGACAGATCACCCAGGTGACACGCGAAACGGAGGCCATGATCGCCCAGGGCGCCTGGTCCTCGGCGCTTCATTATGTGATGGAATGACGCGGACGACCGCGAGGCATCCACCGTTGATCGGTGCATCCGCCGTCGTCGCTCGATCTCAAGCAGTCATCTGACGGTGCGCTTCAGGGGCTCGAGGCTCGTCATATCCGCGACCGCCCATGAAGACAGTCCAGGCGGCCCAACACCATTGCGAGAGCCCTTCTCCGCGGGCCAATCGCTGAGCATCCCTGAGGGCGATGGCGGGCGCCGAGAGCGACTGGCCATAGAGAATCTCCATGAAGCGCGCCGTTTCATCGTGGGGAACGGGCCATAACGTCGCAATTACGCACCGCGCGCCCGCATCCAGAAATGCCGCCGCCATGCTTGCCAGCCCTTCGCTATATTGGGGAACACCCAGCCCGGTGTCGCAAGACGACAAGACCACGAGCTCGATATGGTCGAGATGTCGGTCGGCGATCGTGCTCGCGTGGAGCACCTGATCATCGTCCAGCGCGATATGGGCCGAACCATAAACGTCCAATTCCGCCCGGCTGGTGTCGCGATCGGCATGGCCATGCGCGATGACGTGGATCCGGCGGACAGCCTCGCGCTGACCCCAGGCGTCGTCGTGCGACATCACGCGCCCGACGCCATCAACCACAGGGCCGGCGGCCTTGAGCGCACCCAGTTCCCGCTCGGTCGCCTCCGGCCAATCAGGGGCCGCGAGCATGTCATGTCCGACCAGGGTGAGCGTCGCCCCATGGTCCCGGGCCGACCCGCCGCCATCGGGGAATGGCATCAACTGCGGGACCTGCACGATTTCTGGATGGGACTCCACGAGGCGGAGCGGTAGCAGTTCCAGCGATCCTTCAGCCAGAAAGATGATGCGTTTGACCGTGTCGAAGGCGCCTGCCGGCAGCCGCAGAAATGCAGGTACCTCCACGTCCAGACCCGCGGCGCATCCCAGCCGCCAACGTTCCCCATCGATCTCGGCCGCTGCAAAGGATCCGAGCGGCGTGATCGTGGGCTTCGGGTCGCCACATGCGAGCCAGATCCGCGTCAGCTGCGCCGAGCCCATCCCGTTCGCCCACGGGATAGCGGGATCAAGCGGGGCAGGGGGATGCAACGCTGCCAAGCCCAGAACGGCGTCCCCAGGACGAAGCTGACGCGCCAAGTCGGCAAGTGACGGTGTCTGGAGTGCAGAAAGACCGCCATCCCGGGCCGCACGCCGGGCAGCCCTGGCCAGTCCTCGACCGGAGAGCAGCGCGTCGGCCATTCGCCACGATGCCCCCTCGTCGGACGCTATGCTTTCCCTCCAGGCGAGAATGGAGAGCGCCTCTCGCGCAATACGTTGCCGGTTCCAGTCCGCCGGACCGCGCTGCGCGCCGAAGGCAAGGCGAAGCATGGCGGCCTCGCTGGCAAGCATCGCACCTGCATAGGTCCGGACACGATCCGCATCGCCGCATCGCTCAGCCGCCGCAAGGCAATGTTCGCGCAGGACCAGCATCTCACGCGGCGCCGATCCAGCGCGCGCGCCGAGACGCAGGCGCGCTTCCGCCCAGAATAGGACCTTGCGCGGCTGGCCATCGAGAGCTCGCAGCACATAGGGGATATAAGCGATCGCCAGGCGCTCGGCAGCGCCCATCAGGCTCCGCGGTCTTGCCCGAAGCAATCGCGCCAGCCATCGCTCAGCATCCTGCCGATTGCCGAGCAGGGCAGCCAAGGTTGCCATTTCTCGCCACGCCGGCACGCCATCGGCACCGAGATTACCGAGCAGGCCCGCCGCTTCGTTCGCCCGGTCATAGGCCTCCTCAAGTTGGGCGCGGTCGCGATGGGCGTAGCCGATACGACTCAGGAGATCTGCGGCGGTGAGTAGCGCGTCGGCGCGCTCACGGGCTGGAAGCGCGATATCGAGCGCGTCCTCGATAAGATCGCCCGCCTCCAGATAGCGCCGCTGTGCGATCAGGTTCTTCGCGCGCGCGGCGCCGATCCCCGCAATCAGTTCGGCCTGCCCAGCCCCCCCTGCGAGATCGACAGCGCGGCCGAACATCGTGTCCGCTCGGTCGATGATGTCAAGGCGATAGAGCAGCAGCCCAAGATCGCGCGCGATCAATGCGCTTCTCCCAGGATTGTCTCTGTCGACGAGACTGAGTCGCAGCGCGAGCGCGAGCGTGCGGAGGCTCCTCGCGCCCATGCCCTGGTCGACCGCCGCAATCGCCGTGGAAGCCAGCCATTCTGCATTCAGACCCCAAGAACGCGGCGAAACCCGTCGCAATCTGCCGTAGGCGATGGTCAATGCCTTCCGTGCGAGGTCGGTCGAGTCGAGCGTCAGCCAGACGCCGGCTTCCGCAATTGCGCATCGCGCGGCGAGCCGATGATCACGACATCGCTCGGCGCATGGCGCCAGCCTCGCATAGCATCGCGCTGCGGATGCGAAGTCTTCGCTCGAGACGCGGAGTGCTTCATCCAGCAGATGCGCGACCCGATCGCGAAAATTCTCGTAGCAGATTGCGGCGCTATGGAGATCGCTTTGACGCACGAGGGCGACTGCAAGGCCCCACCATGGCTCCGGAGCATCGTCGTCGCCTTCCAGCAGAGGAGATAGGTTATTCTCTGCTGCGATCGCATCGACGCAGGCGGCATCCTCAAGTGCGACTCGCAGATGCTCAGGCGTTGCGCCTGCCCACTGCCGGCCCTCGCGATCCACCGTCGGGAGTGCGATAAGCTCCTCGAGTGTAATCGTCTCGACCTTCGGGGCTCCCTCAACCATACCTCTCTGTCGCCTGCCACTGCCGCACACACAAGTCGGGCACTCTCGACGAGCGGCAAAAAAGGGGGCCTCGGAACTGTGGCGACTCAGCCGTTGTGGCCTCGCAGAAAATTTTGCGCTGCGGCAGAAATCGCTCGCCGACTCGTTGCCTACATCCACGTTACGTGGTAACAATAACAGTCCGTAGAGAATAAATGTCGCCGTTGGGCGGCGATTAAATAATGTCGTTTCCGCTAATGTGGAGTGACATATGGACACGTTCGGCATCGTTCTCTCAATTATCCTGTTTGGCGGCGGTATTTTTGTCTCGCTCTGCGAGAAAGGAGGCGGAGCGGGACTATAATGACGCAGTGTCTTTTTACAGAACGGCACGAAACGATCTGATCGAAGCACGCAAAGGCTGTGTCGATAAGCTCGAGATCTTGGCGATCAATCGACTGGCCTGTGTTGGCTGGCAGCTAGACCATATACGCGGTGCCGCGAGTAGACTCGGCGTCGCCGAAGAGTTTTTCGGCAAAAAGGCTGGAATCTTCGGGGGGCGTACGTTGGCGCAGGTGATGCAGCTGATACGCACCGCGAAGAATGTCATAATTCCGCCGACCGGTGTCTTCGACACAAGCGTGATGCTCGCGTCGGCAACGGCGCTGATCATCGAAGGCGCGCAATATCTCGACAAGATCGGGGTCGCGGATGCGCCCATCCTTCATACCAGCCTTCACGATGCGATCGGCTCGTTGCCGGTCGAGCATGCCCATGGTGCGGCGGATGCTCTAGGCGGTTTGGGCTCGATCAACGTCGGCGACCTTCTCGGCGACGCGCTGATCGTCTTCAGTGCCTTCAAATCCCTCTACAATCTCGCGCGCGCCGAAGGGCTTGGCTCTCAGGCGAGCACGGTGCGAGGCGAGGCCGGTCGTCTGCGCATTGCAAGCGGAACCGTGCGCGCTATCGAGAGCAAAGCGCACTGTCTTTCCGGCGAGCTCGACGATCGGAGCTACGACGCCTTCAAATGGTCGATCATCGCCAAGGAGCGGCAAGATTGCACAAGCGCCAACCGGCATGGCGGATCCCAGGGGCAATCGCTGCGCGATTGCGCGGAGCGAGTGTCCGTCTCTGGAGCAACCTGCAGCAACCCGCGGCGGCCTAAGGAACGATGCAATGAGCCAGAAGCACTTCTTCCTTTCGCCAGGTGCCTTTGCCGAGCGGCTCGGCCTGATCGGGCAGCATCTGTCCAAGCGCGCGGTGATCGATGGGGAGCTAATCAGGCCTCGCCAGGAGCGCCGCCGTGTGCAAGCCGCGATACGGACGGCCGAACCCGCGGTTCGCCAAGACATTGAGCGCGAACTCGAGATGCGGGGAGCACGCCTGTCATGATGACCTGGATCCTGTGGACTGTTCTCGCCTGGGTCGGCGTATCCGCGTTGACCGCCCTTGTGCGGATGATAACCGGCGCTCTGCTGCGTCGGCGAACTAGCCAGCTTTCCCGCCTTCGCGCCGAGGTTCATGGTCTTCTGCAACGCGAGCAGCATCTGAGGCGCCTGTGCGGTGAGATCGACGGCAGCCGCAGGGTCGGCGGAGCGAGCTTGCTGCTCGCGCCGCGACGGGGAGCCTGACCGCCGTGTTGACTCTGCTCTCGAGCGCAACCGTTCTTGGGATAGCCGCTTTCGTCGTCGCGCTGGTCGGCTTCCTGGCCAACGCCCTTCAGGTCCGCGAAGGGATTGCGAAGATGTTCGGTGGAGGAGCTGGAAATGGCGGCGGCCCCACGACCACGACCAACATCTTCCACAGCCGCGGCAATATGGGCGAGGTCATCGCTGCCGGTGCCTTGGGCGACGGAGTCGCCCTCGCGGCCGAGGAAATCCTGCGCCATGCCAATGTGCTTCATTCGGTGGGTGGCATAATCGGCGATGTCGGCGCCGAGATCCCGGACATAGGACCAATCGACGATCTCGCGTCCGTCGGCGGAGATATTCTCTCCGGCTTGTTCGATCTCAAAGATCTGATGCGCTGACTAACCATCGGCCTAGGCCCGCTTATAAACCTTGGTTTAACGGGCTCTCGAACGGTTCGGTAGTCGACGCTTGCCCACCCGCCTCTCCCCAAGCAGAACGAGATTGCCCGCAAGGGGAATCGCGATGTGTTCGAAATTCCTGAAATTGCGGATCTCCAACCTGGCCAGATGCATTTCGCGCTCCCGCGCGCAACAGCACTCGAAAGCCAACGCCCATTGCCGCTAGGGTGGCATCGTAAAATCACGCGTAAGGACCAGGCTGCACGATTTTCTCAACCAATTCCTCTAAACCCCAGAAGTCCAGCGCGCCATTCGATAATGTCGCACAATCACTACGGCGGGATACCCATTCGTCTCGACCGCCATATAAAAGGGATAGAATCGCGTCGGACGCCTTTTCGACAATCTCGTCAAATTCTCGATTATCGGAATTTCGTCTTATACCCAAGCCGATATCGCCGCCTGCAGGATGACGATCAATAAAATCAGTCAACCCCTTCGCCAACTTGTAGTCGGGTTCATTATAGCAAAGAAGTATATAGCCCGCGAGTGCCCCATTCCAAGCCTTACTGGCGGCCAATGGATTGAAATGCGAGAGCAATGCAAGAAGCGAGCACATTGCCTCAGCGATCTCATCTCTAGTCGCTTGAGCAACAATGAGCGCCGCACCGTGCTCCGCCATCTCCATCCGCTTCTCTCGCATGGCAATGTCGATCATCGTCAACACTGCGCGCAATTTGGCTGCAAACTCACCCATGCGCGGCTCAGTTAGCCTCAAAAAGTGAGCCATGTCCGAAGCCAGAGCTTGGGCCCTCGCTTTATCATTCATTCTAATAGCAGAGACCAAGGTCTGTCGTATGATCGACTCAGTTCCCTCCAACTTTCCTCGCTCCAACAGACTTTGGATGCGTATGCCACGAGCGATCAATCTCCCACTAATCCAAGATATTCTCTCACATAAAGTCTCCGCCTCCAAAGCTACATTCTCCATCTGAGCAAAATTCCTTAGTACTTTGTACGTGTTGGCGGTATCGAAGAGGAAATTGGCAGCTCCGATGGAATCATCTCTGTCGAAAGCCAGCCTCTTTCCTTTGTCGTGATACTCCAAGGCGCGTTCACAATCACCAGTAAAACGCAAAATTTGTCCAGCCGTTCCATAATATAACTGCCGCGCCTCCGCATCGTATATATGCAGTATCTCCTCGGAAACGTTATCGATGATCGCCCTCGCTTCGTCATACTTCCCAGACTGGTACCGAGATCTAGCGACCGATAATCTACATAAGGATAAGTCGAATCCGGCTATCTCACCTAGCCAAATAGCAGCGGCAATGACGGTTTCGTGATCGATCGGGCTAATAGTGTTTCGGCCTGGCCCTGTGAGCACGATTCCTTGCGCGAATACAAGCAGTATTCTAAATTCCAAGCTCGCTCTATCGATGTCCGTGGGCGCGATGCGGCGATTATTTTCGAACCTTTCTCTGAAGAATGATTTATACATTGCATTCATGAATTCGAAAAACTCGATACCAATTGCGGGATTCCCTCGTAACAGCGAAACATAGGTTAGCGCTTCAAGCAAACATACCTCCAATAGGACGCTATCTCTCCTGTCAGCCTCCAATCCTTCTACGGAGGTCGTAATGATCATCCGAATCTTCCGAATCTCTTGTAAAATATATGGCCCCTGAAATTCAGTATTCAATGCACCCCCGAGACTGTTATACAACTTTCGCATTACCGCGGAGAGCGCCGCCACCCGGGCTTCATATGCACGCCCCAAGGTCGTGCACAATTTCGCGGTGGGAAGGCCAATCTGAACATAAGCGAGATCAGAAATCGTGTCCCCTCGAGCCGAGCCGATCGCCGTAGCCAGGGTGCCGCCGCCGTTTATAAGATGCTTAGTGATGGCTCGTGCAAAATCGGCGGCCGCGCCGTTTTCGACTGGCCAGAGAGTTCCAATATACGATCGCGCTCCCGCCTGAATGAAGGCGTCCCCAACTCCCTGCCATGACGTACATGAATTGTTGAACACGATGGGATGATTCGGAAGTTCAGCCAATCCAACAATGTTGTACGAGCGAACGGGCGCTTCCCCGATGAGGATTACTCCGTCCGCACCATGTGTGTTAAAGAAGATGAAGTCAGAAGGCCAATGTGAGATCCACGCCATTCCTATTTGGGTGGCGACCGGACCCTCAAGCGGAAATATCGCATCGAATGTCGTTTCAGAAAACTCGATTACATCAATCATTTCGCTATTTTCAAAGTACCCGGAATCGATAATCGTCGCAGTTATATATTCCGGATGATTTTCATCATTTCGTATAACTTCCCGAAAAAGAAGGAGGTCGGCGTCATTCGGAATGTAAGCTATGTTGGCTGATCCTCGGGTGTCCGAGAGGGCGCCTATTAGGTGACCAGGGAAGGCACTGCCAAACCACGCAGTTTCTCCTTCAAGAAGAGCGGTTTGAACCCTTTGAGGAATAATGTTCGAGAGCTTATTTGCCATACCTCCCAGTAGACGCGCGTATAGGTGCAGTGCACCGTCGCGTCCGATGGATTTCCCGTCAATCTGCATCAATTCAAGGCCAATACGATTTAGATCGTCCCCTAATTCTTTTGGCAGTCTGTCGACTATCAAAATCTCGCTGTCAATCATGCGAGCATATATTACAGCCGCGAGATATTGTGCATCAGACTTACTTTCGACAACGACGTTGCGCGCCTGCGACGATTCCAGACCGCACGACTTAACAGGCCTTGGATGCTGAGCTTCATCGCTAGGAATTATGCGCACACCATCTCTCAAAGAATTATGAAGTCCAATGTAATAATCATCGGTGTTGTCAAATCTGTAATTTATCGTTTCTTGGCGAAGAAGGTCAATATCTTGGAGGATATGATTGAGGCACTCGAGAGTCTCGGATGGGCTACGTCTGCCAACATCTATGATTTTGGTCCATGGTAGATTATTATCTATTTCTATACCGAGAGATAAATTGTGCTTTTCCAGGAATCCCTGCTCCGTCGGTTCTTCGCCTGAGGCTTCGATAGCAGAGGCGATGTACGCGTCTGGCAGCATCGTGAGAAGCGAATGCAGGGGGATCTCAGTCAGATTGATTATCAGGGCGGGCCGAGATTGCAGAATGCAGCGCCAGACCGAACTGTTGCGCTTAATCCAGGACCGATATGGCGTTATCGTCTCCTGCAGACTCTCGCGCTCTTGTCGCCACTTCGCGATTTTTTGGGGTAGGTCTTTTGGAAGGTGACTTGTGCCGCCAGCTCTAACCCGAGAATAGGCCGAGGTTAGCGCGTCGATCCCTCTTTTTAGTTTTGTGAATAGGTCTCTATACTCTATGAATTCACATGGGCTCTTGGAGATCAAGAGAAAATTAGGCGTCTGCGTAGACGATATAGCGGTAAGGGCTACTGATAATTCGAAAATTTGCTCGCGTCTTCCAAGAAATATGACGCCGCTTGGCTTCGGTCCGTGCGTGAATTCGAGGTCGAATGTGTGCTCTCCGGCAGGAACATGCAATTCAATAGCGGTATCCTGAATCTTTACGCTTTCACGTAGTGACTCCCCTGCCTTCGAAATTGTGAGATCAATTTCATCTGAAAGTAAAATCTTAACGCCCTTTCCTTCAGCGACATCTTTTACTTCGCAGTACATTCTCCACACTTCATTCGATTTAGAATTAATCTTGACTCGCATCTTTAGTAAATATCGCCCGGTATCTGGACGTCGAACCTGCCCTATAACTGACACGATCCTGCTAATTCTCGAGCCAGATTGAATGAGCGTGTCCTCAACGTGGATTCCGTTGGCCCTTCGTCGTCGATCCGAGGATTCAAATTTAAAATCGCCGAAATTTTCAGAAATCTGGGCTAACGATTTTGATGAGTGAGGCGCCAGGAGATCGACAAGAAGGCCGTTTTCGAACCGAGCTTGGATTTTATCGCGATCTCCCAAAATGACTGAATCGTCCGCCATCGCACTGCCTCGCGCTATCTAGAGTTCGATAATCTACCCGTACAACGGAACGTGTCAACGATAATGAGACAGCCGTTTCGAAAGATTAGGCTCGGATTTGAGGCTCGGAATTTGGCGGGTTGATCCAGACCTGAGTTGGCTTTTGAGGCGGGGTCGGCGGTTTCTTGACGAAGCGCTCGGGATTTTTGTGGAACGCGGCGTCGAGGGTTTGCTGGCGCGCGGCGTGGACCTGGTCGGCGAGTCCGAAGTGGACCTGATCGGGGGTCATGAGTCCGATGCCGAAGTGGTGGTGATCCTGGTTGTACCAGTTGAAGAAGCGGCGGCAGAAGGCCTTGGCGTCCTGGATGGAGCCGAAGTTTTTGGGGAACTGCGGCTGATATTTCATGGTCTTGAAGTGGCTTTCGGAGAAGGGGTTGTCGTTGGAGGTGTATGGCCTGCTGTGTGATTTGGTGACGCCGAGGTCGGCGAGGAGAAAGGCGGTGGTCTTGGCGGTCATCGCGGCGCCGCGATCGGCGTGAAGGGTCAGCTGGTCGCGGGCGATGCCATGTTTGGCGGTGGCGTCTTCGATCAACTCATTGACGAATTTGGTATTTTCGGCATCGGCGACGCGCCAGCCGACGACCCGGCGGCTGAAGATGTCGATGATGACGTAGAGGTAGAAGTAGGTCCACTTCTCCGGGCCCTTGAGTTTGGTGATGCCCCATGACCAGACGCCGTTGGGCGCTTCGGCGAGCAACTCGGGCTTTTTGTATTGCGGATGTTGCAGCTGCTGGCGGCGCTCCTTCACCTCCTGATGGTCGTTGAGGATCCGGTACATCGTGCGGATCGAGCAATGGTAGACGCCCTGATCGAGCAGGGTGGCATAGACCTCGGCGGGCGCGAGATCGACATAGTGCGGCTCGCGCAGCAACGCGATGACGCATTCGCGTTCGGATGCCGAGAGCGACCGGGCCGGTTTGGGGCGGGGACGTGGTGGTATCGGCGGCTGCGCCGCGGCGATCTGGCGGCGATGGAGGGTGGGGGGCGCGCGACAGACCCATGGCGTCGCAGGCAGCGGCGACGACGCCGCGATCGGGCGCCATCTCGGCAACGACGGTCATCATGGCGTCTCGCCGGGTTCGATCGGTAAGCCCAGCAGCGGCGCGATTTTCCTAAGAAACAGCCAGTGCCGCCTCCGCTGGTTGTTCGTGCAGTGAGAAGCCGAACGCCTTGGCTCGGCGCCGCAGATTGGCGATCACCCGGCTGCGATAGCGCTCCTCATACTGGGCCGCTCCTGGATCATCGTACTTCATGCCGTATCGAAGGCTGTTGTAGAAGAGCACGGCGATCTTTCGCGCGGTTGCGGTGGCAGCTTTGGCCTTCCCTGCGCGCGCGGCCAACCGCCGGTAAAATGCGCCCAGGGCGGTGTCGGTCCGGCCGATCGTGGTGGCAGCCAGGCGCAGGAGTGCGGTAGCGCGGTTCGACGACCTTCGGGTTCGCGAAGAAAGGAGCTTGCCTCCGGATATCTTGTTACCCGGAGCCAGGCACAGCCACGACGTAAAATGCTTTGCGCTGGGCCATGCAGACAGGTCCGTGCCGCATTCGCTGACGAGCTTCAGGGCCAGGGATGGGCCGATCCCATGGATCTGCGTCAGATCAACCCCCAGCACGCGGTAAAGTGCTACGCGAACCTCGAAGTCCGGTTCGTTGGTCTGTTTGGTTTTCGTGCGGACCTTGGGATGGCTCCGGATGTCATGATCCTGGTTGACCTCGAGCGCATTGAGCGCAGCCTCGAGCTTCCGATCGCATTCCAATATCCTGGCTTGATAGAAGTCGTACAACGCAAGGGATTGGCCGAGTGCAAAGATGTGTTCGTCGCGCCAGTTGCCCGTCAAGGCGACACAGATTTTCTCCACCGACGCGTGGCAGCGCCTGTCGCGCATCTCGGCCAGCCTTGCAGGTGCGCGCTCTCCGGTCACAATGGCCCTGAGGATCCGCATCCCGGTCACGCCGGTGATGTCGGACACGACGTGATGCAGCTGAACGTTCATTTCCATCAGCGCCTTTTGCATGTGCTGGACGTGGGAAGCGCAATACTCGATCAACCGCTCCCGTTGCCGAAAATAGGCGCGCAGCGTCGCCACCCCGGCCTCTGGACGAAAGCTGCCGCGCAACAATCCATAGCTGTGCAAGCGCTGCAGCCACGCTGCGTCGCTGACGTCCGTCTTTCGGCCGGGGACGTTCTTCGCGTACCGCGCGTTGACGAGAATGACATGGAACCCGTGCTGCTCGAGAACCTCGTAGGCCGCAATCCAGTAAACACCCGTCGATTCCATCGCCACACTCGTCACACCGCATTCCTTGAACCAGCGGGCCATTTCATTCAGCTCCGCCGTGAACGTCCCGAAGGCCCTCACGGGATTGTCGCCACACAACGGATTGACGGCGGTCATGTGCATCGTCGACCCGATGTCGATTGCGGCAGCGCCGGGGTTGACCATCGAAAGCGCATCAACGGTGCGGGATTTTTTTCCAGTCATGTCACTTCCTCCTTCAAAGCGGAGGGTATGGGCGATGCAAACCGTCACTTTCCTAATCGGGATCGTCGCGAGCGACGTCACCACTCTCAAGTACGCAAATGCCCACGGGCCACGTTTTTTTACGGGGTACCGTGCGTTCGTGAGGACGCGTTGTCAGCACGGTGAGAGTCCGTGTCGGAGCTGGTCGTAGGCTCCGTAATCGAAGGTAACTGCGTCGCCGCGAGGCGGGGTGGGGAGCAACTGGAGGTGAATCGACAGTCTGGAGAATGACGAACCTGTTTCGGCGTGATGCTGTGGCGAGCCTGCGGACCCTTGGCGAAGCCCGGAACAAGCCGATGACGCTGAGACGACTGCCAAAGCGACCATCGGACAGCACGCGTGTTTGAGGCCTGAATGTCGAGAAGACACTGTGGAGTAAGCGAAGAGACCTGCCGGTCTGGGTGAGGTCGGCAGGAGTCAGAGCCTTCGTAGTACTGATGCCGCCGGTGGCGGTGAGAGGGGCGGGAAGCAAAACCGCCTTGAGGGAAGGGAGGCAGGAAGCTGGATGTGTGAGGTCTGGAATGGAGCAGATGGAAGTTCCGGGAGTGCCCGAAGGGGCTAGACAAGGAACAGAAGCCGGAAACCGCCATCTCTGGTGGTGGGCGGAAGCTTCGATCTGGACGGAGCGCATGGTGTCGGCGCTGGGCAACGGCGTCAAAGGAGGCAAGTGGTTCAGTCTGGTGGATAAAGTGGTCCGCCCGGCGACTCTGGAGATCGCGTGGCACCAGGTTGCGCGGAACAAGGGGGCGGCGGGGGTGGATCGCGTCAGCATCGAACGGTTCACGGCCCATGCGGAGCGGTATCTGGACGAGCTTCACGAACAGTTGAGGACGAACAGCTACCGACCGAGCCCGATCAAACGGGTGGATATCCCGAAAGGCGACGGGGGCACCCGTCCGCTGGGGATACCGACGGTCAAGGACCGGATCGTGCAGACGGCTCTGAAGATGGTCATCGAGCCGATCTTTGAGGTTGCGTTTCGGCCGGGAAGCTACGGCTTCCGGCCGGGGCGCGGCTGCAAGGATGCGCTGCGGGAGGTCGATCGGCTGCTTAAGGAAGGCTACACCCATGTGGTGGACGCCGACCTGAAGAGCTATTTCGATACGATTCCGTTCGATCGGCTGATGGCACTGGTGGAAGACCGGATCAGCGACGGACGTATCTTGTCGCTGATCGACGGTTTCCTGCGACAGGATATCATGACGGATATGGCATGCTGGCAACCCACGACGGGAACGCCGCAAGGAGCGGTGCTCTCGCCGCTCCTCGCCAATCTCTATCTGCATCCGCTCGACCTCCTGATGGAGCAGAGCGGGCGCCGGATGGTGCGGTATGCCGATGATTTCGTGATCCTGTGCAGGACGCCGGACGAGGCGGTCGATGCCCTGCGCGACGTAGAAGCGTGGGTGACGGCCAACGGCCTGACGCTCCACCCGGACAAGACGCGCATCTCCGACAGCGAGAAGCCGGGTCAGGGATTCGATTTCCTGGGCTACCGGTTCGAGGCGGGGAAGCGGCTGGTCCGCAAGAAGAGCCTGAAGGCGTTCAAGGACAAGGTGAGGGCGAAGACGGGCCGCAGCCGGGGCGCCAGCCTCGAGCGGATCATTGCCGACCTCAACCCGACGTTGCGGGGCTGGTTCGAATATTTCAAGCACACGACGCCAGCCTTGTTTGGCGCCCTCGACGGTTTTGTACGACGACGCCTGCGCGCGCTCCTGCGAAGGCAGGAAAAGCGCCCCGGCGCCGGCCGATGCAGAGCCGACCATCAACGCTGGCCAAATGCCTTCTTCGCTCATCATGGACTGTTCACCCTGAAAACAGCCCATGCATTGGCGAGACACTCCCGATGAGGAAACTGGCGACTGGAGAGCCGTGTGCGGGAGAACCGCTCGCACGGTTCGGAGGGAGGGGAGGCCGGCGTGCCTTCCCTACCCCTATAGGCCACCAATAAGTCATCGGCCGCGACCCTCCGGGACCATTCATACTACCAACCGTTTCTACCGCACACAGGCGGGTTCGGCCGGGGACCGCTTTTTTGAATCTCGATCACGGCTTCGGCGCGCTCGAGCCGGAGCGCGAGCCGTGCGTTCTCGCGCTGCAGTTCGGCAAGGCGGGGGGGGGGGCAGCGGATTGACGGTCGCGGCCTTGGGGCCGCGTTTGACCGGGTTCAGTCCGTTGTAGGCGCCGGCCTCGCGCTGATGCCGCCACTCGGTCAAGGTCGACGAGTACAGACCCTCGCGCCGCAGGAGGGCGCCGATCGCGCCGGGCGTGCCAGCGGCCCGATCGACTTCGGCGAGTATGCGCAGCTTGTCTTCGGCCTTGAAGGTCCGGCGGCGGGGCCGGTCCACGAGTTCAGGGGACGCCGCCGCTGGCGCTGACACCAGCGGCGGCCTACGGCCTTCCTCGGTCTCAGCGCCAGCGGCGGCTGCGGTCTCGTCGGTCGCGATACGGGGCATTACCATCTTGATGAATCACCTGCGACCTCAAGGCTAAACTCCGGCGGGGTCGTTGTCTCATCTTCATTGGCACGGAGGGATCACTCAACCCCTTATGCCGACGCTCCGTCCGCTTCGTGGCGGCTGTCCCGGCCATTACGCCGGGCGTTCGAGTACTATGACGGCTCCGTCGCCGTGCAGGTCCGGACAAGCCGTCCTGTTTAGGCGATCCCGCGGTTGCGCGTGCGAGGAGTCGCGGTGCGTTTAGGTGCCCCGTTCGTTCTCGTGATCCCCTTACCGGGGCTGCGCCGTGTGCATTGGCAGTGATCCACAAGGCCGCGTTTCACACTGCACACGGAAATGGCGTGTCATCCGCATTCGCCATCGCTTACCTATTAACCGCAGAGAACTGGGATTCAAACAATCCAGTCTTCACCATGCGCACCTTGTCTGCGGGTCAACCATCGGACTGCGGAGCCCGACTTCGATCCCTTCGCCGACATGCTAAGGTCCCGTTTCCCTTTCGGGATTTCAGCCGGTTCATCGCCGGCACCGGTAAGTCGGTCAGACAGAAGCTATGCCAATAAGCTTCGTTCGATAGAACACTCCTTTCTTCTTCGCGCCACAACGGCGCATGCCTGCCGGTGACGATCGCATGACGCGCGATCCTCGCGGATCGAGAGCGGCCCATCGCGACCTCGTCGCGACGACGCTGTTAAGCGCTGGGTCCCGCTCATGGCGGCGACGGGGAACCGGTCGAGAACGACCAGTGCGTTCGATTGACGGGCCGCGACAGGTCGACGCTGTTGATGGTGAGCGTCGTCGCCGCGCCGCACCGCAGCCTGTCGGCTTTCGTCTGCTCAAGCGTCTGTACCAGAACCAGTCCTCAACTGGTTCGCGAAGCCCGCCGGACCTCGAATCGGGCGGGTCTGGCGCAATCCGGGCAATTGCTCGCAACGGCTTCGCAGACTTTCCTCCCCGCGGATTCTCCGCTGCCTCGCGAACCAGGAAAGACTGCTCCCGCCATCCTCCGCGATGCTGCGGCCCTGAAGGGTGCGAACTGCCCGTCTCGCGCTGATCGACCGCCATCGAGGCCGCGCAGGGCGGCTTCGGAAACCAGAAAGACATGGATATGGCACAGATCGGCATCTTCACGAAGAACACGGACGGCAGCTTCACTGGCGAGATCATCACCCTTGCACTCCATTCGCGCAACGTCCGACTGATCGCCGAGCCCAGCCGCACCAGCGACGCGTCGCCCAGTCACCGGGTGCTGGTCGGTCGGGTCGATTATGCGTAGCGCGTGATTATGCGGAGTTGGGTGTGAGGAGTGGCAGTTGTCCGCCGCTTTTGCCGTGTTCCGCTCCGCATAATATCGTAGCCTTAGCCGAAGCGGCATCGCCGTAAACGGCTCGTGAACTTGATAGCGAGAAGGTGGCCTGCTAATGCTGCGGCAAGGCACGGCCCGTGCCTCCCCCCACCGTTGGGGAAGCATACGACATGCGGGGCGTCCTGTTTTTCGAACCATCCCGTTCGAGCATGCGCATAAGGTGGGATTGCGAACATCGCTCGAAAGAGGAGGTTCTCAATGAAGCTATCTGCTCCAATCTTCAAGCTGAAGCGCCAGGCCAAGTTACTGGCGCGCGAGTCCGACATTCCACTTCATGCGGCCCTTGATCAGACGGCCCGAAATGAGGGCTTTCATGCCTGGAGTCATCTCGTGGCATCCGCATCCGAGCATAGGCCGGCACATGAAATGCTGGCGCAGCTCAGTCCGGGTGATCTGGTGCTGCTGGGCGCGCGGCCCGGCCACGGCAAAACGCTCATGGGCCTCGAACTCGCTATCGAGGCCGTCCGAACCGATCGATCGGCCTTTTTCTTCACCCTCGAAGACAATGAAGGCGTCGTGTTCGATCGACTTCAGATGCTTGGTACTGACAGGAAAGTGGTCGAGGACAAGCTGACCGTCAATACATCCGACGACATCTGCGCCGACTACATAATCGATCGGATCGGCCATGGGAGCTCCGGCGCCTTAGCGATCATCGACTATCTTCAGCTGCTGGACCAGCGACGCCGCAATCCGGAACTCGATGTCCAGATAAAGGCGCTGAGGACGTTCGCGAGCGCGACAGGGTCGATCATAGTGGCGCTGTCACAGATCGATCGGGCCTTCGAAACGACAGGTAGAAGCATCCCCGGACTGGAGGATATCCGCTTGCCCAATCCTCTCGACATCAGCCTCTTCACAAAGGCCTGCTTCATGCACGGCGGCGAAGCTCATCTCGAGAAAATAGCCTGAAGCCTTCGATGTAGAGGCCCGCGGCGCCCCGCCACCCGGCGAGGCGCCGCGGCACCACCGCTGATATTATGTGGAGCGCGAACACGGCAAAAGCGGCGGACAACCGCCACTCCTCACACCCAACTCCGCATAATCACGCGCTACGCATAATCGACCTTATGCGGCGCACCGCATAAGGTCGAGATTGGCGCCGCCTGGACCAAGCGTTCGAACGAAGGTCGCGAGTATCTTGGGCTCAAGCTCGACGATCCGAGCTTCTCCGCGCCGATCTTCGCGAACCTCTTCGAGGACAGCGACGGCAAGGCGCACTCGCTCATCTGGTCGCGCCAGAGCCAGCGCTCGGGCGACTGACCGGCCTACCGCGCCCGGCTCGCGCCCATAGGCGCTAACATAGGGTCTTGCACATTGGAATCGTTTATGATTCTAGGCTTCGATGACTCACAAGTCGGTAGTTGGCCATGATTGGCACGAAATCGTGGATCGGCTTGGCGGAGCGACGGCTCTGTCTGAGAGCGCGCGGGAGAAAAAGGCTTTTCTTCGTTCGCGTTTGATTGAGAGCCCGGTCGATCTTCTTCGGATGGTTCTGGCTTATTGCCTGGGCGAGGGTGGATTGAGATCGACGGCGAGTTGGGCGGCGTCGATCGGCCTTGTCGATATCAGCAACGTGGCACTGCTCAATCGGTTGAGGCGGTGTGGAGACTGGTTCGAGTTTCTGGTGGGTGAAGTGCTGGCGGCGGCGGCGCCCAAGGCGAGCCAAGGTCGATTGATCCGCCTCATCGACGCGACCACGGTGCCCAAGGCGAGCAAGGACGACGGGAGCAGGAACGGGCTGTGGCGAATCCACAGCGCCTTCGATCTGCCCAGCGAACGTTTCGGCTTCTTCGAGTTGACCGACGAGAAAGGTGGCGAGAGGCTGGACCGGATCCCGGTGGTCAAAGGTGAAATCCGGATCGGCGACCGGGCCTATCTGCAGCCTGATCGGATTGCGCCGGTGCTCGATGCCGGTGCCGACATTCTGGTGCGGGCGCCGTGGAAGGGCGCGTCCTGGCGTGATGGCAAAGACGAACCGCTTGATTTGATTGCAGTTCTACGGAAGCATGAGACCGCCGGACCATCGACCAGCCGATCGGGATCGGTCGCAAATCCGGCGCGACGCTGAACCTGCGCCTGGTGGCGATCAGGAAACCGCCGGAGGCTGCCGAGGAGGCCAGGCGTACCGCGCGTCGCAATGCGCAAAAGGGTGGGCATACGATATCGCCAGATATCCTCATCGCCTGCGAATGGGTCATCCTCATCACGTCGCTCGACGCCAATGACTTTCCAACCAACGATGTTCTCGATCTGTACCGCCTGAGGTGGCGTATCGAACTCGCCTTCAAACGGCTCAAAAGCCTGATCGGGTTGAAAGGGCCGCCAGGAACGCATCCCGACTCGGCCAGGCCCTATATTCTGGCTCACCTTTTGCTGATCCTGATACTCGAACCCGTCATCGACGAGTTCGAGGACTCTCCACACTGGGACGAAGCCGCCTGACCAGACCTGCCGCATGGCGAATGTTGAAACAACTGGTCGATAGTGTCCGACAGGCCATCTTCCCCGCGCCGACCCTGGTACAATTGCGCGCAGCAGCCGCCAGAATGTGCCGAAATTTACGCGAACCGCCACGAAAAAACAGACATTATCAGAGGATTACCGTGCTATGTTAGCGCCTATGGGCTCGCGCTGGGCGCGGTAGGCCCATTGCGCGGGAAGGGGGAAAGGCATGCGGTCGCTCGCGAGGTCGCGAGCGGAGTGTTCCAGGGGATGCGCGCGACGGTTGTGTCGTCGCGTTGATACGGTCGAGCGCGTCTAAAGAGCAGGGTGATATTGCGGCGCAGTTGAGCCGATACGGCAAAAAGTGGCATCGGCTGCGGCAACGGCGATGTTTTCACCGATCGCAATGTCGGCCGTTGCAAATCGCTGACTGCGGTCGGCGAGGAAGCAGTGCCTATCCGCGATGCACCTCGCGCATGCATATTTCACCGTACGCATCAATGCTGCCCATAAAGGGCTGTATCTAAACGGTTTCCCGAGAATCTCGATCGCCGCCAGGGCACATCTTCTCTACCGGATTCGGGCTTGCGGATCAACCCAAATCAGGCCGAATCTCTCCGACCATTGGCTTCGATGCTTTGGCCGGCGTCATCCCTATAGATATGGATCGAGTGGCAGAAGTCGACCAACTCAAGCCGTTCCGTGATCAGAACGCGAACGTCTGCCTAAGAGTCCGTCTTGAATCTCATGCGTAACGAGCCAGGCGTCGGACGAGGAGCTGGACAGCTGCGGCGTAGAGTAACGCTGTAGCCGATCGTATGGATTGCTCGAAGTCCTTAGAAAGGCGCCGATTTCGATTGAGCCATGCGAATGTCCGTTCGACGACCCAGCGTCGTGGGAGCACGACAAAACCCTTCTGATCGGCGATTTTGGTAACGATCTGGATGTCGATGCTGGTGGCGTCGACTACTCTCTGGCTGTTGTACGCGGAATCGGCAAAGGCAACTTTAACGCAAGGATGGCGCCGCCGGGACTGTCTCAAGAGCGGAATGGCGCCATCCCGGTCCCCCGCCTTCGCGGGGGCAGGCATTGAACATCAGCAGGATGAACCAACAGTTCGAGCGCACGCCCCTCCGTATCGACCATGGCATGTCGCTTCCGGCCTTTGATCTTCTTCC
>Ga0068862_100001180_pt1 | contig 24639 bp, 42 predicted proteins | sample KBSSwiS52_FD_66598 | JGI IMG/M metagenome (GOLD analysis project Ga0068862, IMG submission 66598) | Switchgrass rhizosphere microbial communities from Kellogg Biological Station, Michigan, USA - KBS Switchgrass S5-2 | ecosystem: Host-associated > Plants > Roots > Rhizosphere > Soil ... | reverse complement strand
AGGGCTCTCCGACCGATCCTATGGGCTTTCTTCCCCCTACTCAATCGAGTGGAATGGTGAAGGGCTCTGATGGCGTGTGGAGGCCGGGTAAGTAAATGCCTGACACTTCATTCAAGGTAGAGGTAAACGGGAAGATCGAGAGAGTAGATCTCGGGCACCCGCCTACGCCTGAAGAAGTCCAGCAAGCCTACGACCAGATCGCCAGTTCACGGACTATTCAGCCGATGAGTACGGGGCGAGTTGGTAGCAATCCTTCGCGCATGGGAGGGAATCCGTCTGACGCGCTTAATTCCATTGGAAGCCTCAAGGGCCAGTTCTCCCAGCAATTTCCCGGCTCTCGTTCTGAGCAGTATTCAGGCCAACCGAGAATGATCCAGGGCACGAACACCCCGAGCCTTCACAATAACGGATTAGCGCTTGACCTCTACGATAAGGATTTGCAATCAGTCGCGGACTGGGCATTACAGCAGCCTGGTATCAAAACGGTTATCTACAATCGGCAGATTTGGAGCCCTGGCCGGGGCTGGCGACCTTACACGAAAGGCGATCCGCATACGACGCATGTCCATGTCGATTATGGCGGCGTGGCGGTGGATGTTCCCAAGCAGCCACAACAAGCGCCCCAGCAGACTCCCGGAGCCCAAACGGTGCTGAATGCAGCGATGGGCATGAACCCTCTTGCGGCGGCGAAGGCCTTGCAGAAAACCCAGCCTCAACAAAAGAGGGTCACGCCCCCCCGGTCGATTGCCTCGACGAATTCAACCTACAACCAGGGCTCTCGCTTAGCCGCTTCATTGGGAATCGCAACCCCGCCTGTTCCAAGGGATAACGGGGAGGACAACAGCGAAAGCCGGGCGCGACTCATCAGGGCCATCAAGGACGTAGAAGCGGCTGGCTACAAGGTCAACCATGGAATCGGCACCAAGAACGAGCCCGAAGGCGACGTAGGCCCATCAAACGATGTCAAGGCGCTGATTGGAGGGCTAACCCAGCAACTCAAGGGCACGAAAGATCCTGCTAAGCGAAAGATCCTTCAGGGCAAGATCGACTACTGGAAAGCCGAATCCAAGCAGAACGGAGTCACCCAGCAAGATCTCGACAAGATCAACGACGTTCGATACCGAGAATTCCCCGCAACGCCGAACCTTGACGCGGCCACCGGGAAGATGTTCAAGAAGGGATTCGAACAAGCGGACATTTCCACGATTCCAGCCAACAAGGCAGTTGCGAAGGTCAACGCAGAAAAGACCCGTCAAGCAAGAGCCGAGGCGTTAAAGCACAATCAGGGATTCGAGACCGAGAAGGGGATTCCAGACCCCAACCAGGCGGGGCATAAGCGCGTATTCCGTGGCATCGAACAAGGCGACCTTGCGGACTTCAACAGTCCGGAGAAGCAAGCTCAACTGGCGGCGGACATCGAAGCCGAACACCAGAAATGGCTTAACGCTCACCCACGAAATAGGTCTGACTTCGAACGAGCGGCCTTGGGCGCAGCGGACGCGACCGAGCGACTCGCCAAGGGGTTCCACTCGATCATCAACAACGTATTTCCCGGGTTGAATCTTCCCGACGTTGGCTTAGACATTCCCGATCTGGTCTCAAGGGCGATCACAACTCCTGTTCATCTCGCCGCAGAGGGAGTTGCCTTAGGCGATCCCAACGCACCCATCGGGACTAAGGCGGGCGCGGCCGCGAACCTCGGGCTAGCGGGGTTCCCGATCTTTGAAGAGATGCTTAGCCCCATCACTAGCGGGTTAAGGAAACTCTGGGACGCGGGTGATACACAAGGATTTAACAAGGCTCTCGACGCTCTTTCTTTAGAGCCCAACCAGAAAGCGGCCATCGTTCAGAAGATCAAACAAACCCCGGGGATGACTCTCAAGGGATTTGAGAACGGTAAGCCCAGAGTTCAAGTCAAAACACCATTAGGAGAGCTAACGGATGCGGCCAAGCCGCTAAAGCAAGAGACTAGCAAGACGCAGATGGGTTTCGCTCAGGAAAAGCAGGCTACCCGCGACAAGATTCAGGTGTTGCGCGATAGTCTTCCCGTGGCTATCGATCAAGTATCAGATCCGAAGTTGCGCGTTCGCCACAACGCAACGCTTGACGAAATCCTCAAATTAGAGAAGAACACGACCCTTACTGAGGCTAGAGCGGTCAAGGCAGTAACCGAAGCAAAGACCGGAAAGCCTTTTAGTGGGATAGGGTTTCGCTCGGGTGAGGGGCACAATCCTGAAATCGGAAAATTCCATGCGGGTACAGAGACGGGAACAACCGTATTTGAAGTTTTCGGACAGAAGGGAGAAACGCGCGCATACGACCTCAATTTCAAAAATCCCATCGTGATAGGAACCAGAGCCGACCTAGCAAAAGCTCTTAAGTCGCCAGAGATGGCTCAGCACTTAGACGATTTCAAAACCGGGCGAACAGAGACGTACATGGCCTACGATAAGGCAGCAGCGAAAGCCGCGCGCGAGGCCGGATACGATGGGATCATCTACAAAAAGGAGGGGCTTGGTGTCGGTGGGGCTGATGACATCGAACTCGTCGATCTTGGAAAGTCGCCCACTCAAGCCGACTATGTAACCGGTCCCGAAGGCGTCACGCAAAAGACCTCTACGAGAACATCCAAAATTACCGAGGAAGATCTGGGAGTAGGTGCAAAAATTGCACAACCTGCTCAGGGAGTCAGCCACGCCGCTATCAAGGATCTCCGAGAAGAACTTGGTTGGCGACCCAGCGAGAAGACGACAAAGACAGACGCTCAGCTTTTCCAAGACGCTCAAAAGTACAAAGGGAAAGAAGCAACGTTAGCCGATCAGGTCCTTTCCGAAAGGTCGGGAACACTAAGCGATGAGGTTCAAGTCGCTTTAGGAGTTCGTTTGAAGAATCTCAAGGATGAGATGACCGCCGCAAGGAAGGCGGACGACTTCACGACGTTCGATCTAGCCGATACCGAAGCTCAGAAGATCGCCGACGCTCTCGACCATTCAGGATCTAATCAGGGAAGAGCATTCCGCGCCCGCCGGTTCCTCCTAGAAGACAACTTCGACGAATGGTCTTTCCGTCGGAGAATCGCGAAGGCGAATGATGATCTCCCGCTAGCTCCGAAGCGACAAAAGGAACTGGAAAACCAACTCTCTGAGTTGGAGAAAACGAACAAGACGCTAACCGCAGAACGAGACGCGGCCATCAAGAAGCTTGACCTGGGGCTCAGGAGTTCCCCCCGATCAGGACCGAGGACAGTAACCCAGAGCCGTAGCGACGCCCTGCACGCCTTGAAGAGACTAGGTGTCCCCGTTGCTGACGTCCCCGACCTTGTAGGGGCTGGGATGCGGTCGAAGCAATCAGGCGCTATTGCTCTTCCGCCTGTAGGCAAAGCCATGGATCAGGTGGCGATGAACGTTCGCAAGCTTGTCCGCTCTTATGCAAACGAAGGGCTAAACGGCTGGCCCGACGTTCTCAAGCGACTTCAGAAGGACATTCCCGGTATCGAAGAAGATCAAGCTTTGTACATCCTCTCAGGGGAATACAAACAGGCCAAACTCGCGGCGGATGTGCAGAAGATCAAAGCTACCGAGTTCTCTAATGCGGTTAGGTCCGAAGCTCAGTTCAGATCCAAGCCTGCGGCGCTGAAGCTCCTTTCCTACGGAGCCGATGTTCTGAACACCTCCCAGCGTTCTTTGCAGACCACCTTAGACAACTCCATGGCGCTCATTCAGGGCAAGAACGTCCTTACGTGGAAGCCGGGAACGTGGTTCAAGGGAGTTGGGGATTCGATCAAAGCCTTCACCACGAAAGACCCCATCGGGTTCGCAAGAAAGCATCAGGCGGATATCGAGAACAACATCCTGTATCCAGAAGCGAGACAGGCCAAGCTTGCTATTTCCTCAATCGATGGCCCCTTGAATCGTCAAGAAGAATTCTTCGCGGGCAGACTCGAAAACCACATTCCTGGCCTGTCTCACTCGAAAGCCGCCGCCACGGTGATGATGAACAAGATGCGCTTCGACCTCTTCCGCAAAATGGCCGCGAACGCTCCCAAAGACCCCCAGATTAGGGCGCTTTATCTCCAGGATATTGCCCAACAGATCAACATCGCCACAGGCAAGGGAACGGGGCGCTTGGCAGAGGCGTTAGGCGGAAAACTCGGTGGAACGATAGCTTATGCACCACGGTACACGATTTCAAAATGGCAACATAATTTTCTCGCCCCGATCTACTTAGCGAAAACAGGTGCGGGCCGGAGGGAAGCCTTGAAGATGTACGCAACCCAAGCAGCGATGTATGGCGGACTATTGAAGGCGGCTCAACTCTTCGGCGGAAAGGTTGACCTCGATCCCAGAAGCACAGATTTTGGAACGGTCGAATTCGGCGACGGCCACACCTACGATCTATTCCGCCAGCAAACAGAAGGGTTCCGAACCTTGTTCCAATTGATCTACGGGCGCACGAGCAAGTCAGGAAACTACAAAGCACCCGGAGAGTGGGGGGCGTACAGCATCGGGGATTACCTCGAAAGCAAAGGCTCTGCTCTTGCACGAACGTTTAAGATGGTGTCTACCGGAACCACTTACGACGACACGAAGGGAGAAACGCGAACTGTCGAAGGGTCCGATTTCTGGAAGTCTTATATTCCCCTGTCGATTCGGGAGATGCTGAAGAACAAGGACCCGCACACCTTCATCCCGTCGTTCTTTGGGGGGAACGTGGACGTAGCCAAGCCGAAGGGCGAAGTCAAGAGCCCGCCGCCTCCGCTTAAGGGGCTCCCGCCAGGACTCAACCGCATTCTGAACGGCGATCCAAAAGAGAAGGCGAAGAAAGAGGAAGAAGCCAAAGCCAAGGCGTATGCGAACGGCTAGGCCGATACAGCAGAGACCGAAATCGCGAAGAGGACAAGAGCAAGAGCTGACAGCCAGAAGGCACCCGGTCTCCACGCAATTGCAATTACCATGAGAATTGCCGACGTTGAATACAGCACTCGGACTAACCAAAGGGGCATCTGCCGGATCCAGCTCGCGGCTTCCTCATATCTCTTGGTCGCCATCAAATGCTGGGCGGAAACGGTAATCCATCCGACGATCCCAACCATGATTCCGCAAATGGGGATCGCCTGCTCGTTCCCAGCGGGAAGGATTTGAGTCAGCCCCAGCATGGCCATTATCCAGGCTAGGAACCAAAGGAACGTTTTAAAGAGAGACGCCGCAAGCACACATGAGAGAATATCCCAGTTATTGTCACAGTGCAACCGGTGGAAACGCTAGGATAAATCCTGAAATCAGAGCATAATGTCCCTAATGAGAGGCGTGTCTATGTGGAAATATTTACTTTCGGCTGGGATTTTAGCCATTTTGATCGGTTGCGGCGGGTCTAGCGGAGGATCGACGGGAACGGACGGCGGTGGGACAGGTCAGGTCACCAGGGACTACGACGGGGCCTACCACGGAACCTTCCAGTGTTACGACCACTCCGACACCGGGAATATCACTTTAACCGTAGTCGATGGGGATATGAGCGGAACTCTCGATACGAAAGACGGGGTCCGTCAGCTCACCGCAATTACCTACGATAACCCCATCGTTGTCGGGGAAGTGGACCATGTCGTTTTCTCCTCATCGATCATGGCTCCACAGAACCGATTGACTTTAGACTTCGATATCTACGTTCCCCAAGTCGGCTTCGCTTCGAAACCCGCTCACGTCCACGTTCAGAAATAACTTAACTTAATAAATCCAAAGGCGGTCTATCCCAATTCGGGGTGGGCCGCTTTTTTGTGCCCAAAGGAAACCAAAAACATGTCAGGACAGCCCTACCCCGTTCTCAATAAAAGCGGACTCCGCGCGATCACCGATACCACCGCCCAATACTTCCAGATGCCGCCTGGCGGGTTCGCCGCAGGGGCAAAGATCCAGATCGTCTCCAGTTCGTCTCTTTTGGGAAAGATCGCCATTACAAGCGACCGAACCATTGGGCAAGACGGCAAGCTCCCGAGCGATTCCAGCGTTACTTACACGAACGTCATCAGCGTGACTTCCGCAGGAACACCGGTCGCGGCCAACGCAAACATTACGTGTGTGACGGGAGAGGCGGTTCTGATCCCTGTCTCTGGCATTACGTGGGTTCGCTTCACGCCCTCTTCAGGAACGGGATCTATCGAGCTTGTCGAAGAGGACGATAACAACGAACTGATTGCAGCCAGGACCCTTCAGTTGGTTGCAAGTGGGCTCACTGCTACTTTGGGGGCGGGAACGGCGATCTTTGGTAGCGCTGGTTCTCTCCCGGCCACGCGAATAATCCGCACCACAGTCACGGTCGATACCTCGATCTACGCAAACAACGATGTTCTCTTCACTTCGACTGCGATTGCGGCCGCGCGAGCGAACGACGTAAACACGTACTTAGTGGGGGCTTATCTGATCGACAAGGCCGATAACGCGGCGTTTGCGGTCACTCTTCACCTGTTGAACGCAAGCACGACCATCGGCACGATTAACGGGGCGGTTTCGATCTCTGCCGCGAACATGGGAACGAACGGTCAAGGCTACGTAGTCATCGGAACCTCGGACACCGAGGACATGATCAACTCCAAGGTCTACGATGCGCCTTTAACCCAATTTCCCAAACTCTGCGCCCCGGCTACGGGCACTCAGAACGTTTATGTAGCGGGAGTTTTGCGCTCGGGAACGCCGACGTTCGCCAATGCCACAGACCTCATTCTCGTAACGAAGTGGCAGGACTGCCTAAGTTAAGATGGCCTTCCAACCATTGTTAGGGGTTCCGTTTGGGCCCAGCGGTCGGCATGTCGTCACTAAGGAGTCTTCGGGGCTCATCTACGCTACCGATTTCTCGGACGTCTCTGCGTGGGCTGCTACGGGGGTCTTCTCGCAGGATGCCACCAGGCCGGTTTACGTTACGTCTCCTCGGTCGGCGATCAAAGCTTTAACCCGAGGTGGGGTAGGTGAACCGGATCACTCGGGCGTTCGAGAATTGCAGATCACGATTCGCCCTAATGGTACGTGGTTGCTCAACTATGGAGCTGGTGACGGGTCGGGCTCTGGTGGGCCCTCTACGGGCTATCCATGGCGACCTATGTGGGCATACTCGGCAACGATCCCCACCGGGCCGACTGCTTGGACTAGGCTCTACTCTCAGGGGGTGGATTGTCGCCAGCAGAACAACCCGGCAGTCACCTACGCCGCTCGCGATTTCCTTTTCTCCTACGAATCAGGTGGGACGACATACGCGCATATCATGTATGCGGATAACGTCTTTCCAGACCCCGATGACGACGTTCCTATGGTCCCTTATGGAACGGACCTCTTCACGAACACCGATCCTCTAACAAGTAATTGGGTCTGGCAAAAGAAGATCCTCGCGCCGAACACGGGGGCGGATGCTTCTTCTTACACAGGGTCGTGGCCGCTCACCTACAACGGAACGAACTACATCTTCGCGTCTGAGACTGACGGGCCGCCGATCACGGATTTCCAGATCACGTATGCGAGCTACGACGTTCCCGGGGGAACTTACACAAAGTCGGGTGTCAAGCTCAGAACCGACAAGCAGCTTGAGAACCCTAAGATCTGGTGGTCTGAAACACTCGGAACGTATGCGAAATGTGCTTTCAACCTTGGGCCAAGCCCGTCCTTTAATCTTCTTCAGAACTGGGACTTTTACGGCTCGAATCCGCTCAACTGGAATAGCGATACAGCATTAGGTGCACAGCGAGCCTGCGCGGCGGACGCTTCAGGATTGGTCAATCTCCCGTGCCCGTTCATGGGTCCAAACGGGGTCGTTTACGAGACCACCGATGGATTCGTACCGATGACCTTCGACGGGGGGAATACAGGTTACAACCTGCATGAAGGCTACTACGCGGTCAAAGAACCTTCTAAGTACAACTACCGCTTCAACTCCCTCGTCGGGGCCCCGGTTTTTGACGACACGTTCAACCGAGCAGACGGAGGGTTAGGAACGAACTGGGCATCTTTCGCTCTTTCTGGGGGAGGGGATTTCTCCATTGTCTCCAACCAGTGCGATTGTGGATCCGCGGTCGCCCCAAAGGCTCAGCTCATCAAGGTTGCTGGAAGTCTGGTTTCGAAAGCGAACGGAGTTGCGACGATCCGATTCTCCAACGTGGCGACCAACTGCGGCGTCGGTGTTATCTTCCGCGCCACCGATCCCAACAACTTCTGTTTGGTCGGGATTAAGGTCGGGGTGGCCACGAACGCGATCACCTTCTATAACGTCGTCGCAAACACGTACAACCTCCTTTACACGGTCAATTACAATTCCACTGCGTTGGTTGGTGTGCCGTTCGATTTCGCGGTCAAGTTCAACGGGACGACTTACTCGATCTACGTCAATGACCTCGGGACTCCGGTCGATACGACAACGAACGCCACGCCCACGACCTCCGCTGGGAACATCGGAATGCGTAATGGCGAAGCTGGAACGGGCAATCGCTTGGTCGATGAGTTCGTCGTCACGGACCTCCCAGATGCAACGAAGAACACGACTCTTCTGACATTATCGAACACCGACTTCATCGCAGAGTGGGCCATCGAACCGGTCACGGTGCCGAGCTCGTCTCAGTTCGCCCTCCTTTTCAGAGCGACGGATAAAGACAACGGCTATTACGCACTCTCGGACAACGCCTCGAACGATGTTCTGCAGAAGGTCGTAACCGGAACGGGGACAACGATTGGAACGAACACCGCAGGCGTCACTACGGTAGCCAACTTCCAATCTCGTTTCAAGGTCAAGGCTTCGGGCACGTCTCTGAGTTACTACATCGACGGGGAACTAAGACGTTCAGCGACCGATGCGACCTACGGCAGCGGAACGAAAATCGGCTTCATGGGCCTCAATGCTAACTTCGCCGTTAGACGGCTCTGCATCTATGGTTCAGATACGGTGACGATCAACGGAGTTCCCAATGGGGCTACCGTCACTCTGGTCGCCGCTGACAAGATCCCAATCGCAACTGGAACGGTTTCGGGTTCCTCGATCCAGCTCACGTCAGAGCATTACCCCTGCCATGGAATCGCGGTGAACGGTGTTTACTACCCTGTTGCGGGATTGATCTACGGGGCGGATGTTCTGAGGTTCCGTTGAACTTCCTCCCCCTTCTCGGAGTCCCTTTCGGGGCTCGATCCACACGTCAACTCCTTACCCCGGGCGATTACTGGGCCAATGGCATTGTCTCAGGTCTTCCGATCATCGGGGCCTATCCTTCAACCCTTCTATTCACAGACGGCTCTCCTGGGGATACAATTACAGGAGAGATTGCAAGTGGGGCATCGATCACAGGGGTCAAGGTGTTGTCCTCTCCTATCTCTATCACAAGTTGGGATCTTACAGCGAGATGGAACGGCATCCTGACTCAAACGTACATGTACTTCAATGGAGCGATCTTCGTGCCCATGACGAACCTTTCTCCAGGGCTTACTCCGCACGTCACCTACACTGATGGCTCCATCCCAGCTACCTTTTCAGGTGTCCCATTGGCCTCGATCTTCCTCTTTAATCTGACTGAGTCCGATACATCAGGTGGAAACATGCGCTGCTCTGACTCTCGAACAGCGTAGTTACGGCTGGTTGCCTACCTGTATCTTCTGAAAAGCGTCCATGATCCGGTAATCCAATTCCCAAAGTCGAGTCAGACCTAAACCTCGATTGGGATAACTAAGCTCCACTCTTCTGCCTTTGAGTTCGCCGGTCAGCTCCACTCCTCGTTTTTCGAGATGGCACGTCTCTCCTGACCACCTTACTGAAAGACCGTTCTTAAAGGCGGTTTCCCCTATGATCCTGGCTGCTTTGAGTTTCCACCGCTTGTTGTTCATGCCTTCTTATTTGCCTATCTTCGCCAGGATCTCCTTCTCGAACTTGACCGCCGCCTTGTTGAGCATGGCCCAGCCCTCACAATCCTCGCTTTCACAGAAACACCGGCGCACGATGCTCCACTTGCTAAGTTCTTCCCAAGAGATGTTTGAACGTTCGCAGTATCCCTCTATAAACGCCTTTCGTGTTATTGTCGGCCTCTTCATGTAAACCTATCGTATCCTACTCTTTGGAGGTCACTGGACTAAGACGGATCTCCTTTGCCTCGCCCTCGACTTGTTCGGGGGCGTTTTCTCATTTATCGCTCTTGCAATTTGTGCAGACTTTTATGCGGCTCGGCTTATCTCCTGCTTCTGCCATGCCGAAGACTCGCCAGTAGCGCTCATTCACGGCGATTCGCCCGTAGCATGTTGAGCAGGTGTGTTGTTTTCGAGCGGTAACTTGCTTCTGGTGGATCACCATAGCTCAGTCCTTCCCTGCGTCTACGGGCTTCCAAGTCACGACCCTCTCAACCTCTACGAATCGAGTCTCGAATCCCTCTAGTGGGATACGGCGCATCGTTGTTGGATTATGGCGATCACAAAGCCAAACGACTTCGTCCTTGATGTCGAACAGAGTCCAGACTATAGCAAGCCCTGGACCTCTCTCCATGTAGCTCTTGTTGCAGTCGGATCTGATATCCACCTTGATTCTCAACGGCTTGTCTAGAATGTCACCGGGGTCTTTGCTCATCTTCCTGAAATTCCCCACTTGGCTTTAAGATACGACTTGGTTTGATGGCAAGCGAGCCGATATCGCGAACGAGCTTGCTGACGTATCTTTGCCCATTGTCTCCAACCGCAACGCTTCCGCCTCGGCATCTTTGGCTCCAAGTAGAGCAACTCGGCAACCTTAATTCCACGCTCCAAATCAAACCTCTTCCACTCGCTCATCTCTTCTCTTTTAACGCTACCAAAAGCGCCTTCGCTACTGCTTCTGCACGGGTAGTTCCTACGATTAATTCATGAACCGTCAGGTGCAAGGTGTAGCCATCTGAGAAGTTCTTCTGAATGTAGGGGTGGAATCCCAACTCCTCAAGTTTATCGAGCCCCCAGACAAGCATATAGACGTTGTTGTAGTCATCCTTCCCGATCTCGTAGTATCGCCCAAGCAAGCGCCAATCACTCGGCCACTTCCTGTGAATCAGCTCCGCTAGTTCTTCTAACTCTGTAGTAGTCATAAAATATCCTTAAATTGGGATTTGACGGGAGCATTCGGTGTATTCGCAAGCACTCTACGTTTGCCATCTGAAAGACCCTCATCGAAGAGCCCTACGGCTAGATTGACAGCGGGAGGCCAGAGGAAAGCCTTGACCTTCCGGAGTTCAGCGCACCAGACCTTGTAGGGCCAATTCTCGCGTTGCCCAAAGGGATATGCCTTCTTGATCATCAACCAGAGACGCTGTTTCTCGCCCTCGGGCAAGAACGGGCTCGGAAGCGTGTGATTAACGTCGGCCCACTGCTCGTACATCTCGGCTATCGCTTTGTGTGCCCGGGCTTTCCAGGAATCGGAGGCCTTCACTCTTTCACCACCTCCCTTACAACCTCTGGTAGAGAAGAGCGGCTGAATTCTTTTGGATTACCGTCAACAACATGCCACTTCGGGAGCGAAACGGCTAGCGCCCATTCCCGGAACGTCGATTGCAGGCGCTCTGTTAATTCAGACATTGGGCCAGTGCCCACCGCCCAATATTCCGCCCATGTCTTTTCGAGTGGTGATTCTTCGGGGCAGTTATCGGAGGCCTGTTCAAAAATGTCTTCGGCATCGATAAATTGAGCAGGATCGGAGGTGTACCCGGTAGCAACATACACGCGCTCCTGTGTGGGGTCGTGAGCTAAACCTTCCCACCCAGCCCGATAAGGAGACTCGTACGGGCCGAACCATGGGGAATCATCGAGCGATTCCGACCAGAACCAAAGCTCTTTCTCATTTTCATTAGTCATTCGGACACCCACCCGAGTTCTTTGGCCGTGTTCATCAGGATCGCGTAGAGCTGATCGGAGATCCCGAAGCGGTCGCGGTTGTGCTCCAAAGACTTGACGATGCTGCCCGTTGTGTGGCGCTCCCCCGCCGCCTTCCAATCGCAGATCATTTCGACCAGATCAAGGAGAGTCATGCCCTCGATTCCGTTGGGATAGAACTCGGGGTGATGCGTGTTGTTTTGCTGGCGGTGATCGATGGCCGGGCGGATATCCTGCAGGGACTGCTTGTACTCTTCGGAGCCGTACTCTAGGTCCGCTAACTTGGGCGTCGCCTTCTCGAATGCTGGCCACTCTTCCTCTGACCATTTGGAGGCGTCATGTACCACGGCCCTCTTGTTGAGGTTGGCCGTGCAGTCGGTCACGAGTTCGCCAACCCGTCGAATATGCGTAGCTGTCGATCTGATAACGTCGTCTCTTGTCATATATTCCTCCCTTGGGCCTGACGACAAACTTGACGACAGGCCCCCTCGTCGAACTCACACGAACCTCTAAAGAAAGGTGCAAGTTCTACCAAATGCTGAATTGAAACAGGTAGAGTCGGACATGTCAGATATTCAAGCTTGGATAGCCTCCCCGAGCTTCTCTTTGTCGTCAGAGTGTACGACAAACCCAGTAGAATTGTGAAACCGTTGCATCCAACGATTCTTCGCCTCTAGAGAGACTTTCGAGTACCCGTCCGTGATCTCTTTGCCTGCGTGACCGACAAGGGCCTGTACGACCCGCCTAGGGGCCTCTAATTCGTTCTCCATGGCGGTGATGAAGCTGTGTCGCATGGCGTGAGGGCCAATCGGTTCAAGGTCTGCCCACATACATGCTTGCTTCAATGCCCACTCCGCGCCGCATGGTGTCATGTACCCACCCTTTCGGCCCTCGCAGATCCAAACCCTCGGCTCACCCAATTCAGTGAGGAAAGGAAGTGGGATATCTCGGTAGGCGTTCGCTGTCTTGAGATTCGGTGATAGATAGACCTGACCCGGCACCTGGATGATCTGTTGGCGAACCGACAGAACCCCAGCTTTGGGCCATTGCGCGGCGCATGCTTCACCCACGCGAAGACCCGCCCCGCCCAGAAGGAGAATCAAGGGCTTGTGGTGCTTCGCGCTCGCCATCAGGTGTTTCAGCTCGGCCAGGGCAAAGGTCCGAATCTCCTTTGACTGAATAGCTGGGAGGCGAACTTTCAGAACAGGGTTCTTTGGGATCAGCCCATCGTCTTCGGCCAGCCCAAGAATCGCCCGCAGGACATTTCGCACGTGGCGCATCGAGATCGGTTTAAGCCCCTTGACTCCGTTGAAGAATCGTTGGATGGCTACACGGTCGATATCCACAAGGTTAGTGTCTCCAAATTCGGGGGCGATCCACTGATCGAAAGCCCAGGAGATTTGCAGGCGGTAGTTCTGGGATCTCATCCGAACCGTGGGGAGGTAGACGTTTTCGTAGTAGCCGATCAAGGTGTCTAGGGATTCACCCGATGCCTTACGGAGCGCTTCCGCCTCCGTCTTTCCGTAGTAGCTGATTCGGCGTCCTGTAACCGGTTCGACCCCTTTGCACTCCCACCGCCCGTCCTTTCGTTGGCTTGCTTTCATTGACTTCAAGTTGTATCACCTCTCCCCCCGAATCGCGACGTTTTCTCAACTCCTGAATTGCTAGGTTTAGATCCTCGTAGGCATACCAGTCGTTGCCGATCTGCTTGATGATGCCCGCCCGCCGAAGTGTGTGGAACCTGTTCTCGGAACAGTTCAGATAGGCTCTTGCCTCAACTTCGTTACAGGCGATTGGATTCACCTACGCGGGCTCCTCGACAGGTAGGGCGTATCGCGACCCTCGCCACTTCTCATTCCAATGGTCGATTCGATACCTCTGGGCTTTCGGTAAGCCATTAGTAGCGCAGTTCGATCCCGCGACCGCAAGGCACATTGCCTCGTCCTCTTCAAGCCACAAGCAGATATCGCGAACAAATCGGTCGTTATCAAGAGCCCGGTCAATCTTCGCCTTGAGCCGTTCGCCTGCCTCTTTGCTTGTGCAGCACATCCCTATTTCTAGTTCGTCACTACCGCCGCTCAACGTGTAGCAGATAGCCCAGGCAAAATCAGCCCGAACCGGAAAATGGATCGGCCCCCGGGCCTCCTTCTCATGTAGGGCGATGGGGTCCATTTATGGGAGCGCCTCCGGCTTGATCTCCGCAAACTTCAAGTAGGCGATTGCCCAAAGGAGAAGGAAGGAATCGGTCAGCTCCTCTGCAATGAATTCTGCAAACAGATCTTCGCTGTTCTCGCCTGTTGAGCGCGCGCGAACAAGCCTCTTACCTGTTGCTCGCCGGTACTCCTCGAATGAGTAGGCTGCATGATCGGCAACGAGGGCATCCTTGATTTCCGCAATGATAATGGAATCGTAAGGAGCGCTCGGGCATTGCCACCACACTCTGTAATTCATGCGCTTCAGAAATGCTGTTTCCCCATCTATCTGCGCACCCAGAAGCATCAAGGCTTTTCGTATTGTTCCTTCACTCATTCATCCCACCTTCCTTAAAGCGGAGCTTCCGCGACTTCTGCTCGCAACAATGTGCATTCGGACGTACCACCATCTCTTGCGACGATTGCAAAATACTGTCCTCGCCGCGCGCTCAATCCTTACAGATAATTTGTTTCTCAATCGCTTAGAATCTCTCATTTCTCCTCCGTTTGCTCCCCAGGTGTTGAAGCTAAGAGAGCCTTTGCCTTTTCGAGGTATGCCCACTTTTGTTCTTGTCCGTCGATCATCGTAGAAAAGCTCCCAGTGGTCGCCTCAACGTATTTGGATAGCACTTCCCTGAGTTTCTCTTCACGCCCTAAGGCTTCTGTAAGGGCTTGGAGAAGGAAGTCCACATCGCCGGAGGTTAACGACCGCCCGCGAGCGCTCACTAAGACATCAAGGCTATTCGCGTATTGCTCAGAGATTTTGTCAAACTTCTCGCTGATCTCTTGTATACGTAGTTGAGGGGTCATAGCAGCTCCATTTGAATGTGATTGATTTCGTGGTTGATGGATAGAATGCGGCAGGTTTTCCATACGCGGCGTTCTTTTGCGTCCTGGACCTGAATGACCTCGCCCTCACGTAACACACGCTTTGACCTGACCCTTAAGCATCCATAGGGCACGGTGCCGATCTTGCCCGTAATCAATCTAGACTTTTCGACTCTATAAGGCTCGCTCATCTCTACTTCTTGTCCTCCTTGGGGGCCGCTATCCGACGCGCGGTCAACCTGTTTGCGATAATTCCCAGCGTGAGACTAAGATCGTTAGCCATGTCCTCTGTAAGGTCAAATGAAATCTGATCATTCGTTGGGTAGTTGTCCAAGTCCCGGTACTCGACCCCGATCATGGTCAACGTTGGAGGGTTGCAGCTATCGTCAATCTCGATTTCCTTTCCGTCTTGCTGAAAGTGGTGAATCACGTCTTCTCTTCTCCTTTAGTTGGGGGAGCCGTAAGTGAGGCTATGAATTCGTCGCCCGCTTGCTCACAATGGGCTCTAGCTTCAGCAGGTTTGAGGGAGTTGTGAACAAGACAGGTTCCGTCTGATCTCCAAGCGCTCCATGTGCCATCGCCGTTGTCAGTAGCATGCGCTACGTTAACTCCTCCGACCATGAGATGGCGATCTTCCCAATGCCATTTCAGCCCGTTCTCTCTTTCCCAGGCTTCACGTAAGGCTTGGTCGCGGGCGGAAATCAGCGCACAGATATCGCCGGTGATTCTTGCGCAGTACCCTTTCTCCTCTAGCATCGTTATGATCGCTTGTGCGGTTTGCCAAATGAACTCGCTTACAACAGGCTTCTGCGCTTCAACGAATTGCTGAATAAGAAACGCGACCTGCACTCGATCTCCCTCAGTTGGCTTTTCGCCCGGCTCTATGTCGGTTAAGAGAAACTCAATCCTCGAAACCAACTCCTTCACATCTACCGATGGTTTAGGTAGTTGGGATTCGTGCCAGGTTTGAAGAAGTTTTTTGCACTTGTCGGCGTCGAAATCCGTAGTCCAGCCCTGATATCCCTGTGGCGACACGTCGAAGCACTCGGCTATTTTCTCGATGAGTTGATCTAGGGTTAGCTCAGACATTAGACACCTCCTCGCCTCCGTCTCTGGTCCCGCGCAAGTGCTTGGTTATCTGATTTCTCAGGGCTCTTGCTTGCTCTGTTGTGAGCGTGATTGCAAGCGGGTTGCCCTTCCACACCACTCCGCTGAACATCGCGTACTGATATTCCTTGTAGTCAATTAGGATTCGCATATCTATCCTCATCATGCGTCCTTGAACGGATCATGCTCCGGTTCTTCGGGAGTTGCTTCTTCGGTCGTCTCGCGGGGCCGATCTAAGGCACTCACGCGGTCAACGTCGATCTCCACAACTTCGCGTTGCTGCCCATCGTTTGTCGTGTACCGTCGCGATTGCAAGGAACCCTGAACAGAGACGAGCCGCCCCTTTGTCAAGTAGTTCGATACGTAATCTGCTTGCGCTCCCCATGAAACGCAGTTCAGAAAGTAGGCGTCTGGTGAGCCGTCTGTGGGCTTTACTTTCTTGCTCACGGCGACGGTAAACGAACAAACGTTCTTGCCCGTTTGAGTTGTTCTAAGTTCGGGATCTCGGGTGATTCTCCCGACGATAGCGGCGAGGTTTAGCATTTAGCGGCTTGCTCCTTAAGTGTATTTGCGAGGGCGTCCGCATAAGCGTCGGTCGCTCGAATAAGTACGTCGTCTGTGGCGTTGGCAAAGAAGTCGATCCCGAGGGAGTTCCCACCTTTGCCGTGTGGATCCGAAAGTCCGTACGCTCGACAGAGGAATGACCGAAACGCCGTAGGGTTCTTGACCCCAGATCGGGCGCAATGCTCGGCGAAGAACTTCTGTTGCTGCGGCGTGGCTGCCTGAGTTACCTCGGCTTCCGAGGGCATTCTTTCGGGCTTCCACCCAAAGGGAGCCGTTTCGTCTAGAGTGCCTGTACGCTCTTTTGCGGGGGTGGTGACGTGTTTCTGGTCCTTATCGTAGAGAGCAAGCCCCAGAGGGTCGCCTAACGTCATTGCGGCCCGCTTGAAAGCGTCGGTCTCCATCTCCTTATAAGCAGATTCGTGAGCCCGGCCAAGATCGCGGTCGATGCCCTGCCCAAATCCACACCCAGTACGATAGGTTTCGCCCTGAACGATGAGCCTGCACTTGCCGATGTAGCCGACGTACCACTTGTCGCCCTTTAGTTCTTCTTGAACGATACGGTCCTCGACTGTCTTGCGGTCCCATCCGTCGTGCCCAAAGATACGATTCATCGCGCGTATCGCTTCGTGTCCTTCGATGTAGGAGAGCTTCACCCCTGATTGCTCACGGGTCCTTACGAGGTTCTTACTGAGCCCGCTGCCAAGCTGCTTTTTTTGATCCTCGGTAAAGCTCATCGTGGTGATCCTCCGATCTCTTTCATCTCGCAAGCGAGGTGGTTCCACCAGAAACCTTCCGAGGGCGAATCAGCCATGACGTCATCCGGTTCCTCATGCCGTACCGCTTCCTCGCTCTCGATATCCGCTAAGCTAATGAACCGACCGCAGATACCGCACTTGCGAAAACTCCCGTCTTGATTTCCACGGTTCTTGCTCATACGTTCTCCTCTATCTCTTGTAAAGCAGCCCGAGCGATACTAACTTGTTCCCACATGACGGATTCAGGGTCGGCAATTGTGAGGCTTGGTAGTTCTTCGATATCTTTCAGCGCCTTGACAAGCTTCTGCATCTTGAGCGTGTTCTGTGCTGCTTGCCATTGGGCACCCCGCAGAAACGCCCTTTCGCGTACCGATGGAAAGGTATGACCACCGAACGTTCGCGCAGCTACAACTACCGCTGTTCCCGCATCGTATAGCTTCAAATCAAATACCCCCAAGTAGCAATACAGAACCAAACCGAAAGAACAAAGGCAGTTGTAATCAACAATCCCCAAACAATAGGTTTCATCCCAGAGGGCTTTTCTGAGAGTTCCCAAGTAGCGTTGGTAAGGGGAAACATCTTCTTGTACATCCGGTCGTATACTTCTTGGGGAGTGTCTTTAGAGCCGTATTCGGTGTCATCGTATTCGCGATCAGTGAGTGCATCTTTGCTGAGCCCTCGCATGTTGAACTTTCGGCGTTCGGCCTCGTTAGTTATCCTATAGTCCTGCACTGACATAGCAGCGGGAACCGAGCTGCCCTTCTTGTAGATCCTCATTTCAATCCCACCAAAACTCCACCGACAAAACAAACAACTGCAACGATGGTGGCGATCATCCACGTTCGCGTCCACCCTTCGTCGATTTCCCGGTTAATCAGCTTCACCCATACCGCATCGTTCTCATAAACTGCTTTTGAAACAGCTTCTTTAATTTCCCTATCAGGAGTAAAGGGGTAACAGAGAGTACAGGGTCCTTGACCTATGAAGTGTCCTCGTTTACAGCGGTTCATTCGGTTGCCTCAATGTTCAGTTCGATGTAGTCAGCGATTTCGGAGAAAGACTTGCCTGAGTCGTTCATACCGGCCAGGGTGTTGATCTCACCTTCGGACAAATTCGTGACGCCTCTGAAAATGGTATCGCCTTCATCGCCAAAGAGCATTCCGGGGCCGGTCGAATTGCGCACAATCGGAGCCTTGGTACCTAAGACTATTCGGCACACATCGATACAGCAGTGCTTGGTTTTCTTAACGTCGCACAATGCTCCCTTGAATTGCTTGTACTCGCCAATTCTTAGGGCTTCGATCCACTTGTCCTTTTGCTCTTGCGTCATGCCACACCTCTCTCTATTTCCCACGCTTCATCTTGGAGGGCGCAGGCTTTGTTATCCAATTCGTTAGCAACCTTCTCAAGTAAGTTCCCTGCTTCTTCATCTAAAGACAGGGCTCTTTGCCTAAGAACTGTTGCGTCTGCCATTAACCGGTCTGCTTCGATTCTTCGGGAGTCGCCGGGGGTACGACGGAAGGAGTCAAACATTGGGCACCTCAAATGGAATTAACGGGGTCGTGTAGGCAAGCATAAGCGGGTGGCGAGGTTGGCGACCTTTCGTATAGCCAAGACACTGCATCTTGGGCAGGAGCTTGACGACTTCGGCCACGCGTTCTGGTTTGGCGTGAGCGCCCCATGCCGCGATTACCGTGTCTCCCTTTTCGATCATGGTTCGAAGATGCTCATCGTTATCGGGGCCAACCGGATCGCCATGCTTCCAGAGTCCTTTCGGATCGGTCGAACGCAGGGCGTAGAGGTTAAGCACCCAGATAGCGTCAAATCCCAACTTCATTGCGAAGCCTATGCATTTACGAACAGTCGGGTCGTCCTTGTATCCGTCCGCTGTTGATGGATTTAACATGATGAAGGTTAGAACCTTGTAGTTATCGGGATTGCATCCCTCGCTCCACCGACGATATAGGGCGTATCGGTATGTGCCGCAATCGGAAAGCCAAGCAAGTCTTTTCATCTCTCCCCTCCCCCTTGAGAGTCTGTGAGGGAGGCGGGAAGCCACGTTTTGGGCGACCTTGAAGGCTCCATGTCGATAACCGGGCCTCGCGGCTTAGCCGTTGCTCCGCAAGATTCGCACGTGGGGACAGGTGGGTTAATTCCCATCCAAATATCAGGCATAGTGACTGCGCCGCCACAGATTGAACATCTTCCAATTGTCTTATCCATTCCCTTTCACCTCCTTAGTAACGGGGGAGGGGGATAGCGTGCTCACTGCCTGCGGAACAGCACCGCTGGACCAAATGAGCAAATCGGCTTCTTTCTTGCTGGCGGTTTTACGGTCAGGGTCTTGCCCCCAATAAACAGCACCAGCCGGGTCAGTTCGAGGCTCGTATCGCGTGATATAGCCCGAATGCCTTCCGGTTTGATAGTAGAGGACCCCGCGATCAAGGCTCCAGTAAGCCCGTTCATCAGGATCAACATAGCAATTTCCAAGCGGTGAGCTCACTTATTCTCTCCCTCTGCACTCTTCTGTTCAGAAGCCCCAAAACTCGGCGTTTGGGAAAGTAAATAGCGAGCACCGTTTAGGGCGATATGAAAATCAGAGCCTCCGTTTAGGTGCGCGCACTCACTCACAAGAAGCAGAAGCGAGTCATGATAATCTGGTAACTGCGCAATGAACGAAATTCTCTTGTTTCGTTCAGCAAGCGAGTCTGTGTTGAGGAACCCGTGAAAATGAACTGAGCAGACGATCCTTCCTGACTCGTCTATGACTAACGGGCTCAGGGGACCCTTGGCTTTCCATCTTTCCATTACGCAACACACTCCTCTAGAGCAAATAAAGAGAGCAGATCCGAGTCGTCGCAATTGCAACCGGGCTCGTATCGCATTTCATCGAATTCACCGCCCGAGAGAATGTCGGGGGTTCCGCAGATTGGGCAGGTCATGAGGGGTCCCCTTGAATGAGCGAGTCCCACTGCATCTCGAAGGGGCCATATTCGCCATCGAAGTCTCCGTCGCGCCAGTCGAAACAGTCAGCTACCGCGCGATAGAGTTCGTAGTCAGCGTCAGGGTCGATCTTGTGTTCGGCGACGTAGTCATCCACCCCATCGAACTCGTCGATGGTGCTTAAGCATTCGATCTGGGCATCAATGCGCGCCCGATTGTCGTCGCCAAAGAAGGAACGCTGCACGATCTTCGGGGCGATCTCACGGAAATACTGAACGCATTCCAGGATCTGCTCGTCCGTGGGCTCCGGGCTCATGCCGACACCTCGCCAGATGCCTTAGCAAGAGCAGCTTCGACGACGGACCGCAACTCCATGGGAAACCCTTGGTAGGGGTCGCTATCGTTTTGGGCTAAGCACTGCTTTAGCGCTTCGTAGAGATCGGGGGCGGCAACAAAGAGTTTTGCTAACCGCGCTTCTTCCGTGCTGGCGATTTCATACGTTGAGCCATCACGCCAACCGAGGATCAGATAGTCGATCCCCGCGTATTCTCCGTCTGAATCGCCAACCTCCGAATATTCCAGCAGGTCAAACCCTGTGAGGTCGCGGTGACTCATCGTCCCACCTCAGAGCTAAGAGCCTGGAACTGACGTCGAGTTAATTTAGGCTGACGTCTTTGATCGTGCTTCTGCTCTCTACGAATAGCTAGGACGAGAGTTGTCGATTCCACGCGGCTGAGAGCCGACTTGCAATCCCAGCAATTAACGCCAGATTCCGCTTGCCAAGCAACATCCTTTCGAAGTGCGGCAAGAGTAGGCCGGGGAGTGGATTGGCAGGACTGAAGATGTCGCCAGAGCTTTGTCGGGAGCTGCTTGGCCCATTGCGGGCGGGTTGTCTGTGTAGATTCCAATGTCTTACTCCTGTGCCGGTGCTAGCGGCTACAGGAATAAGTATCGCACAAATTTGTGCAGAACACGAGGATTTTGTGAGATTATTTTCTCAATTTTTAGCGCAGGAACCTGCCATCGTCCCATTCAAGGTTAGGGGTTCCTGGTTCATAACGCTTCCAGATGACGGTAACGCCACCCCTGATCTCCCAACCATTAAGCTCGGTGATCGGGGCGTATGCTCCGTTGAGGCTTGTCAGCTCTAGATTCCTCTGTCCGCGTGTGAGGCGCTTGATGAAGTTCGCTCCGTCGTCGGCCCTCTTGGCTACCACAAGACAGCCAACGGGCACGTCAGGGTCTAGGCGTATCAACATTCGCTCGCTGTGTTCAATCCGTGGGGACATACTCACCCCCGACGCAATACAGAGGACGTGCTTTTCAGGCTGTCCAAGGGTCAAATAAAGGGGTACTTCCCTGAACTCTAATTCACTGGGTTCAACAAACACACATTCGTCATCCGAACCTGCCATAACGCCCCGCCAGACCGGTATCGCGACCATCAGATAATCCCTCAGGGACAGTTCCGACCGCGACAGGTCGCCTTGAGCTTTTGGCCGAATATTCGGCTCCTCTTCTTTGAGTTGCGTAGCAGGCGGGGGCTCGTCTCCTCCGTCAAAGAACCATTCTCCCGGCACGGAGAAGACACCGGCAACTCTATCCAGCATGTCCTCGGGGATATGATTCTTTGACTCCCAACGGCCCACCGTCGAAGTATCGACGCCTAATCTCTCAGCCAGCTTTGCTTGCGTTAAAGCTGGCTGATGATAACTCCGCGCCAGTTTCAGCTTATCACCAACTTCCACGCACAGTATTGTGCAACTCATCGTAAATCATTTTACGCATAAATTTGTGCGAATCAATCGGTAATCGTGCTAGGATAGAGCATGACCGCACAAAATAGTGTGTCCGAGAAGGGTAAGGGTGGCCGCTGCGCTTTGCCCGAAGCCCAAGAATTAGAGCTGGTCGGGCTGATCGGCACGAAGACGATGGTGGAGCTAGCGAAGCAGTTCGGCGTTCACCGCAACACGGTCAAGAACATCAAGGACCGCTATGTAGGAGTTGCCCCGCCTAACCCTAGCACGGTGACGGGGCCACAGACTAATCCACCGCTCGCGCGGCTACCCAATTGTAGCACGGAACGCGAGCCTGACCAAAGCCAGGAGGCTCTATGACGCTAGAGGTAATCAAGCAGGGCGACCCACTGGAAGCTGCCCGCGTTCTCAAAGTAGACAATATCGTAGCCATCGCTCTGCGTTGCCAGAAGGACGACATCAGGGCCGCCATCGAGTGGCTAGAGCGAGACTGGGACCGTCAACGCGCCGACCGAGAAGAGCGCCGCGCGAAATGGGATAAGGGGCGTCGGGCATGGGAATCCAAGATACGGGCAGATAACCCGCAGGTAATTACCCTCCCGAAATACCAAATCAAGCCCCCTCATTTGAACACCGCGAGCATGAATCGTGTTCGACGGGCTATTGAAAAGCTGACGGCTAAGGAAAACAAGTCAGCATGAGCACTTCTCCTATACAGGAGTTGTTAGAGACTCCCCAAGAGTTCCGTCCTTTTGTTTGGTTGCTGGGGGCGAATCCAAGGCTTAGCCCGAGATCGGCGGGCGTTGTCCTGAAAAAGAAAAGATCTGGTTATCTTGTGTTCGTCTCGGAGATCGCAGCATTGCGGCACTTGGTAGCGATTGGGGTTCATGGAAAGCCCGTCCAGAAAGATCTAGAGTGGGCAATAGATCAAGCCCTAGCGGATCGCATGGACTTGATCCTTGTCGGTGAAAATCTTGTCGAGTGCGACAGGTGGGAGTACACCCCATGACCCACCTAGAACACATGGAGAAGTGTGAACAAGCAATGAGCCTAAGAGATTGGGATAGAGCAGAAGGGCATGCAAAGGAAGCCCTCCAAATCTGCACCGATAGATACGCCCGCGCTCAGATAGCAGTGATTAGGGATTCCATCGTGGACAAGATGCCCCGCAAGGGCTTTCTGGGGCTCTTTAAGAAGGTGACGCAGTGAAAAGGTCGCCTCTTGTTCGCAAGACGCCCCTAAATCGTTGCAAGCAAGCTCCTGTGGGTGTAATCAAGCGCAAGGCAGACAAAGCGAAAGCGCACAAGAAGAAGGTTAAGGCCTCTACTCTGTGTGCGAAGGCCGATGCGTTGGCGGGGGCGTTCTGTAGGGCTCAGGGCGTCTGTACGGCGGCTGATTACCCAGGGTGTACCTGTGGAGGGCATATCGAGTGGTGCCACCTTAAATCCCGTTCTCACAAAACGATTCGACATGATCCGCTTAATTGGACGCCGTTATGTTTCCGGTGTCATCGGCACTTCACCTGCCATCCCGATTTGTGGACGAAGTTTATCGAGGAGAAATTCCCAGGTAGGTGGCAACGCCTAAACGACATTCTTCAAGAGGGCGGTAAACCTGATTATTCCTATTGGCTGAACTACTACCGGGAGCGGGCAGCATGAGTGGCACTTGGGAATCACTATCGTCTTCATTTCAGATGCAAGTAGTCTGCCAAATAGCGGACGATCTCTTTTCCTGCAACTGGTTGAACCCTGAAGGTTATCACCAAAAAGCGGGTGGGTTTATGGCGACCGAAACGCACATTAGGCGCCATTTTCGGAGGATTGCATGATTGACACCATGCCTCAAACAAACGACGAGTGCATCAAGGTCATCGGCGAACTTACTCGCATGATGGCTGACGAATACCAAAAGTGGGGCGAGTCCTCCAAGTGGAAGGAGATGTTTGACCGCTTAGAAGCGGTCAAGGCCCATCGTCAGGAGTTGAAACTACTTGGCTAGGATTCGCACGGTGAAGCCAGAATTCTTCTCGTCGGCGGATATCGCTGATCTGTCGTTACTGGCTAGGCTCTTGTACATCGGACTATGGTGCGAAGCAGACCGAGAAGGACGCCTGGAGTGGAAACCCAAGACGTTCAAGATTCGCTATTTACCTTGCGATGATTGCGATATCGTCGCCGTCGCCCAAGAGCTTTTGGACAAAGAATTAGTGGTTCTGTATGGCGAAGGACTCGCATACATACCAACGTTTCTTTTGCATCAACATGTGAACCCAAGAGAGGCAAAAAGCACACTCCCTGAACCTAAAACAAGCATGCGTAAAGCACGCGTGGCGAACGCGTCGGCACGGGTCAGTGACACGCAGGTAGGAAAGGAAGGGAAAGGAAAGGAAAGGAAAGGAAGGAGGGATACTACGTATCCTAACTACGTTGACAATCCTCCAAGCACTGATGAGGTCAAAGCATACGCTCGGCAGGAGTTCAATCTAAACGGCGAATTTGTCCGTGGGTTTGTGACTTACTACCAAGACCTTAAATGGCATCATTCGAACGGTAAGCCGGTCAAGTCTTGGAAATCCAGCATGAACTCCTGGGTGACAAAACTCTCGGCTGAAGAGCGAGAACGATTCAAGCCAAAGCCCGTACCTGGA
>Ga0068862_100001166_pt1 | contig 24791 bp, 18 predicted proteins | sample KBSSwiS52_FD_66598 | JGI IMG/M metagenome (GOLD analysis project Ga0068862, IMG submission 66598) | Switchgrass rhizosphere microbial communities from Kellogg Biological Station, Michigan, USA - KBS Switchgrass S5-2 | ecosystem: Host-associated > Plants > Roots > Rhizosphere > Soil ... | reverse complement strand
TTATTTCTCTTTCATTCAGCTTGCGCCATCGCCCCGGCTTCAAGTTCTTCTCTTCCAGGTTACCAATACGCGTGCGAACCAGCTTGATGACCGAATGGCCAATTGCATCGAACATCCGACGCACCTGTTGATTGCGGCCTTCGTGCAAAGTCACTTCAAACCACGCATTCGTCTTGCTTTCGCGCAACATACGCACGTCCGCGCGCGCCGCACGATCGTCACCGATGGCGATACCACGCCGCAACCGTTCGACTGCTTTGTCAGGTGGCATGCCCTTGACCTTGGCCAGGTAAACTTTTGGGATGCGACTTTTTGCGGCGGTAATGTGACGGGTGAAATCACCGTCGTTAGTCAGCAGCAACAAACCTTCGGTGTTGAAATCGAGCCTGCCGACAGGATGCAAACGCCCGAGCGACGAGGGAATCAAATCAATCACCAGCGGCCGCCCTTCGGGATCAGACATGCTGGTCAAATAGCCTTTGGGCTTGTTAAGCAGGACATAGACGGGCTTCTGTTGGCTCAACAGCGGATTGATCAGACGACCTTTAACCTTGATGTGATCTGTTTCAGGATCAGCCTTGGCCCCGAGTTCGACAATCACTTCGCCGTTAACGGTGACTTGTCGCGCGACGATCAAATCTTCGGCGTGACGACGCGAAGCGATGCCGGCTGAGGCGATTAGTTTTTGCAGACGCTGGTTCATTGGGTTATTGATTCATTGTCTCATTGTTTCATTGAGTGGGTTCGATGGGCGAGTGGGGGTACTCAAGGCCTACAACCAATGAATCAATCAGTCGCCCCGCCGGCGAGGTCCTGAAAATCTTCGATGCTCGGCAATTCAGACAAATCCTTCAACCCAAATTGAATCAGGAATTCCTTCGAAGTGCCGTACATCATCGGACGGCCGACAGTTTCCTTCCGGCCCTTCGCAATGATCAAACGCTTGTCGAGCAGGGTCTTGATCGCTGAAGGAGATTGGACTCCGCGAATTTCCAGGATCTCGGGCACAGTTACCGGTTGGCGGTAAGCAATGACGGCGAGTGTTTCCAGTGATGCCAGAGAGAGTTTTGCGCTGGGTTTTGATTTCAGGTACGCGCGAATGTGCTCGTGATGTTCGGCCCTGGTGGCGATTTGCCAGCCACCGGCAATCTCACGCAATTGCAGGCTGCCCGGGCGCGACTCGTATTCTTTCACCAAATCCTGAATTGCGGCTTCGATCGTCCCGCGATCCAAATCAACGACGTCGGCGATTACCTTCGCGCTAATTGGCTCGTCAGCAACAAAAACCAACGCCTCAATGATCGCTTTCAGTTCTGTATCACCGATTTCCCGGTGGCCTTCGATTGGGCTCTCTTCTTCGGAAGCGACGGCTTCGACCGGTTCCTCGACATTTGCTGCTTTGGCTGTACTCATAATTTTTCGTGGCTGCTGCTAAGCCGGACTCACAGACTTCGCCGTAATTTCGCCGAACGTTTCGCTCTGGCGTAGTGAAATCTCGCTCATCCGGACCAGCTCAAGCACGGACAGAAACGCGACTACCAGTTCGCGGCGGGATTGCGCCCGTCCAAAAAACTCCAGCAGATTCACTTCCCCGGCCGACCTCACCATGTTTCGCAACCGCTCAATCATCTGGGCCATCGTCACTTCTTCCCGCTCGATCTCCATCAGGACTTCTTCCTTGTGGCGAGCGAGAATTTCCTGAAACACCTTGAGCAAATCGAAGAGGCCCACGACAACTTCCGGATTATTCTTGTCGGTTTCGATCTCCGCGCGGGTGAAGACTGCCTGCTCGACGGTCGCGCGAGACCAGAGCATTTGCGCCGCCGCCTTGAATTTCTCGTGCTCCAGCAGCCGGTTAACGAGTTCCGCGCGCGGATCGAGTACTTCTTCCTCCGGCGCGGTGGGATCGCGCGGCAAAAGCATGCGCGACTTCAGGTCGATGAGTTGCGCCGCCATGACCAGAAAATCGCCAGCCACGGTCAAATCCAATTCCTGCATCAGGTAGAGATAACGCAAGTATTCGTCGGTAATTCGCGCAACCGGAATGTCGTAAATGTTGACCTGATCCTGACGAATCAAATACAGCAACAGGTCGAGTGGTCCCTCAAACTCTCCGAGGGTAATCTTCAGCTGCTCGCCTTCTCGATCAGGCGTAATTTCCGGCTGAGCGCCGGCGACGCTAATGGTCTGCGGCCCGTCGGGAGACGTGCTCGTCGTGCTTTCGACTTCGACGGCTTGCGTTGTTTCTTCCATTGATTTACTTGCGCGCGCCAACCAATCCCATGTTCGCCTTGGCGTGTCCCAAAGTCATTCTAGCGATCGCTTCAGCTCGCTCAGCGCCCTGCTCCAAAATCTGATCCAGTTTATCATCATCGATGCCGAGCACGCGTTCCTGAAACGGCCTCAGAAACTCGATTGTGACGTCTGCCAACTCATCCTTCAATTTTGCATAGCCGCCGCCGCTGAAATGATCTTCGATCTCAGGCGCGGGCTTGTTCGTCAGCAGATGGTAGATGGTGAGCAGGTTAGTGATCGCCGGCCGCGAGGCGTCAAACTTGATGTCCGTGCCGGAGTCTGTGACCGCGCGCTTGAACTTGCGGCGCACGGCATCATCTTTGTCCAATAACATGATGCACCCCGCCTCACTCTCTGCATCTGACTTGGACATTTTCTTCGTCGGATCGGCAAGCGACATGATGCGTGCGCCGACCTTCGGGATGAATGGATCGGGTACCGTGAAGGTCTGGCCATAGTCGCGATTGAAACGAATGGCGATGTCGCGCGTCAGTTCGAGGTGCTGCTTTTGATCCTCGCCCACCGGAACCAGGTCCGTCTGATAAAGCAGGATGTCCGCGGCCATTAACACAGGATAGTCGAACAAGCCAACCCCCACGTTTTCTTCCTGCTTGCGGGCTTTATCCTTGAACTGCGTCATCCGTTCAAGTTCCGACACGCGGGCCACACAATTAAGCAACCAGGTTAGTTCGGCATGAGCCGGCACGTCTGACTGGACAAAAACAGTCGAGACGCCCGGGTCGATTCCCACCGCGAGATAAATCCGCGCCAGTTCGCGGGTCTTGGCCGCCAGCACCTTAGGATCCTGGGGAACCGTAATCCCGTGCAGATTGACTATGCAGAAGAAGCTTTCGTAATCACTCTGCAGGGCAACCCAGTTACGCAGCGCGCCGAGATAATTTCCCAGGTGAACATTACCGGTTGGCTGGGCGCCGCTGAAAATTCGTTTAGGCATCACGATTATCCAAAAATCTTGAATAGTGCCGGATACACCGACTCGGGAAGCAGCGAGTACATTACCCGCTGAACCGGGCTGAAAATAATTCCGAAGATTCCTGTTTGCATGGCCAGCAGCAGAATTATGAAACCGAATCGTTCCAAAGCTTCGATCGCCGGTTTCATACTGTCGGGAAGAATGGTGTAAAGGATCTTGCTTCCGTCGAGTGGCGGAAAAGGCAAAAGATTAAAAAAAGCCAGCGCAACATTGAGACTATATGCAGTAAAAAGGAAGAGCACGAGTGGTTCTTCAATCGAAGCCAACGCCGCTCCCGGCCCAAACAAATGAAGAACGTGGGCTACGTACATCAGCCCCAAAGCTACGATGGCGATTATCAGATTCGCCAGGATGCCGGCAATCGAAACCATAACGTTCGCCACATCCTTGTTTCGCCAACGTAGTGGATTAACGGGCGTCGGCTTACCCCATCCGATGAGAGCAATCGAAGCGCCGATATGAGCGAAAATGAAACTGGCGATGGGAATTAGAAGGGTCCCGATCGGATCTGTATGGGCCAGCGGGTTAAGCGTAATCCGTCCCAGCAGGCGCGCCGTATCGTCACCGAACTTGTTGGACATCCACGCATGGCCCGCCTCGTGGGCTGAGATCGAAAACAGCAGCACCACCATAAAAATGACAAGTTGCGCTATTAATCCTGAGGTAATCAAGACGGCATCAAAAAGAAGTTCAAATTAGCACCCGCATCCACCAGAGTCAAAAGAGTTATTAAAGAGAACGAAGGCTTAATCCAGGAATGTTCCATGAATCCCGAGCGGTATCGTGTAGACGGCTTCATTCGTGGCTACCACCATTTCCCCCACAGGTCCAAACGCCAGACCAACAACATTCATGCCGGACACGACAAGTTGTGCATTTGATCCATCCGGTGAAATCCTGACGATGCCCCGGCGACCTCGCAAAGACGCAGCCACGTAAAGATTGCCCTTTCGGTCGAACGCCAACCCCTGCGGCCGCCCCAGCCCCTGATAAAACGTGCTCGCATTCCCATCTTCATCAAAGCGAACAATCGAATCGAAACTGGAAACTGTAGGTCCACTCACATACAGGGACCCATCAGGCCCAAACGCCAGATGGTAAGCCGATACCGACGGCTCGTGCTGGGCCCAGGGCTTTGCTTCACCGATCTCGTTAATTCTAAAAATGGTTCCGCTGCGATCGCCGACGAACATCTCACCGCTGCGATTGAAGGCCAAACCCGTCGCCACGCCCAGATCGGCGGCAAAGGCAACAAACTGGCGCTCGGCGGTTACGCGGTAGACGGTTCCGTCGAATCGGCTCGTTACGAACATTCGCTCCGTTCTCCCGAAAGCGATACTCGTCGGATTCATCACGTCGTTGGAAAAATCTTCGATCGCCCCATCGCTGGCAATGCGAAAAATCGAGACGGGCACTTTTTCGCCGCGAGTCCCGGATCGCGTTACATACAGCGACCCGTCGCGAGGATCGAAAGTAGGATTCGCGACTGGATGAACCCCGCCCGCCAGCCTTCGCCCGATCCTGAAATTTGCGCCTGAACTTTGCCGCGGCTCGGCGGTGAGCAGGACCACTTCGATCCCACCTTCGGCGCTGAGCTCCGGAATCGACACCAGCGCCCGGCCACGTCCGACAGCGGTGATGTGCGCCGGCTTGGCGTCAAATAAAACGCCCAACCTTCGGGAGCCTTCCGCCGTGACACCGGCATACACGACTGTCACCTCGCCTCCGGAAATTCCGGCATCGGGTTCTACTCGGATTATGCGCATGGGATCACTCATTCATTCTCGAAAAACGATACATGTTATCGAGCATGTCGCAGGTTGTCTAACATTGATGTGGCACGGGCGGGCCAGCGCGTGAATCACGCGCAGATGCGGGGGCACCGCGTGTTATAATTCCGGCCGTTCCAGCGGATGAAAAGTCTTCACGGCAATACGCACGGTCTCAAGCCGAACCAATTAAGGCGAATTGAAAAGCTGTATCAGCGCCGCATCCCGCCTCATCAGATTGTCACGCCTGAATTCGCGCGCCAGCTGAGTGAACTTTCTCACGAAACAAACCGGCAAATCGGCGCGCTCGTCGATCGAAAAGGCTACGTTGAATACGTCATCGTCGGCGATGCAAAACGCATTGAGTTACCCGATTTCAAGCGCGTGCGGGTGGCCGGCGATCGGTTTCGCGGCCTGCGCTGCATTCACACCCACCTGCGCGGTGAGGAACTGACCCGCGACGATCTGACAGATTTGGCCCTGCTCAGACTCGATCTAATGGCGGCCATCAACGTCGAAGCAGGCACGGGACTTCCCGGGATCGTTCGTTCGGCGCATTTGCTTCCCTCGACGGCTCATGACCTTAAGACGAACGATGATGCCAAGAGTTTCGCTTTTCTCGATCCGGCTGTTGCTTCACAACTGGATGTTGATTTCCTGGCTCTGATTGAAGCGCTGGAGAGTGAAATGGCCCGCCAGCGCCGGCCGGCGCACCGCGCGACAAACGCCGATCGGGTCATTCTGGTCAACGTTTCCACCGGCCTGGTCGCCGACGCCGAAGATTCGATTGCCGAATTGCGACAACTGGCGCAGTCCGCCGGCGTGATCGTTCTGGATGAAATGATTCAGCGCCGCGGCTCAATCGATCCACGCACGATCCTCGGCAAGGGCAAGCTGGACGAACTCCTGATTCGGGCGATGCAGGTGGGCGCTGACGCCATCATTTTCGATCGCGAACTCCAGGCCGCCCAGGTGCGTTTGATCTCAGACGCCACCGATCTGAAGGTAATTGATCGCTCGCAGCTCATTCTGGACATCTTCGCGCAAAGAGCGCAGTCTCATGAAGGCAAAATCCAGGTCGAGCTGGCCCAACTTAAATACATGTTGCCGCGACTGGTGATGGGACAGAACTCCGCGTTTTCGCGATTGGCCGGCGGCATCGGCGGACGCGGGCCAGGTGAAACCAAACTCGAGACTGATCGGCGGCGCGTCCGCGATCGCATTCATCGGCTGGAGAAGGAACTGGCCTCGCAGGCAAAGCGCCGCGAGCAGCGGCGGAAAGAACGTTTGCGCCGCGAGGTACCGGCCATTTCCATAGTCGGCTACACAAATGCCGGCAAATCGACCTTGCTGAATGCGCTGACCGCGAGTAATGTGCTGGCCGAATCGCGCATGTTTGCCACACTGGATCCAACGACGCGGCGTTTGCGACTGCCGCGAGAGCGGGAAGTCATCATCAACGATACAGTCGGATTCATTCGCGATCTGCCGCCTGACTTACTCGAGGCGTTTCGCTCTACCTTGGAGGAGATCGCCGGCAGCCGGCTGCTGGTTCACGTTATCGATGCGTCGAATTCCAGGTGGCCACAACAGATCGCTTCAGTTGATCGCATTCTGGCCGAGCTTGAAGTGGAGCAAATTCCCCGATTACTGGTTTTTAACAAGGCGGACCTGGTGGACGCCCGGGAACTGGAAGCGATGATCAGACAGGTATCAATTGAGTCCGGGAACGAGCCTATTGCCATTTCCGCGACGAATGCAAATTCGTTCGCGTCCCTGCTGAATCGAATCGATGAAACATTGTCCGTTCATAGTTTGAAACGCGAATCCTTCAGCTAATCGAACAGGAGTGGCAGTTAGACAGAGTCTAAAGAATGAGCCCTCGTCCCCGCTTCACTTCAACGATCGACAGCGTGCGGAATGCTGTTTTGGGTGTCTTGCTGGTTCCCTTCCGATGGTTTTCGCCGACGAGCCAATTTGTGATCGGGTTTGCCTTCCTGACAATTTTCACAACTCTGCTGCTGATTCAATGGCCGTTTAGTCTGGTTCGCACGATCGTTGTTTCCAACCTTACCGGAGCGACGTATTTTGTCGTCTGGCGCTTCGTCAAATATCGCGCCACGAATGTCGATTTGCTGGTTTCGCCCGCGCGGGCTTTCGCGCTGGTGGGCTCGGCGATTCTGTTCGAAGCCATTCTGATGCGCCTCGGCTTCATAGTGGCCAATGCGATTGCCTCTCAGAGCACCCGGGCGCCACTTAACGATCCGGCCGTCTGGAGTTTCACCATTCCGTTTGCGGCGGCTTCTCTGCTCCTGACAATGCTTCTCGATCGTCAGCTTAGTCTGATCGCCGGTATCGTGGCCGCGACCATAGCCGGTTTGCTGGCCAGCGAGCCAATCCCCGTTGGTCTGTACGCATTCATCTCGTGCGCAGCCGCCGTTTACGGCATCAAGCGATACCGGGAGCGACAGTTGGTGACTCTCGCGGGGCTGTTCGTAGCCACGGCTAACTTCTTCGTGGCGATTGCATTAATCGCTTTTTCCCACCGGCCTTTGTCCATTTCAGCCGCGTTGGTAGCGGGTCTGTTTGGAATTGGCGGCGGATTATTAACGATCATCTTTGCGGCCGGCGGCGTTCCAATTAACGAATCGCTCTTCGGGATCTTAACGGACATCAGGTTGCTCGAATTGACGAACGCGGATTTGCCGGTGCTGAGTCAGCTGGCTCTCAGGGCTCCTGGCACCAACCAGCATTCTCATGCGGTCGGCCAACTGGCTGAAGACGCTTGCCGCGCCATCCGGGCGAATGCGCTATTGGCGAAGGTCGGCGCCCTCTACCACGACATCGGCAAGGTAGCTGCGCCTGATCATTTCGTGGAAAATCAGAGCGGCGAGAATCCGCACGATCGCCTCAAACCAATTCAAAGTGCGAAGATAATTACCAGTCACGTGACCTACGGCTTGCGTATGGCGAAGGAGATCGGATTACCAAAGCGAATCGCTGATTTCATTCCCCAGCATCACGGGACCCGCACGTTGTACTTCTTTCTGCGCAAGGCAGAAGCGCAGTCAAACGGAGCTGCGATAAACAAAGCTGACTTTCGCTATCCCGGGCCTAAGCCACAATTCAAGGAAGCCGCCATCCTCATGCTGGTTGATTCCGCGGAAGCCGCCGCTCGCTCGCTGGCGCATCCAAACCCTGAAAACATACGAGCCATTGTAGCCAGGATTTTCGACGCCGTGCTCAGCGACGGACAATTGGACGAATCAAACCTGACGTTGCGTGAGCTGAGCGAGGTGCGCGAGGCCATCGTGAATTCTTTGATGGCAATTTATCACCCGCGCATTGTCTACCCGGGATTCAATGCGGCGTTGCCGGCTGAAGATGGGCAAAAGGCGTCCCGGTTTACTTATGAACGAGCTGACGATGTCCCAATCAATCCATCCGGTGAAGTCGAAGACGAGGCGATTCCCCAGGGTGAGCCCTGAGGGTACGCACGCCTCTGGCGTGCCTTTAGAATGGCTCACAGCACGCCGGAGGCGTGCGTACCGCCTGAGTCGAAGATGAACAGATTAGATCTTTCCGCTTAGCTTTTGATAAGTCACCGATAAATCTTCCGGCAGGACACGCGTTTCACCAACAGTCGACATGAAGTTCGTATCTCCGCTCCATCGGGGCAGGATGTGCATATGGAGGTGATCCGCCACACCAGCCCCGGCGACTTTTCCAAGATTCATCCCTACGTTGAATCCCTCGGGGTCATAGACATCGATCAGCGCCTTTTGAGATCGCTTCACCAGATCCATCATTTCATCGGTCACCTCTTTCGGAGCCGCCGACAAATGTCCTAGATGCGAGTTGGGAGCGATCATCAGGTGACCGCTGGCGTAGGGATATTTGTTGAGAATTACGAAGTTGTGCCGGCCGCGATGAACAATCAGGCTCTGGGCATCAAGGGCTGGATTTTTCTGCGCTTCACAGAAGAAGCAGGCGGTTTGAGGCTGGCCGGGGTTGCTATTCGTGATGTACTCGAGTCTCCAGGGGCTCCACAGTCTTTCCACAACGCGACCTGTCTTCGAATCTGACGAGAGAAGTGATAAATCACAAGGGATTCTCGTTGATTAACTCCTTCAACTCTTTTCCAGCTTTGAAATAGGGCACGCGTTTGGCGGGAATGTTGACCGGCTCCCCGGTCTTCGGATTGCGGCCGCGCCGGGCTCCGCGTTCACGCACGCGAAAGCTACCAAAGCCGCGCAGTTCAATTTTCTCACCGTGATTCAGACTGTCGATAATACTCTCGAAAACGATCTCAACGAGTCGTTCGGCATCCTTCTTGGTTAGTTCGGCGGCGTCGGCGACGTCGTTGACCAGATCCGCTTTAGTCATGCAATCACCTCGCTAAGGAAAAGCAACTGTAAGTTAGCGACTTGACTCAAAGTCCAGCTCGGTACGCAGATTGGAAAATATGCTTTACCTTAGCAGAACGCGGCAGCGGCATCAAGACCAGAAACCATTGCATAGGCAGCGTTTACAGCGAAACGGAAGCAACCGTCCGCGGATCGCCGGCCCTCCGATCAATTCTTTGCCCTGCTACTCATCGCCGGCATCTTCGCTCCCCTTGCTGGGATTAAAAAAGTCCGCCAGTTCGGCCAGAGAAGCCATCCCGCCGCCGGCTTGCGACGTGTAAATCTTGGTTTCCACGATCGGATCGTCACTGCTCACCGCTCGCGCTGACAAACCGATTTTCTTGTTCTCAGCGTCGACGCGGAGGATGCGAAACTCTAGTTCCTGACCGAGCTGAACGACATCTTCAGGCTTGGCCACACGGTCCTCGGAGAGTTCGGAGATATGACAGAGACCTTCCAGGTTATCGCCCAGTTCGACGAAAGCACCAAAGCTGGCAAAGCGCGCGATTTTCCCTTTCACCACGTCACCGGGTTTGTGGCTGGCGACAAATTCATTCCACGCGTTGGGCTCGAGATCCTTCATCGACAGGGACATTCGTCTATTATCGGGATCGATCCCGGTAATGACCGCGTCAACCTGTTGACCTTTCTTCAGCACTTCGCCGGGATGTTTGATTCGACGTGACCAGGAAATATCCGAGACGTGCACCAAACCGTCGATGCCTTCTTCAATTTCAATGAAAGCTCCGAAATCGGTAAGGTTGCGGACCCGTCCATGAACGCGCGCGCCAACCTGATAGCGATCGCTTAGAGTCTTCCACGGGTTCTCCTGAACCTGCTTCATGCCCAGGCTGATGCGCCTCGCCTTCGCATCCACGCCCAAAACCTCGACATCCACTGTATCGCCCGGGTTAACCAGCTTGCTCGGGTGCTTAACGCGCTTGGACCAGCTCATTTCTGAAACGTGGACCAGACCTTCGACGCCGGGCTCGAGCTCTACAAAGGCGCCATAGTCAGTAACACTGGCGATCTTTCCGGTTATCCGAGTCATCGGCGGAAAGCGCTCTTCGATACTCTCCCAGGGATCAGGCAGAAGCTGCTTGTAACCCAGGGAAACGCGCTCGCGCCCGCGATCAAATCGCAACACCTTCACCTGAACGGTGTCGCCAACCTTGAACAGTTCACCGGGGTTTTGCAGACGGCCCCACGACATGTCAGTCACGTGCAACAGTCCATCCACCCCGCCAAGGTCGACGAAGGCGCCGTAGTCGGTAAGGTTCTTGATCTGTCCTTCCACGATGATGTCTTCTTCAATCTGATCGAGGGTTTCTCCCTTTTTACCGGCATTGCGCTCTTCGAGGATAGCCTTGCGCGACAGCACCACATTCGATCGTTTGCGATTGAGTTTGATTACCTTGGCTTCGATCTCGCGGCCGCGAAGCGAATCAAGATTGCGCAACGGGCGCACATCGACCTGCGAGCCCGGCAGGAAGGTAGGAATTCCATCCACGTCGACGCGCAAACCGCCCTTGATTCGTTCGATTACCTTGCCTTTAACGGAAATGCCCTCGTTGAAGGCCTTCTCCAGATCGTCCCAGGCTCGCAGTCGAACTGCATCAGCGCGCGAAAGAATTGGAAACCCTTCGCCGCTCTCCATGTTCTTTACCAGCACGTCGACTTCGTCACCGCGCTTGACGGTGATTTCGCCGTTCTCCATGAACTCGGCTTGGCTGACGAGGCCTTCAGACTTATAGCCGAAGTCAATCACTACGCCGCGCTCAGTTATGCCGACAACGGTGCCGCGCACAACTTCGCCTTCCTGGAGAGTTGATTGCTCCTGCTCAAATTGATCGAGCATGCTACCGAAGTCTTCGCCGGACGGACGCGGTTCATCTTCGCCGGCCCCTGTATCCACAGTCGGCTCGGTCGCTGCCGCAGTTGTTGCGGCCACCGCCGAATCAGACTCGTTCGAGTCACTGCTCGGCGATGTCATTTCCGCGGTCGAATTATCGGTTGCAGTTTGATTGGTTGTTGAAGGTTGGTTTGGATCGGTTTCACCGATCCCAGTTACAGGTTGTTCCGTGGACATGCATACTCCCTAATCGTAATTCGCGTAGCGCGACGAGCGATCGGCGCGCCCTTTCCGGCATTCGACCAGTACCCCCTGAATTATCAGCGAGTGTACCTGTTTGTGATTGGTCGGAGAATAGAGGGAGAGGATGCGAGCCTAGGAGTTTGAAATGAGGGTTGTCGTTTCGAGTTCCGTCGTGCCCGTAGTCTCCCGCGCTGGTCCGACTATCACCGATCGCGTGACCGGATAAGTTCGGAATTTACACGGCGCTATACTGAGTGTCAAGGCGACTGCGCAGATTTGCGCATCCCAATTGTTACCAAAAGCTTAACGCCGTTCACTCATAGTGCCCTCGACGCCCCGCGGCACCACATAAACTCCTGCTGAGTGCGAACCAACAAACAATGTATTCTGATCGCGCGGATCGAGTGCCAGCGCCCAGATTCTGAAACTGGGCAAACGATGCTCGCGCGCGTCAATGCGGACCCAGGACGTGCCTGAGTCGCTTGAACGATAGACACCGCCGCCGAATTCTCCGTTCTGATATGCGTTGCCCACAAATAACTCATTCGTGTTGCGAGGATTGATCAGGATGCTGGTGAAATCCCCAAAAGGAAGATTTCCGCCTCTCCGTGACCAATGCTCGCCGCCGTCCTGGGACATGAAAAAGGCCTGTTTCGTCCCGACGTACATAAACGAGGGGCGCTGCGGATCCTGCACGATCACGTTCACGGGAAACGTATTTGGGATTCCGCTCACCTGTTGCCAGGTTTCACCCGCGTCGCGAGATATCAGGACTCCCGACATCGCCGTTCCGACCAGAATTACCGAAGGCGCCTGCGGGCTGGTCGAAATGCAGGTCGTTCTGGCGTCCACATTCTGACCATACGCGACCCGGTCCCACCCAAGCACCGGATCCGAGGTGCGAAAGAGCCCGGCATTTGTGGCGGCAAGAATCTCCGGACCGCGAGGCCCGGCGAAAGAAACCAATGAGTTGACGGGATCTGTGAGCGACTGGACATGCGCTGCCGCAGGAGTACTGCTGGCGCTGGACAGGCCCAGCACTCCCAAAGTCGTCTGATCCAATTGTCCGGTTACCGGCAGGAAATGATCCGTCTGAAATCGCCTGATCACCGCGAGGGTTCGTGGCCCAAGTTGTCCATCAGGGGTTCCGATTTCATAACCGGCTTTCTCCAGAGCCTCCTGGGCGCGACGAATGGTTGTTTCGCTAAGCTTTGCAGTGGTCTGCTGGGCCGGCTTCTGCGGCGTGGTCGTACCACGTCGTGCGGCGGGATTCTGTGCGACTGTTCGCCTCACCGGAGGTTTCTTCTTTGTGGACGTAGTCGCCGGCTTGCGACCCGCGACTGGCGCCCAGGTCACGCCGCGGTCTGGCGAACGATACACACCTAGATTAGTTCCGAGATAGATCACATTACCATCCCGCTCGTCCTGAAAAATGGAGTATCCAATCAAGCGCGGCGGCATGTTGCGCATTGAGGGCTGCCAGGAAGACCCGCCGTCGCTGCTGACGAAAAAGAAGCCGCCGCCCGTCGCCGTATTGATCGTTGTAGCGTAAACACGATTCATGTTTTCACGATCTGGAAGGATCGCGTTAACGAACCGGCCGCTGAACCCATTGTTGCTCGGGATGAAGTTCTTTCCTCCGTCTGTCGAGACCATCACGCCGTAGTTGTTAGTTCCAATGTAAATAGAGTTCGGAGTGCTGGGATGAACCGTAATCGAATTAATCTCGAGCTGGCGCGACGTTGTCACCATCCACGAGTTATTTGCGCCACCACTCGCTGACCGCCAAAAACCTTCGGTCGTGCCGGCGAAAACTAAACCGGGCACTGATGGGTGTTGAAGAATCGCGCGCGTACGTCGGGATTGCGAGGGAATACCCTGAACCTTAGCCCAGCTCTCACCAGCATTCTTAGTTTCATAGATGCCGCTACACGCAGAAGCGATAACGTGATCGGCATTCCTCGGGTCAATATTAATCGCAAAGATGTCCGAATCATCGATGATGCCGTTCTTGATTATCTTCCATGACTGACCGCCGTCAGTACTCTTGTAAGGCAAATACCAGGTGCCGGCATAAATGACGTCAGGGTTTCGCGGATCGATGGCCAGCGATTCGACATCAGCATTGCCGGCTTTGGGAAACTGAGGAAGCGGAAACCAGGTTTCACCTGAATCATTAGAACGGAAAACTCCCGTGATTGTCCCGATGAGCAACATGTTGGGATTCTTCTCAGACTGCGTCATTGAATGCAAAGCCTGGGTGCGGAGCTCCGGCGCTTCGCGCCAGGTGAGACCGCCATCCTTCGACTTAAAGAAGCCACCCGGCTCCTTATGACGATGGGTCGCCACGTAGAGCACTTTCGGGTTACGAGGATCGACAATGATGTGATCCACAAATAGTTGTGGACGATTGAAGTTCACCAGCAAACGCCAATTGCGCGCCCCATCATTCGACGTGTAAATCTGTCCATCGAGGGTGCCGAAGTAAAAGCGGTTTGGATCACTAGGATCAACCTCCAACGCGCGCACGTCACCGCCCGTCGGGCCGCTCATACGCCACTCAGCAGTATAGGCCCCGCCGGGCGAAGGAACTTCGGCCCGAGCAGACCGATTAAAAAGATTTTGCAGGGGGAAAGAAAGGCCGCAGGCGAACACTAATATAAGGAGCCGGGTTTTGATATTTCTCATCAGTTAATTCTCTCTTCAGTTGATTCTCACTCTGGACGGGTTAGATGCAGTCAGGGGGCTTCCAGTAACGCCGCGGGGTCATTATACGCATTTACCAAGACTTTTCGAAAAAAGAATTGGTCAGAGACCGGAAGTGGCAAACAAGTAACAAAGACAAAAAGCCAAAGCGGGCGATGAATCCTGTTTAGGAAACATCGCCCGCCCTGGAAGAAGGTCGCTACTCAATGAAGAGCGGCGAGCGTTTATCTTTTCGAAGCAGCCTTAACGACGAGTGCGTCGTCGAGCCGGCTTCTTCTTGCAATCCGGACAAGGCGAAACCGCTCCCGATGTATCCGGAGTTGGCGGTGTAGCGCCCTGCGGGACGATCCAAAGCTGAACCTTCAGTTCTGGCATACATCCACCATCAACAACCACCAGGCGGCCGGCGTCGATGCCACGGGTGTTCACAAGGTAATCCTTAGCACGATTGCCTCGTGTCTGACCCTCTCCATCGCAACTGCCGTAGGCGATGATGTAGCCCTGAGCGGTCGGCTCGTTCTGCAGCTGAATTGCGTAGTTATCGAGTCTGGCCTTCTCATCGTTGAATCTGATGTTGCCATACTCGTCAAACAGACGCGCCTTCGCCGGCAGCGGTCTGACCGAAGTCGTGCAGGAAGCAGTCCGCGGACAACTCGGGTCGACTCCTGCGAGTTCGACAGTGGCTGTCACGCTCTGACCTGCCAGATTATCGGTACTGACCGTGATTGACGGAGTGCCCTGGCCGCTGGTAATCGTGCCGGCCGAGACAGTCCAGTTATAACCGCTGATCGCCGGTGTCGCCGTCAGGTTGCCGCCCACCGTAAAGGTGATCGGCGTGCCTTGATCGACCGCATCCGGGCAACTTGCAGCAGGCTGCGGACAAACTATGTCAGGAACACAATCCGGACAACTGGCAATAGTAACTGTCGTGGTGGCTGCAGTAATACAACCGCAACCATCGTCAACGTCAACTGAAGCCGTGTAAGTGCCTGCCCCAACACCACTGAGGTCCCAACTTACGTTGGCGCCTTCACCGGTGATGCGACCACCAGTGACCGTGTACGAATAGAGCAGCGTATCACCGTCGGGGTCGCTCGCTGTGGTCGTCAGCGAAACATTCGTGCTGACGCCTGCCGGACACGCACCCGATGACGAGTGAGTTCCCGGTGGGCACGGCAAAGTGATTGTCGTGGTCGAAGCTGCTAATGCTGCTACCGGCGGCGCATTCGGCAGAATCGCCGGTTCGCGTTTGTGCCGATGACCAAACCACAACTGCGCGCCGAAACCGTAAGGATCGCTCGAAGGCTGGAATCCCAGCGGTAGCCCGGCAGAAGTGGAAACAGTGCTGCTTCCCGGTACGACGACGAGGCCGCGGCCCGGAACGTTCACGTTGGTAATGTTCGTGATTGTCGTCGCTGCATCAACAGCGTTGAGGTTCTTGGCTCTCTGATCGTTCAGAGCCCTGCGATACCAGGCTCCGAAACCCCACCAGCGGGCCGGATAGATCTTGATACCGGCAAGAAACTCGACCGGATTGTTTGGAAATGCATTGGGCGTCCGGCCGCCAACATACTGCGTCGATCGCAGTTCCGCCATTGGCTGGACGTATTTGTTAATCGGAAAGTCAACACCGATACCGGCGATTAGTTCATCCGGCCGATCCAACAATGCGACTCCGCTCGGATCCTTCGGATTGCTGTTCAGGATGTAGCCCAGGTTAGCCGAAAGATTTACCGACCGGCTTAGGCGACCATCAACAAACATCACCAATCCAAAATCGCCGATGTCGCCGCCCGGACTGGCACCACGCTGGAGCTGGTTAAAGTTTTCAGCACTATTGCCGTTATCCGGATACCAGCGATAGAACGGAATGAAACCAAAACCGAACGCGCTGCGCGGGTTTGTGAGACGAATCTTCGCGCCCCCCACGAAATTCGTGAGACTTGATTCGCCGTACAATCGGCTCACAAACGGCGCATCAGGCAAATACGATGGCGCCGTCGTGTAGGTAACCGGAATGACGATCGGGTTTTGCGTGCCAGGCAACCCCGGCGGCCGACAGTTGCCTGTCAACGCCGTGCAAGGCAGAACCGTCGTGGCCAGAACCACACCCGGCAGGATACTGCCTACTGGCGCACCAACGCCCGGGAACCTTCCCGCTGCGCCGAAATTGCTCGTCCCACCTGATGGCGGTCCCAATGTCGCGCTGAATCCCGGGAAGCCGAACAACCCCCCGATGAACCCTGGTCCCAGACCGAAATTCGGACCAGCACCACCCGTGTACGGGTACGCAACTATTGGCTGGCCGGCATTGTAGTAAACATTAAAGACCCCGGCCGGCGCGCAAGCTGGACAGAACGGCGGTCGGAAGACCGCAGTGCCCGCCAGCGTACCCACGTTCGGACCCTGCGGCGCCAAAATGATCGCCGGTCCACTGCCGAGCAAGTTGTTACCAAAATACCCCTGAGTGTTGGGCAGGTAGAAGCTCGACAGATTCTGCGGGTTGTTAACCTTTATGCCGCGGTATGCGTTGGTCTTGAAGAACAATTCGATATGGTCCGTCAAGCCAACGTTAAAGCTTGCCGGCCAATCGGTAATATCAACATTACCGGGATCGCGGTCATAGTTGCTAAAGGCGACACTAAAACTGAACTCGCCCTTTCGCAAAACCTGACCATCGTAAATAGTAAAGAGACCGGTCGGACCACCCTCTGGCCCGCCTGTTCCTACTGATGGTGACGGGTTTCTGGGATCTCTCTCGTCCCTCGGCGCTTGCGCCATCCCCACCACTGATAAAACAAAAATTGCGAGTGCACAGAAGAGCACTCTGTTCGCGAGTCTCATCGCGTTCCTCCTGCGATATTGAGTAAAAACCTGGGCGACCGCATCAGTTGGAATAACACCACGGCCGATATCGGATTGATTCGAATGCCTGCCCGAAGCATCTCGCCGCCGGTTATCCATTGGATACGGACGCTCGAACTACCAGCGTCAACGATAGCGTTAACAAGTTTTGCAGCCGCTCCGGCACCGGAATTACTGGTAGAGCGACGCAGCCGAAAGAAGCCGTCACTGGAACAACGAAACTTCCCTTAAGTCCTTATATCTTTTAGCCTAACGCTAGTTTATAAGCAAAGCCAGCGTCTATGTCAACCAAGATCTGATCACCCGGTCAACCAAGAACTGATCGCTCGCAACACACCACGTCGGTTGAGGTCGTCAAACGATTCTGTTGCAAACAGTAAATACGGCCGAAACCTTACCATTGCCGTCGCCGGAAAGCAAGGCTTTTTCACGACTTAGAGCGCATTTGTTTATGTTTTTTCGGTTACGCATATATGCCACGCATGCGCGTGTCATAGGCGACGCGGTCGATTGCCAGCATGTACGCCGCCGTTCTCGTGTCCACCGAATGCGCATCGGCATAACGGCACAAATCATTAAAGCTCGCCACCATCGTGTCCTGAAGCCGCTCGTTCACGACGTCTTCGCGCCAAAAATATCCCATTCGATCCTGGACCCATTCGAAATAAGAGACCGTAACGCCTCCGGCGTTGGCCAGGATATCCGGAATGACGAAAATGCCTTTTTGATAAAGGATTTCGTCGGCAGCGGCAGTCGTCGGCCCGTTTGCGCCTTCCGCCAGCACTCGGCACTTCAGCCTTTCAGCGTTTGTGCTGGTGATCTGATTCTCGGTCGCCGCCGGCACCAGCACATCACATTCCAGTTCCAGAAGGTCTGAATTGCTGACTCGCTCGGCGTTCGGATACTCCTCGAAAGATCGCGTCGCCTGAAGATGCTTCAGCGCCGCGGGAATGTCGAGGCCTTTCGGATCGTAAATCCCGCCATGAACATCTGAAATCCCCACCACCTTGAAACCTGCCTCGTGCAGCAACAGGGCGCCAATACCGCCGACGTTGCCACTGCCCTGCACCACGACGCGGGTATCGCCCGGCGCCATCTTGAATCGTTTCACGGCTTCCTGGACCACGATCAAAATGCCTCGACCGGTTGCTTCACGCCGTCCTCGCGAGCCGCCCAGGTCAATTGGCTTGCCGGTGACGACCGCGTTAACTGTATGGCGAGCGTGCATGGAATAGGTGTCCATGATCCAGGCCATGGTCTGCTCGTTGGTATTCATGTCCGGCGCGGGAACGTCTTTTTCCGGTCCGATAAAGTCGAGCAACTCCGACGCGTAACGTCGCGTCATCCGCTCCAACTCGCCGATCGACATTTGGAAAGGGTCACAAATGATGCCGCCTTTGGCGCCGCCAAACGGAACGTTTACCACCGCGCACTTCCAGGTCATCCATGCGGCGAGGGCACGCACTTCATCGAGGTTGACGTCCGGCGAATAACGAATGCCGCCCTTCGCCGGGCCGCGCGCAAAATTATGCTGAACGCGAAATCCTTCGAACACTTGAATGCGTCCGGAATCCATTCGCGTCGGAATGTAAACCTTCAACTCGCGATTAGGCACGCGCATCACTGCGTACAAATCCGGGTCCAGGTTCAGCAATTGCGCGGCGCGATCGAATCGGGACATCATTGATTCGAATGGATTGTCTTCCTTGATCTCTTTGATATCGTCAACGAGCGCTGTGGACATGGACAGTCTCCAACGAGTCTGATTGAACTGCTTAAGAACGAAAAGAGGGGGCGTTGATTATGACGCGCGAATGTTAGCGCATGCGAACTCACGCGTGCAACCATTGCGCAAGAATTCACGTTCACTTTCAAAACGGTTCGGTACGCACGACTTCCCACATGCCGCGCAGAACATGTCGGGGGCGTGCGCAACGAATCACGGGGCCAGATTAATCTGCTTAAGAAGCTGATGGAACCGCGCATCAGAACGGATCGGATCGAGCCGCGGGTCGACTCTGAGGTGAACAAAATTCTCGTCGCGTTCCTGGAATGCCTGCCCCAAACTCTGAAACGCAGAGTCTTTATCATTCAGCGCTATATATATTAATGAGACGGCGTAGGGTGAAACATAATGTTCCAAGGTCGAAGTCTTCTTCAATTGGTTCAGGATCGTTCTCGCCTCACCTGGCTTTCCAGCTTGCGCGTACGCGTAAGCGAGCGCTGCCAGCATCTCAGGTTTCCCCTCTGCAAATTCTGAACTCCGGGATAATTCGACGGCGCGTTGAAAAGCCGCGATGGCTTCCCCATGCATACGTTTTTGTTCGTAAGCCAGACCCAGACTCCAGTAGGTATCAGCGTAGTTAGGATCTCTCGGCATGGTGGCCTGCAGACGCGAGATTGACTCGTCGTAACGCCGGGCCCAGTACAGAGCGCGTCCCAGACCCGTCGCAATTGAAAGCGAAAGCGGATCAAGCTCCTGGGCAGTCGTGCGCTCATGTACCGACTCGTCGTGCCGACCCATCTCAGAAAGATAAACGCCGTACCATTGATGCGCGGTCGCATACCCAGGGTTTAGCTGTATCGCTTGTTTGAATTCCGCTTCGGCGCCGGACCAATCCCATTCGTACGAAAGCTTGATTTTCGCCAGCGACGTATGCGCCTCAGCCAATTGGTCATCTATCGTCAGCGCTTTTCGGGCCGCTTCCGCCGCCATCGGCATAGCCTCTCTGGGCGGCATTTGCAAAATATTTCCGAGGACGTAGCAGTCAGCCAACCCCGCGTAGGCGAGCGCATATTGCGGATCAAGTTTGATCGCATCCTGAAAATATTTGATCGCCTGGGTGACGTCCTCAGGCTGTCGCTGGTTCCAGTGGTAACGGCCTTTCCAATAGAGCTCGTAGGCCTCCGGATTGACGGTATAGCGTTTGGCGATTTGCTTCCGGGCTTCACCACTCAACTTAAGTTTCAAGCCTTCGGAGATTTGTCGCGAAATATCTTCAGGCAATTCGAGCACGTCCGAAACCCTGCGGCGATACTTTTCTCCCCAGAGTTGCGTCTGGTTTTGCACGTCGACCAATTCGGTTTGCACGCTCACGGTGTCGCCGATTTGAACTATTCGGCCGGTGACAACTGCTCTCACATTAAGCTCGCGCCCGACAGTTTGCGGATCAACGCTTTGGCCTTTGTAGCGAAATACCGAACTGCGCGCGATCACTCTCAGGTTCGGCACATGTGAAAGATCATTGATCAAACTTTCGGTAATGCCATCACTCAGCCAGTTGGCGTCCGGCCCAATCAATTCTTTCTGATCGGAGTTTGTATAAGTAAAGGGGAGCACGGCAATCGAATCGACGGCGCTCGGCTTCCTGGCCAGCAAAAGATAAGACACCAGCACGATCCCCGGGAGGCCAATCAACACTGCCGCCAGGGCGAGCCGCCGCCCCGAACTCGTCGCGGGCGCCTTCATCGAAGCCGAAGTTGTTTGCGCCCGCGGATCCTCGATCGTAAAAGAGCGGGCCGGCATCATCGCCGTGGGAATGCCGGCTGATTCGCGCGAGTGCGTATGTTCAGGTAACTCCTTCTGAAATTCGAAATCCAGGTTCTGCTTCAACCGCTTCAGATCGCGGTGCAGCTCGCCGACGGTTTGATAGCGTTGGTCCTTATCCTTCACCAGCGCACGATTGACAATGGTTTCCAACTCAGCCGGCACGTCAGCGGCCAGGAAGCTCAGGCGCGGTGGATCTTCCTTCAGGATCGAGGCCACGACGTCGCTACTGGTGTCCCCAATGAACGGCGAGCGTCCGGCGACCATTTCGTAAATCACCATGCCGAGCGAAAAGATGTCCGAGCGCGCGTCCACGCGTTGACCGCGCGCCTGTTCAGGCGACATGTAACTCGCCGTTCCGACGACGACCCCAGCTTCGGTGTTTATTGCCGTAGCCGCTTCGGTATTGACCTCCTGGCGTTCAGTCGGCAGGGCCAGACCGAAATCGAGAACTTTGACGTAGCCGTCTTTGCGCAACATCACGTTCTCAGGCTTGATGTCTCGATGCACAATGCCGGCCTGATGCGCCGCTTCCAGCGCGCTCGAAATTTGAATCCCAATCTCGACCGTCTCCATCAAACTGATCCGCCCGCCACTGAGACGACGTCGCAAGGTGATACCGTCGATAAATTCAGTCGCAATGTAGGGAGTTGGGGCTTCCTGACTAATCTCAAAAATCGTCAGAATGTTTGGATGATTTAGCGCCGAGGCGGCGCGCGCCTCCTGGATGAAGCGGCGCATGCGACCGGGATCCGAAGCGAATTCCTCGGGCAGAATCTTAAGCGCGATGGTCCGATCCAGAGCGATGTCGGCGGCTTGATAAATCTGTCCCATGCCGCCCGCGCCAATATGGGCGCGGACTTCATACCGACCAAGTCTGGTTCCCGGAGCGAGGGTCATATGTTTCGAACCAGCCGCAGAGGGAGTGCCATGAAGTCTAGTGCAGGCCCAAGAAAAGTCAACCATTCCATTCCTTCAGTTTCTCTTGTAACTGCTTTCTCAACAGCGATCTGCTGGTGACGCAACGCGCGGCGCAGTGCTAACATCGAAACTTCGGGTTATGTCACGTCGCAGTCTTTGTCCAGCTAATCAATAACGAACTATGTTGGCCCAGTTCCGCTCAAGCCGGCCTTTTATTCGCGCCTTTGTTTTGGTCCTGATCGCCACCTGCGGTCAGCAGGTGCTGGCCCAAAGCGACGATCCCGCGAATGGTGAGACCGATCCGATCAAACTGTTCGAGCGCGGCCAGGACGCTCACGCCAAAGGTGACACAAAGCTGGCAATCCAACTTTACGACGCCGCGATTAAGTTAAGACCGGAGTTTCCCGAAGCCGAATTCCAAAGAGCGATGATCCTCGTGCTGTCGAACCGTCAAGCCGAGGCAATCGAAGGCTTCAAACGTGCGGTTACCCTGCGGCCCGATTGGGCCATGGCCTATTCAAAGTTTGGCAACGCTTTAGGCGCCTATGGAAACGATCCGGTTGCTGCCGAGCCCATCCTGCGTAAGGCAATTGAACTTGATCCGAAAGATGACTTCGCCATGATGGTGCTGGCAGAGATACGAGCGCGCGCCGGTGACACCGTCGAAGCGTTGAAACTGATTCGCAACGCGACTTCCCTTCCCACCGCCAAATCTGCGAGCTGGCGCAAACGCGCTTACATTGAAGCCCTCGCGGGCGACAAGATGGCGGCCATGGCCAGTCTCGATCAGGCACTGACGGTTGACCCAAAGGATTTGGGAGCTCGATATGATCGGGCCAAGCTCCGGCTGGACATAAACGACAAGGACGGCGCTGCAACCGATCTGCGGATGCTGGAACAGGCGGGATTGAGCCAGGAGCTTCCGGCAGTCCTGGAGTATGCGCAACTTTACGAGCGCGCGGGCAAGCGTGACGACGCGCTTCGCCTGCTCGATTCTTTGCCGGAAAAAGATCGAAAGACGCCGGAAGTGATCGCGTTAAGAACTGAAATCCTGAGCGAGGGCGAAATGAACGCCGAACAGCGCGCCGCGCTCGAAGAGCTCCTCGCACGCGATCCGAAGAACGCCAGTCTGCTGGCGCGTCTGGGTAACTCTTATCGCCGTGTAGATCCGGTTAAGTCCCGGGACTATTACTTTCGCGCGTTGCAGCTTGAGCCAAAGAACGAAACGTATGCGGTCGGCTACGCTGCGGCGCTGGTCCAATCCAGGCAATTCGGCGAAGCTGAGAAGCTCCTGCGGCAGGTGATCGCCAACAACCCGGACAACTACACGGCGCACGCCAATCTGGCGCTCGCCCTTTTTGAAATGAAGCGATTCCCGGACGCGCTGCCCGAATACGAATGGGTGGCGGCGGCAAAACCTGACATTGCGGCCACCTACTTTTTCATTGCCATCGCGCATGATAATCTCGGTGAATATCAGCAGGCGATGGATGCTTATCAGAAGTTTTTGACTCGGGCCGACTCCGTTAAGAACAAGCTCGAGATTGAAAAAGTAAACCTGCGTCTCCCCAGGTTGAGGGAACAGATTAAGCGCGGTGAAGGTGTGAAGCGAAAGAGCTCCGATTGAAATAGTTGCTCGATCCGGTAACACAAATTGTTAGTTTGCAAATCGTGCGGTAGAGGCGAATGGCAATTAGGTTTCGTCAAGCTTCGATTCTTTTGGCGCAGGTGATTACCACTTGCGGCCTGGCGACCTGCGCGCTGGGCCAACCGGCCCAGGGCCCGCGCCTGCCTGCGCCGCCACCGATGAGGTTCGTCTCCCGAACCGAAAGGTCCCAGCTCGATGCGGCGAAAGATCCAAAATCGCGACTGCGCTCTACAATTAAGCTGGCCGAAGAGCGGCTAATCCGGGCTGAGAATCTGACCACTCAAAAAGCCTACGAGGAAGCCTCGATGGAACTGGGTGGATACCTTGGGCTGATCGGGGACCTGCGCGCCTTTATCGCTACGCTCGTGCGCGACAAAGGAAGCACGCGCGACATGTACAAGCACCTGGAAATCGCGGTGCGGCTGCATATTCCGCGGATCGCAGTGATGCGTCGCAGCACCCCCGCGTCATACGCCTTACACCTCAAAGATGCCGAGGAATATGTAAAGGACACCCGGGCCGAAGCCCTGGATTCTTTCTACGGACATTCCGTGCTGCGAGAACCATCTCCGGAAACGTCGCCCACTCCAAAAGCGTCGCCCGATCCGATCAAACGCCCATGAAAAATCTTAGCAGGTCCGTATTAAGTTTCCTTCCTTTTGCCGGATTATTAGCCGGGATGATTTTCTATGCCGGAGATGTTCAGGCCCAGCGGGATCATTTGACGGACGCGGAAACTGATCTCATCCGATACTACCGGGAGCTGGACAAGCGCACCGAGATTTTTATCAAGGCGGCAGACCGGCGCTTTGCAATCATCAATGGGACCGCCCAACCATCGACAAAAAAAGCGAACAAGGAAGAACCCGATTGGGGTGGTGTACCCAAAGGAACGCGCGCGCAACTATTGGACGACGTCGCCGGCATCCTGGATGAAGCGATTACGAACATTGACGACGTCAGCCGGCGCGATGAAAAGAACCCGATGATTTCCCGCTCGCTGCGCAAACTAACCAGCGCGGTCAACGGCTATTTAGTGCAACTCAATGCGATGAAAAGCAAGGTTACCGACCACGACGAGATTGCCGCGATTGAACACGTCGGGGACCAGGCCAATCAGATCATCGCAGCCGGAAAGAATTTGCCCGCCGCCGCGCCGGAAGAAGAGAAAGAGAAAAAGAAAAAGAAGCCGTGAAAGGCAGAGTACTCGAGGTGATTCGCGCGTCATCGCGGCTCTGCCGCAGCACATTGCGGTAAGCCTACGGCTTACCGTCGAGTTGCAAAATATTTTGAGGCTTCGCCTCTGGAGACTTCGTAGGCGAAGCCTCAATTCCTCTTTTTGACCGACCCGGCGAGGCCAAGCCTCGCCGCTGTGTGCTGCGCCAAAGGCGCAAAGCAAAAGACCGTTTCGCCCTGTTCTCGTACCTTTTTCAAATGGACTAACAGACCAATAAGCATGCGGCCAGACGCAATCATCTAATTCAGTCTCCCCTAAGGTGATCGTGGACCAGACTTCAGTCGGTGATCCCGCTCAAGCCATCACAG
>Ga0068862_100001165_pt1 | contig 24807 bp, 23 predicted proteins | sample KBSSwiS52_FD_66598 | JGI IMG/M metagenome (GOLD analysis project Ga0068862, IMG submission 66598) | Switchgrass rhizosphere microbial communities from Kellogg Biological Station, Michigan, USA - KBS Switchgrass S5-2 | ecosystem: Host-associated > Plants > Roots > Rhizosphere > Soil ... | reverse complement strand
TCGTGATGAACAGTGCCTCGCAGTTTCGCGTGCCGCCGCCACCACCGATGACGTCGCAGGAATACACGGATGCGTTCAACGAAGTGAAGCGCCTCGGCGGCGACGGCAAGACCACACCCACCGAGCGGACCCCGGATCAGACGTTCGCAGGTATTTTCTGGGCGTACGACGGCACACCGAGCCTGTGCGCGCCGCCGCGCCTGTACAACCAGATCGCGGTACAGATCGCCAAACAGCGTGGCTCGAGTGCGATGGCCACGGCACGCCTGCTTGCGCTGATCAACGTCGCGCTGGCCGACGCCGGCATCGCAATCTGGGAGTCGAAGTTCTTCTACGACTTCTGGCGGCCCGTGACCGGCGTTCGCGAGGCCGACGAGAACACCGGACCGACCGGCGCAGGGGACGCCAATCCCGACACGCTCGGCGATCCGAACTTCATGCCGCTCGGCGCCCCGGGCAGCAATCTCAACGGCCCGAACTTCACGCCGCCGTTTCCATCGTATCCGTCCGGTCACGGCGGGTTCGGCGGCGCGCTGTTCCAGATGCTGCGGCGGTTTTACGGCACCGATCGAATCGCGTTCACGTTCGTCTCCGACGAATTCAACGGCACGACGCGCGACAACGACGGCAACCTGCGCCCGCTGCGGCCGCGCAGCTTCAGCCGGCTGTCGCAGGCGGAGGAGGAGAACGGCCAGAGCCGCATCTATCTCGGCATCCACTGGTCGTTCGACAAGACCGAGGCGCTGACCCAGGGCGAGCGCATCGCCGACTACGTGTACTTCCGCGCGTTCCGTCCGACCCGCTGATCGCAACCGGGGGGTGGCGCGGTGAGCCGCCACCCCCTAGGATTGTGCGCGGCATGCATCCAACAAGACTTGGCCCAATAACACTCGCTGCCGTCGCCTGCGTCACTCTCGCTTCGTGCGTTCAGCCGCGCGCGGCGGACTACGATCTGCTGATTCGCAACGCGTCTGTCGTCGATGGCACAGGTGCGTCTGCTTATCGGGCGAATGTGCTGGTCAAGGGCGATACGATCGCGGTGATCGATGCGCAGCTGAGCGACGCGCCCGCCGCGCGCGTGATCGATGCGGACGGCCGCACGCTGGCGCCCGGCTTCATCGACATGCACACGCATGGCGATGCCATCGAGCAATCGTTCGAGAATTTTCTCGCAATGGGTGTCACGACGGTGGTGCTCGGGCAGGACGGGTCCAGTGTCGAGCTCGCGTCGACGCCAGCCGAAGTGCCGTTCGCTCAGTGGGCGAGTGCGGCTGACGCGTCAGGCGTGCAGGTCAACGTCGCGGCGCTGTCGGGTCATGGGTCGATCCGGCATCTGGCGCAGATTCCGGATTCCGTGCGTCACCTGGATGCCGCGCAGACCGCGCGGATGCGAGCAGTGCTGCATGCGGATCTGCAGGCGGGCACGTACGGATTGTCCACCGGCCTGGAGTATGTGCCGGGCATCTACTCGGAGCCGGAAGAGGTGCTGGCGCTGGCGCGGGAAGTCGGTGCAGCGGGCGGCGTCGTGATGAGTCACATGCGCTCCGAGAATGACGACTCGATCAATCGCTCGATCGACGAGCTCGCGGCGCAGGGCGCGTACGCGCGCGTGCACATCTCGCATCTGAAGGTGGTCTTCGGCAAGGGCGCGGAACGCGGCCGGCAATTGCTCGCGGTGATCGACAGCAAGCGCCAGGCAGGAATCGATCTGACGGCGGACGCGTATCCGTACAACGCGGGTTACACAGGTATCGCGATCCTGTTTCCGGAATGGGCGCTGCCGCCGACGGACTACAAGAGCATCGTCGCGCAACGACGCACCGAACTTGCAGACTACCTCGAGAAGCGTATGACGAGGCGCGGCGGTCCGGAGGCGATGCTGTTCGGCAGCGAGCCGTATGCCGGGCAGACGCTGGCGGAAGCTGCTCGTGGCGCGGGGAAATCGTACGTCGATTTCCTGATCGACCTCGGCCCGGGCGGAGGCGAGGGCGCGCACTTCACGATCGACCAGGCAGCACAGGACGTGCTCTTCGGGGATCCCTCCGTTGCAGTGTCCACCGATGGCTCACCGGGCATGCGGCATCCGCGCTCGACGGGCACGTACGCGAAGCTGTTCGAGCGCTATGTGCGAGAGCAGGGCGCATTGAGTGTTGAACAGGCCGTGCACAAGGCCGCGGGCATCCCGGCGCGCATCATGCGGTTCGAGGATCGCGGCGTGATCAAGGTCGGCGCCAAGGCGGACTTGGTGCTCTTCGACGCAGCGAAGGTGCACGCGACATCGAGCTATGTCGACCCGTTCAAGCTCGCGGAAGGGTTCGACGTCGTCGTCGTGAACGGCAAGGTCGCTCGCGAGAACGGCGTGCTCCAGCCCGGTCGCTTCGGCCGAGTCCTGCGTTCGGGCCGGCGCTAACCCTTTGCCGGCGTCGGCAGCAGGCCGAGCTGCTTCATGAGCGAGTACTGGTTGAACACGCTCCACTCTTCCTGAATCAGCCCGCGCTCGAAGCGGAACAGCGTCATGCCGTTCACGCTGACGCTCTTGCCCGTGGCGGGGATGCCCCAGCCGGCCGCAGTGTTCGTGCCGCTCGCCGTCCAGTAGACCGACACCAGATCGCCCTCCGCGACGATGTGACTGACCTTCACGCGCATGTCCGGCATCGCCTTGCGCTGCTCGCGCGCGGCTGTCATGTCTTCCTCGAGCGAGGCGAGGTGGCCCTCGGCATGAGCCACGAAGTCGGGTGCGTGCGACTTGGAGTAGTCCTCGAGCTTGCCCTTGTCGAGCACGTCCTCGAAGAAGCTGCGGGCGACCGCCTTGTTCTGAGCTTCGAGATCCTTGGCCATCCCGGGAGCGAACCAGGCGAATGTCACGACGAGCAGCAGCAGGGCGAGGCGGCGCATGCAAATTCTCCTGGCGGGTTTTCCGATGGCGAGTTAATGTAACACTCGTTTCATTAATTAAGCAAGGCTGCTATGGCACGACCAGCCGACCCCGGCATCCAGGTACGTCTGCGCGACCAGGCTGTCGATTACGTCATGACTCACGGCATCGGCGATCTGGCGCTGCGGCCGCTCGCCAAGGCACTGAAAACCAACGCGCGCATGCTGATCTACCACTTCGGCTCGCGCGAAGGGCTGATGCGCCAGATCCTGGCCGGGCTGCGCGACCGCGAGGCTGCGCGCGTCGGGCACTGGATCAAGTCCGGCAGCAAGCCGCGGACGATGCCGCAGTTCCTGCGCTGGTACTGGCGGCGGGTCAGTGCGCCGCAGGCGCGCTCGGCGGTGAGACTCGTGTTCGAGCTGTATGCGCTCGCGTTGCGGAATCCGCGCGACTATCCGGGCGTGCTGGAGGACCCGCTGGCCTTCTGGCCGAAGCTCGTCCATGCGATCGGCATCCAGTCGGAAGTGGACGAAACCGAGGCGACGCTGCTGCTGGCCGCCTTGCGCGGGTTGCTCCTCGACCTGTGTGCGACATCGGACCGGCGGCGTACTGGAGCCGGGCTGGACCTGCTCGCGCGCCTGTTCGAGGGCGTAGACTCGCGGCATGCGCGAACCCATCCAGACTCCCGATGACGATGCAGTCGATGAGATCGTCGAAGGCCTGTTGCGCTTCGTCGATAGCGTCGTGCTGCCGATCGAAACCCAGCACGCGGCGCTGTTGAACGATCCTCGTCGGGCGTATGACGAACGCGGCGCGCACACCCCTGAAGTGCGGAAGCTGAAGGCGGAGGTGCGAACGCGCTCCGCTCAGGCGGGCTACTACGCGATGTTCGCACCGGCGTCCGTCGGCGGCGGCGGATATGGCGCATACCTTCTATATCGCGCGTGGGAGGCATTGCATCGTCGCTACGGTCCCGGACGAATTCTTCCGTATGCGTCGGTTGCTCACTGGGCCTATGGGCCGAGCGTGCTATGCGCGCACCTCACGCCTGCAGCGGCGGAGCAGATGCTGCAGTCGTTGATGGCCGGCAAGACGACTTCCTGTTTTGGCATGTCCGAACCCGACGCGGGCTCGGATGCGTGGGCGATGCGAACGCGAGCGACGCGTGCTGGCGACGATTGGTTGATCTCAGGCACGAAGCAGTGGATCACCAATTCTCCGACCGCTGATTACATCTTCGTTTTCGCCGTGACGGACGAGGCACTGAAGAGCAAGCGCAAGGCCGGAGTGAGCTGCTTCGTCGTGCCGATGAACTCGCCGGGGCTGAAGGTGGACAGCGTCATCAAGCTGTTCGGCAACGTCGGCGGCGACGAAGGGATCGTGTCGTTCACCGACGTCCGCGTTCCGGCCTCGGCGCTGGTCGGCGAATTGCATCGCGGCTTCGACCTGGCGCTCGCCGGCGTTTCCACGGGCCGTATCTACAACGCGGGCCGCTGCGTGGGTCTCGCTCGCTGGGCTTTGGAGAAGAGCGCTGACTACGCCAAGCAGCGCGTCGCGTTCGGGCAGCCGATCGCCGAGTATCAAGGCATCTCGTTCGCGCTCGCCGACTGTGCGACCGACATCTACGCGGCCCATACGATGTCGATCGATTGCGCGCGCCGCCTCGATCGCGGCGAATCGGCCGTCGAGCAAGTCTCGATGGTGAAGCTGTTCACGACCGAAATGTGCTCGCGAGTCTACGAGCGCTGCATGCAGGCGCATGGCGGCATGGGCCTGACCAACGAGATGAAGCTCTACGACGGCTGGCACCAGGCCCGCTACGTCCGCATCGCCGACGGCGCCGCCGAAATCATGCGCCGAAACATCGCCCGCTCGATCCTGAAATGAGGTGCCGGGAGAAAAACTGAGGGGAAACTCAGCAGTGCAGCAATGTTGCCGTTGCTGCGCTGCTGAGTTTCCCCTTGTTTTCTCTCCCGGCACCGGCTATCGGACGCTCGCGTATTCGACGTAGATGATTTCGCAGGCGCCGGCGCCCGAGTCGTCGCGGCGCAGGGACGTGGTCATCGTGCCGACTTCCGGGCTTTGCAGATTCACCAGCATGCCGTCGAGCTTCACGACGTCGCCGATGCGCAGCCCGCTCAGCTTGCGCCAGACAGCGCTGTTCGCCGGCACGAGGTGCCAGTTGGCCGAGTGCGAAACGATATCCTGCGTGGGGATCGGCGGCTCGTGGTCGTAGTGCCAGAAGTAGAAGCGGCCGGACTGGGTGATGTCGATGGTCTCGAGCACCCTGGAATCGGACATCGGTCCCCAGCCGACGGCGATGTCGAGCGGGGCCACGTCGGCCAGTGCGCCGAGCCGGTAACGCTCGCGGGAGAGCACGCGGACTTCGGCACTGAAGCGCGCCTGTCCGATCACCTGGAATTCGCCTTTCGTCAGCGTCTGCGGCGCATCCAGGGCCGACTGCAGCGGGTCGGTGGCAGCAACTTCTCCTGGCCCGCGATGGATCGGGCGCGAGGCAACGGCCTGCCAGATCGCGAACAGTACAACGGCTGTCATGAGCAGATGCGATATACGCACGCTGCGATCTTCGCACCGGCCACCCCGTAGCGACGCCGACTCCGTCACAGCTAAACTGCCGAAATGACGCCAGAACAAGATGTCCATCACCCTCACCCGCATCGGACCGGACACAAGCTGCTCGATCTGGCCGTACCGATCTCCGCGCTGCTGATCTCGGTCGTCTCGCTGATCATCGGCATCCATCACGGCCGCACCATGCAGGAGATGGCGCAGGCCAACTCACGCCTGGTGCAGGCGAACTCCTGGCCGCTGCTGCAGTACGCGACCGGCAATGCGAACGACAACGGTGACCCCGATATCACGCTGAAGATCGCCAACACCGGCGTTGGCCCGGCGAAGCTCATGAGCCTGGAAATCTTCCAGGGCGAGCAGCGCCTGCGCACGCCGCGCGACCTGGTCAGCGCGCTCGACTCGTCCAATCCACGACCGAATCTGTCGCTGGGCCTCACGTTGCCGACCGTGCTGCGCGCCGGCACCGACATGCTGATCCTCGGCATGAAGCGCGAGGGCAACGAGGCGCTGTGGGACAAGCTCAACAAGGAGCGCTTCCACTTCCGTTTCCGCGCCTGTTATTGCTCCGTGTTCGACGAGTGCTGGGTGTCCGACCTGCTGACTGTCTCGCCCGAGCGCATCGCGAACTGCCCCGTGAGTCCCGACTCGTTCACATTCCTCGAAACCCAGAAAGCTGCCGCACCATGAACATGTATCGACTGCTGGGCCTGCTGCTCGCGACTCTGTGCTCCGCGGCGTGTCTGGCTGCGGCTCCGCCGGTGCTCGTGATTTCGGTAGACGGTCTGCATCCCGCGTACGTCACGGACGCTGATCGTCACGGTTTGAAAGTCCCCGCGTTGCGCCGGCTGATGCAGCAGGGCGCGCACGCCCGCGGCGTGGTCGGCGTCGTGCCGACGGTGACGTATCCGAGCCACACGACGCTGATGACCGGCCTCACGCCGCGCGAGCACGGCATCATCTCGAACACGCCGTTCGATCCGCTCAACGTCAACAAGGAAGGCTGGTACTGGTACGCCGCAGACATCAAAGCGAAAACGCTGTGGGAGGTTGCAGCGAACGCGGGGTTGCGTACGGCGAGCGTGAACTGGCCGGTCACGGTCGGCGATCGACACATCTCTTTCCTTCTTCCGGAATACTGGCGCGCGGGGACGGGTGAGGATCTCAAGCTCATGCGCCAGCTCGACCGGCCCGAAGACCTGATGGAGCAGATGGAAGCGAAGCTCGGGCCCTTCATCGACGGCCTCACGGGCACCGTCGAGTCGGACTGGACGCGCACGCGCTTCGCCATCGCGCTGCTGCGCGAGCGCAAGCCGCAGTTCATGGCCGTGCACATCATCGCGCTCGACGAGATCGAGCACGAGCACGGACCGTTCGGCGCGCCGGCATTCGAAACGCTGGAGCAGCTCGACAAGATGATCGGCGAGATGATCGATGCCGCCGTCGCGCTCGATCCGTCGGTAGTCGTCGCCGTCGTGTCCGATCACGGCTTCATCGCCACCCACACGTCGGTGAACTTGCGGACGCGGTTTGTCGACGCTGGCCTGATCAAGCTGAAGCAGAGCCCGTCGGGAGCGACCGTCATCGACGATTGGCAAGCGCAGCTGTGGAATGGCGCGGCATCCGCCGCGGTCGTCCTGAAAGATCCGGCCAACAAGGCAGTCAAGGATCAGGTCGCAGCGTTGTTGAAATCAGTTGCCGCGGAACCGCGCAACGGCATCGCGCGCATCCTCGACAAGGCTGAGCTACAAGCGGCCGGTGGCTTTCCCAGTGCCGACTTCCTGGTCGAGTTTGCACCCGGCTTCTATCTCGGCACCGACGTGCGAGGCGAGCTGCTGCGGCCGGGCGTCTCGAAGGGCACGCACGGCTATCTGCCTTCGCGACCCGAGATGCACGCTTCGTTCTTCATTCGCGGCCCGAACATCGACGCGGGCCGCGACCTCGGCATCATCGACATGCGGCAGATCGCGCCGACGCTTGCCGGCATTCTCGGCCTGCGCTTGCCGCACAAGACCGAGCCGGCGTTGCAGCTCAGCCAGCTTCCTTCGCAACCAGCCAGTTCACCAGCTCGATGAGCTCGCCCTCCGACTTCACGCCGGACATGTTGACGAGATAGCGCCCGTTGACGACGAGCGACGGCGTGCCCGTGATCTTGTAGGCCTTCACCAGCTGATCCGCGCGACGGCAGGTCGCATCGACCGAGAACGACTTGGCCGTCGCCAGGAACTGCTCGGGCTTGATCCCGGCTTTCTTCGCGATGAACTTGGCCGCGTCGTCGAGCGTCGGTTGCGGCGACTTCAGCTTGCGTCCGTCCGCTTCCACGACGGCGAGCTCGTTGCTCGTCCACACGCCGCTGAAGATCGTCTCGTGCATCTTCGGCATCAGGCCGAGCGCCACGGCGGTGTAGTAGACGCGCTGGAACATCGGCCATGATTCGCCGGCGTTGAATGCCGCGGGCAGATATCCCATGCGCGCATTCGCGGGCAGGCTCTTCTTGATCTTGTCCATCAGTGGCAGCGCGCGATTGCAGTAGACGCAGCCGTAAGAAAAGACCTCGGTGACTTCGATGATCCCCTGCGGTGCATCCGGCGGCCGCTGGGCCGGCTTGATCTCGGAGTAGTGCTTGCCTTCGACCCACTCCTGGGCGTGCACGAGAGGCGCGCCCAGCAGCAGGCCGATCATCAGGAGTCTCGTAAGTATCGATTGCATGCGGTCAGTCTAGCGTCAGGCTTTGTCATCGGCCAGCGCAGCCATCCGGGCCGCGATGGGCGAGCGCGGCGGGGCAACTTCGCGGGCCTTGCCGGCAGCCTTCATGCCGAACAGCACCCGGGTCAGATTGAAGCGCCGGATGCCTTCGTACAGCGTCACGCAGATCGCCATCGTCCCGAGCAACACTACCGCGTACTTGGTCCATGCATTCCAGGGCTGCTGAATGACCCAGTAGCCGATGGCGATGATCACGGTCTGGTGCAGGATGTAGATCGGATAGCTCGCGTCGCGTGCCCAGCGCAGCAGCGGATTGCTGAACGAGAGGTAGCGCCGGCCGTAGCCGATGAATGCCATCATCGACGTCCAGGTAAAAGTAATCGCAACCACTGCATCAGCAGGCGTATTGCGCTCGATGACCCCAGCCTTGATGAGCAGCATCGCCGTGCCGAACACGATCAGTGCCAGGCCGAGCGACAGTTGCCGGCGCGCCGCGAGCCAGTCCCACGCATCGCGCATCGAGGCCAGCAGGCAGCCGTAAAGGGTGAGCAGGAAGTAGTGATTGAAGATGTACCAGTCGCCGATCAATTTGTGCGACTCGGGATACAGCGGCTTGAGCAGCGCCTCGTTCAGGACCAGCGGAATCGCCAGCGCATAGAGCCACACACCCGGCTTCACGGCCTTCTTGGCCGCCCGCCACCAGAGCAGCAGCGGCAGGAGCAGGAACACGTAAACGTACAGGTACGCGACGAACCAGAGGTGATGCCAGCTGAAGTCGCCCGTCGGGTAGGGCTGAAGCTGCAGCACGCGCTCGAAGAAGAATGAGACATAACCGCCGTCCCACTGACCGCGGAACAGCCGCTCGAAGTAGATCTGCGGTGGCACGATCAGGAACATGCCCGCGACCAGCGGCAGCAGCAGCCGCAGGCTCCGCTCACGCACCATGCCGCCGCCGTGCCGATTGCCGAGCGCGAACCACATGCCCGCCCCGGCGATCACGAACAGCAGCGGCATGCGCAGTCGATGGGCGATGCTCATCGGGAACTGCAGTGCCGTGAGCACTTCGGCGTTCTCGATGTGCCAGCCCCAGCCGACGAACAGCATGCCGGTGTGGAAAAAGAGCAGGACGAAAATTGCGATGACCCGCAGCCAGTCGAGAAAGTCGTAGCGGTTCGAAGTGGGTGTTGAAGTGTTCATGCCAGCCGCCTCCTTCAGTTCGTGTGAAGGAGCTTGCCGCCGGCGGCGAAGGGTCGCCGCAGGATTGGGGCGAGGGGAGAAGGGGGTGGGGCAAGCGGGACTGTGGACTGGAGCTGTAGGTCGGGCTTCAGCCCGACTTCCGGAAAATTCTCTCGCAAAGATCGCCAAGCCCGCAAAGAAGAACCAGAGATTCAACGTCCGCCGTTCGCTCATCCGGATTTCTTATGTTCAGAGCTTTCCAAGCGCTTTCTCGCCCTTGGCGATCTTTGCGTCTTTGCGAGAGTTTCTCCGGATCCGGCTTCCGCTCTCAGCGCCCCATCCTCGCAAACAACTGATCCTTGAATCTGCGGCTCAGGCGCAGCACTTTCCCATTCCGCAGCTGCACCTCGTAATCGCCTTTGAACAGCGGCGTGAACGCCTTCACCGCCGCGATGTTCACCGCCGCCGACTTGTGAATCCGCGCGAACTGCTGGTCGCCCAGCTGTTCGAGCAGGTCGTGCAGCGTGCGCCGGAGCAGGTAACTCCGCGTGGAGGTGTGGACGTGAACATAATTATCGCTGGCCTCGAGCCACTCGACCGTCGCGCTGTCGATGAGTTGCAGCGTCTCTCCCACCGGTACCAGCAACCGATCGTGCGACTGCGTCTGCGCGCGAGCGGTCGCCACGGCGGCGCGGGTTGAGCCATCGGCTGGCCGCGCGCGAATGCGCGACAGGGTTTTCAGCAATCGATCCTTGTCGTAGGGCTTCAACAAGTAGTCGATCGCATTCAGCTCGAAAGCCTTGATCGCGTGCTCGTCGAATGCCGTGACGAACACGATCAGCGGCGCAGTCTCCTGTTCGAGCTGCGCCGCCACTTCCAGGCCGCTGAGGCCCGGCATCTGGATATCCAGGAACACCACATCGGGTTTCAGCCGCTCGATCGCCTCGGCCGCACCGAGCCCGTCCTGCGATTCGGCGACGACTTCGATATCCGCCTGCTCGCTCAGCCAGCGCTGCAGCTTGCCGCGTGCGGGCGCTTCATCGTCCGCTACCAGCACTCGCATCATGCGCGGTGCTCCTGCCACGGCAGCGTGACCGAAGCTTCGACTGCATCGGGAAGCTGCTTGAGCTGCATCTGCGCCGCATCGCCATACAGCACGTTCAAGCGCTCGCGACAGTTGCGCAGGCCGACGCCGTCCTGACGTTCCGGCCCCAGGAGGGGACCGCTGTTGCGGATGGCGATATACAGCCGCTCGCCGTCGCGACGCGCCTCGACCTCGATCCGCACCGCATCGCGACTGCGCTCTACGCCATGTTTGAAGGCGTTTTCCAGCAGCGGCTGCAGCAGCATGGCCGGAATCGCGCCGCCGAGCGCAGCGTTGTCGACGTTCCAGCTCAGCGTCACCCGGTCGGCGAAGCGTTCCTGCATGATCTGGGCAAACAGCTCCAGCATGTGCATCTCGTCGCGCAGCGACATGAGCTCCTTGTCGCCCCATTGCAGCGTCGCCCGCAGCAAGTCGGCGAGGCGCGACAGCAGCCGATCGGCCCGCGGCACGTCGACCTGCATCAGCGCCGAGATCGTGTTCAGCGCATTGAAGAAGAAGTGCGGACGCAGCTGCGCCTTCAGGTGCGCGAGTTGCGCTTCGGCCAGCGATTTCTGCAGTGCGAGCAGGCGTTGCCGCTGCTCCTGCGCCTGGGCGAACGTATCGAAACCGAAAATCAGGCCCATCCAGAGCCCATAAAACAGGATCAGCTTGATCGACTCGTAGAACAGCACTTCCGACCACGGCTCGTGCAGGTACCTCTCGCCGAGCAGCGCATAGACCCCATGGCGGATGCCGAACACCGTCGGGACGAACGTCAGAACGATCAGCGGCATCCACTTGGCGTGGTGGCCGATCCACACCCACGGGCGGTCTAGATAGACGGCATAACGCCGGTCGACGCGGCGTTGCAGGATGACCCAGAGCGTGGCGACAGCCAGCGAGGTCCCCTCCCAGAGGATCGGCTGCCACAACCGCGTGCCCCCATTACGTAAGTAGTCCTGGACGCCGACTGCGAGCATCAGCAGCCAGAACATGCCCCACAGGAAGTACAGCGCGATGTCCGGGCGGCTGAGGCGGGAGCGCGCGGCCTGCCGGTCCGCGGCGAGATCGAGATGTGTCACTGCCATGCGACGATTGTAGTGAGCGCTGCCCGGTTGCGCCGCGCTCGTGGGGTGACCGGGACCAGAAGTCTCGGCAGATTCGAGTCAGTGAGTATTTTCAACGACGGCCGGGAGGGTCGAACGCTGCATACTCCGCGGCACATCCACAAGCTCAATCCCCTTGCCAGGGAAGGTACAGTCGGTACTTCCATGGCCGCTTCCGACCCTTCTTCTCAGCCCAACACCGGACCGGTTTCGTCCATCCCCGGCCTCGCCGTTCCGGCGCGCGCCGGCTCGATTTCGGATGCTCTCGACAGCCTCACCGATTCCGTCCAGCTGATCGACGCGAACTGGCGCACCGTTTTTCTGAACAAGGCCGCGCGCCGCACGCTGCGCGAGCAAGGCCAGGATCCGGACCTGGTTCTCGGCAAGCATTTCTGGGACGAGATCTACGCGGACGCGCGTGGCACGCCTTTGCAGCGCGCCTACATGCATGCCATGCAGGCTCGCGAAGTCACCGAACTCGAGAATTTCTATCCGCCGTGGCAGCGCTGGTTCTGGGTGCGCGTATTCCCGGTCGAATCGGGTGGCATCGCCGTCTACTTCCACGACATCACGGACCGCAAGCGCACCGATCAACTCTTGCGCGAGCAGAAAGAGATCCTGTCGTTGATCGCCAACGGCGCGCCGCTCGAGCGCTGCCTCAGTGCGATCACCGAATCGGTTTCGCGTTTGAGCCCTGGCTTGCGGGCCTGCGTGCTGCTCGCGAATCCGCAGATCCGCTATTTCGAAGACTGCTACTCCGCGCAGCTGCCGAGCTCGTTCGCTGCGGCGATCCGCCGTCAGCCGATCAGCGAGATGGCCTTCGGCACCTGCAGCCAGGCGGTCTTCAAGGGCGAGGCCGTGGCGTGCGAGAGCATCGCGGCCGATGCGCGCTGGGAGCAGTCATGGCGCTGGCACTGCCTGGAGCATGGTATCCAGGCGTGTCACTCGGAGCCGATCCGCGGCCGCAGCGGGCAGACGATCGCCTCGCTGATGCTGTGCTTCGCCGAGCCGCGACTCATCAATCGGTGGGAGCGAGATGTCGCCAAGTTCGCCTGCGCGGTTGCGAGCGTTGCGATCGAGCACGAGCGCCGCGAGCGTGCCTTGCGCGAAGGCGAAGCGCGCTTCCATCGGCTCGCCGACGTGATGAGCGTGCGGCTCGACGAGCAGCGCGCAATGATTTCCGATTATCAGCTGGCCGATCAGGCGTCCAAGAGCGCGAGCGAGCGCAAGGACGAATTCCTGGCGATCCTCGTGCACGAGCTGCGCAATCCGCTGGCCGCTCTCGCGTCCGCGACCCAGACGCTGGAGAAGACGGAGCATCGCGACGACGCACCGTCGCTCGCCCTGGCGATGGTGCGGCGGCAGGTCGATCACATGTCGCGCTTGCTCGAGGATTTGATGAACGCGGCGCGCATCACTCACGGCTTGGTGCAGTTGCGCCTGGAGCCGGTGAGCATCCAGGAAGCCATCCGCGAAGCCGTCGAGACGACGCGGCACCAGGTCGAATCCCATCAGCATCAGCTCTCGCTGCATCTGCCCGAGGAAGCGATCTACGTGAATGGCGATGCAGTTCGCCTGAGTCAGATCATCGTCAACCTGCTCACCAATGCCGTGAAGTACACGCCGATGGGCGGGACCATCGACCTGCGCGTAACGCGCACACGCGGCGATGCCGTGCTCGTGGTGCGCGACGATGGCATGGGCATCTCGGCGGAAATGCTGCCGAAGATCTTCGATATGTATTCGCGGGCGAACCGGCCCGGCAATGCGCAGGACGACGGTCTGGGGATCGGCCTGGCACTGGTGAAGGGCCTGGTCGAGCTGCATCACGGCACGATCGAGGCGCGCAGCGCCGGCGAAGGCTGCGGCAGCGAGTTCGTCGTCACCTTGCCGCTCGATCGCACCGAGTGAAGCCGGTGCCGGGAGAAGAATTGCGGGGAAACTCAGCAGTGCAGCATGATGCTGCGGTGCTGAGTTTCCCCCGCTTTTCTGTCCCGGCACCTAATTCAGGCGCGGGTCGTGACGTCCCGCAGGATCCTGCCAGCGCACGCGCTCGCTCGCCTTGGCGCGCGCCTGCACGCCTTCGACGCGCTCGTCGTGTTGATCGGCTTCGAGTGAATGGCCGGCGTCAGAGTGTTGAGCGCCAGCGTTCGCGGAAAGGAGGGTCAGAACAGCGGCTGCAACAGACGTCCCTACTATGGTTCGCATCGCTCACTCCCGTCGTTTGAAGACGCCGGAGCGTAAGCGCTGCGGATGGCAACGCTATGGAGCTGAGATTGCAGTTAGGTGTCTGGGCCCTCTCTTGCGTGGCCAATCTGCCCACTGTTTCTGCAGGCCGTGTACGAATCTCTTCGATTTGTCGGCGTACAGACGCTCGCCGAGCGCGAATGCTTTGTCCTGCAACTCCTCCCGACGCCGGTCGACGAGGTCCGTCAACTTCCCGGAAGCGCGTTCGCGCAGCACAGCCAGGTCGTGCTCATCGCCAAGGTAGTCGGACAGCCGATGAAACTCGTCGGCCCGCTCGCCGATGGTCCCTGGCGCGAGCGGCACGAGCAGCTGCAGTTGATGCCAGAGATATTTGGTCTGCTTGCGCCATTCGTGCAGGTCTTCGGTCGCTCGACTCTTGCGACCTCGGCGCAGCGCGTGGCGCGCCCGGCGGTAAGTCGAGTGCAGTCCTTGCTCGATGCAGTCCCAGTCTGCGTCTGCGTCGAGATCCCAGGCGCGGGCGCGCGTCATGGATCGTTCGAGCGCGGCCTTGATGTCGTCGAGCTGCTTGGCTGGCATCTCGCGCGCGTTGTGGCGCAGGACCGGATCTGCAGCAATCGGCCCGAAACGGTCCACCAGCCCTTCGAGCGCCTGGCTGAGAACCTCCTCGTCGCGCGCCTTGGAGAGCGGGCGGGCCGCGTCCCGGGCCGCAATGTTCTCGCGCCGATACAGCTCGTCGCCGACCGCCGAACGCAACAGACGCAGCGTTGCACGTGCACGCTTCAGCTGTTTGCGTGCACCGTGAATGTTGGGTTTGCTTCCGGCGAGCTCGTGGACGGCGCCGCCGAGCTGGCGGACGAAGATCTCCTGGCATTGCTGCACGGGTTGACCCGGCGAAGTGAGCGCTTGCGGCGACCGGTCGGCCATGAGCGCGGACACTCTACTCGCGCTGACGCGTGAAGACGATTTCGAACTGCGCGTTGCTGAGGGCCTCGTCGCGCGTGTGCCCTTTGGCTTCTTCCATTTCCAGGTAGGCGTTCAGTGCCGCCATGTGGTTGCGGAAGATCGCTACCGCAGCCTCGAAGAAATCGTCGACGGAGCGGAACCAGCCCTCGCTCGCGCACTTCTCGACGAACGCATAAGCCGTGGGATCCAGCGCGATCGTGATGGGAAGCCGCTGGCGGCCCGGTTTACGCGTACGCGGGATGTGCATGTCACACTCTCGTCGGAATAACGGGCCGGTGAGTTCTGAGGTCGACGCCGGGTGGCGTATTCTAAGTGCCCGGCGCAGGCTGTGCCACGTCAAAAAACCGTAAGACCATCGCCCGACAACGTACGTAATTCGCAAGCGCGTTCGTCCCAATGCCACAGTTGCAACCCATGCCGTTGTTTCTCAACGAAACCGCGGGCGCCGACCGCGGGTTGATCTGCGGCTATCAGCTGCAATCGCGGGGTCCGGCGCGCGAAGTGACTGCGGACGGCATCGTGCAGGCAATTGCCCAGACCGACAAGGTCACCTGGTTGCATTTCAATCTCTCCGATGCGCGCGCGCGACGTTGGCTGCTTGATGCGGCCTTCGTACCGACCGCGCTGCGCGAAGTGCTGCAGGAGCACGACGAAAATCGTCGCGTCGAGGCGACGGACGGCGGTTTGCTATTGGTGATCCGCGATTTCACTTACGAGGACGAGTCGGATCCTTCCGAGGTCGCGACGCTGTGGGGTTACGCCGGCCCCCAGCTATTGATCACGGCGCGGCTGCACGCGTTGAAGAGCTCGGACGAGTTGCGCCAGCGCATGCGGACCGGCATCACAGCCGCTTCCGGCATCGCGCTGGCAACGCAACTTCTCGACATTCGCACTGCGCGCATCAAGAAGCTCGCTGCCGAGATGACGCATCAGCTCGACGACATCGAGGACGAAATCCTGGCAGGCAACATCAGGCAACAGCGCGAGCAACTGGGTCGAGCGCGGCGTCTGTGCGCACGCTTGCGCCGCGAATACGCACCGGAGCGCGCCGATCTGGGTCGCGCTCTGCATCGTTCCGCGCATCCGCTCGCGGACGCGGATCGGGGCGTGCTCGAGTCCAGCATCGAGAATCTCGCCTTCGCAATCGAGGAGATCGCGGAGATCTACGAGCGCGCCAAGCTCCTGCAGGAAGAGCTGGCATCGCGCCTGGCGGAGAACACCGGCCGGAATCTCTATGTGCTGTCGCTGCTTACCGCCGTGCTGCTGCCGATGACGCTGGTGACCGGCGTTTTCGGCATGAACGTGACGCACCTGCCCGGTGCGAATTCCTTCCCGCTGGTGATGCTGCTGATCCTGGCGAGCGGCGGCATCACGCTCGCGCTGTTGTTCTGGCGGCGCCTGTTGTGACCGGCTATCCTCGATCGACGAGAATCGAAGCGGAGAGAACATCATGAAGACGCCAGCGAAGCGTGCGGCCCGCAAGTCGCCGAACAAGTTGCAAGGTGCAGTCGATCTGGCACGCGAGCACTGGCAGGCCGCGAAGAAGACGGCGAAGCGCGCGAAACAGGCCGCCAAGGCGGCGCGGCGCGAGTTCAAGGACGCGAAGAAGGTCGTGAAGCGCGCCAAGGATGAGATGCTGGCCGCGGCCAGGAAGCTGCAAAGCTCGCTCATGAGCGCTGCGGGGCGCCGGAAAAAGCCACGCGCGCAGGCGGCAGCCAAGAAAGTTGCAGCACCCAAGAAGGCAGGACCCAAGAGGGCTGCACCCAAGAAAGTTGCAACCAAGAAGGCGACGCCGTCCGCACTGCCGAAGGCTCGTGCTGCAGCCAGGCGTCCCGCTCGACCGAAGCCGCCCCCTGTGGAAGTTGTGTCGACGGCCGCAGCGGAGCCGACGAGTCCCGCTCCGCAGGAAACTCCGACGACGTAGCTCTTTGGTATGTCACTTGCGTGACAACCCTGTGCAACCTGGTTGTCATGCCGCTGCATTAGCTTTCGCGGCGCATGCAGCATGACCGAACGCCGTTTCACATAGACACACCCTTTGGGCCGCTGGCTTTCGAGCGGCTCGCCAACATCTACCGCCAAGCCCGGGGCCGCGCGACTTCCCCCGCAGAGTTCGCCGCACACGCGCTCGACATTCTGCAGGTGAGGTTCGAGCTCGACGAGCGTCAGCTGGAACGGATTCCGCGCACCGGCCCGGCCGTAGTGGTCGCGAATCATCCTTACGGCGGATTGGAAGGCCTGTTCCTCATCGCGCAGCTGCAACGTTACCGCAGCGACTCGCTGTTCATAGCGAATGAGTTGCTGGCGCGCATACCTGAGATTCGCGAGGTGCTGCTGCCGGTCGATGCGTTTGGCGGCCCGCGAGCGGCGAGCAAGAATGCAAAGTCGCTGCGCGCAGCGCTGAAGCATGTGCGCAGCGGCGGCTTGCTGGTGCTGTTTCCAGCCGGCGCAGTCTCGCATCTGCATTTGTCGGCGGGCCGGGTTTGCGATCCGCCGTGGCAGCCGGTTGCTGCGGGTCTACTGCGCCGCTGCGAATCTCCTGTCGTTCCTGTGTACTTCGGCGGCGGCAACAGCGCGATCTTCCAGGCTCTGGGCTTGCTGCATCCGACTATGCGCACCGTGATGCTCACGCGCGAGTTGCTCAACAAGCGTCATCGCACGATTCCCGTGCGCGTCGGCCGGCCGATCGGGCCGGAGCGTCTGGCGAAGCAGCCCGACAACGCGAAGCTCGCGTCGTTCCTGCGCCTCAGCACCTACGCACTCGAGGCGCGCAGCCGCTCTGCGGTGGAAGAGGTTACGCCGGCACCTTCGGTGCCAGTTGCTGCGAGCACGCCAGCGCGATTACTAACCGCGGAAATCGAATGCCTGCCGGAAGGCAATACACTCGCCAGCGTCGCAGACATGAGCGTCGTCTTCGCGCAGGCGGAGCAGATTCCGTGGACTCTGCGCGAGCTGGGCCGGCTGCGCGAGATCACGTTCCGCGCCGTCGGCGAAGGCACGGGCAGTGACAGCGACATCGATCGCTACGATCGGCACTACGTGCACCTGATCGCGTGGCACAGGACCCGCAATGAAGTGGTCGGCGCGTATCGCATCGGGCACGTCGATCGGATCGTCGCCGAGCGGGGCAAGCGCGGCTTGTACACGCATTCGCTGTTCGCCTACGGCGATCCTTTCCTGCGCTCGCTCGGGCCGGCGCTCGAGCTCGGACGTTCGTTCGTCAGCGCTGCGTATCAGCGGGATTTCGGTGCACTGCTGTTGCTGTGGAAGGGCATCGCGCAGTACGTCGCCTGCAATCCGCGCTATCACGTGCTGTTCGGCCCGGTCAGTATCAGTCGCGAGTATCGGCCTGCGTCGCATGCGCTGCTGATCGATTTCCTGCGCCGGCATTGTTTCGATGCGCAGCTCGCCAGGCTCATCAAGCCGCGCCGTGCATTCCGTCGCACGCATTCGCTGGCTGCGCTCAATGGCGATCTCGCGCGGCTCGCGGACCTGGACGATGTCTCGCAGCTGCTGGAAGAGATCGAGCCGGATGGCAAGGGCGCGCCGGTGCTGCTGCGCCAGTACCTCAAGCTCGGCGGCCGTCTGGCGTGCTTCAACGTCGACGAGACTTTCAGCGGCGTCGTCGACGGCTTGATCGTGGTCGACCTGCTCAGAACCGAGCCGAAGGTTCTGCAGAAGTACATGGGGCGGGAACAGGCCGCTGCATTTATTCAATACGCCCGAGAACAACCGCGCGCCCTCGCAGACACTCACGCTGTGTCGTGAATTGTCGGGGAGTTTTCAATGCGCAAACTGGTTGCCGCCGGCAGCTTGCTGCTGCTTGCCTGTGGCTGTGCTCACTACCAAACGCCGGGCGGCGGCGTATCGATTCCAGCGATCACTGATTCGCCGATAGCAGAAGCGCTGGCGCGTCAGCCGGCAGCGCAGTTTCCAGCGCACGTCATCGTGGCGCGCGTGCAGGCTGCGGGCTACGAGTCGGCTTCCGGCCGAGGCTTCGGCAACGGCAGATACAGTGTTCTGACCACGCGTGACATCGAGACCGACGAGGATTTCACGCAGCTCGCCTCGCTGCCGGGAGTTGCCGGAGTCGGTCCGATCAATCGCATTCTGCTGCCGGTCGATCTGCACTCGGCGCAGGAACTGCGCGAGGCCGCTGCACATCTGCGCGGCGACATCATCTTGCTCTATACCATCGATACCAGGTTCGAGAAGTCGCGGCTGGCCACGACCTGTGCGGCCGCATTCGTCGACGTGCGTACGGGGTACGTGTATGGAGTTGCCGAAGGCAGCGCCGCCGATGCGCAACCACCTGCTTATTGGCGAACGAAAGCGGTCGACGCAGCTCGATTGAAGACGGAGCGCCAGGCGTTCAGCTCGGCGCTGCAGGAAGTCGCCAAGGCGTGGACGTCGATCAACGCAGAGTACAACCGTACTACGGCAGCCCTTCGATGAGCCCGCCGCCCTTGAGCCACGCATCGAGTCCGCCCGCCAGCGGGCGGACATGCGCAACGCCTTTTGCGTGCAGCCGCTTCGCAACCAGGGCCGCGGTCGCGTCATTCGGACAATCGCAATAGACGACGACCTGTTCGTACACTTCGAGTGCGAGTTGCTCGACGTCCGACACCCACACGCTGCCCGGAATCCAGCCGGTGCGCTCGCGACGGTCTGCGGTGCGCGCATCGAGGATCGCGACCTTCACTTGCATCCGTAGCAAGTCAACGAGCTCGGCGACGGAAATGCGCGCCATCCGAATGCGCATCCTGAAGCGCCAACGCTGCCACCACTTGGCGGCGATGAAAACCAGCACCGCAACTACGAGCAGCAGGAGCGCAGAGTTGCCGAGCAGCTCGAGCTCATCGAGCACGGCGTCGATCGCTTCATGGAAGACGACGCCGAGAACGACACCGCCTCCCGCCCACAGAGCTGCCCCGATGCCGTCATACAGAGCAAAGCGTGCAACCGGGATTCTGGTCTCGCCCGCGAGCGTCGTGGCGACCGCGGCGAGGCCCGGCACGTACTTCGCGAAGATCAGAGATGGCGCACCCCACTGCGTGTAGATGCGACGTGTCGTGCCGACACACGAGTCGGGCGACAACGAGACACGGCAGATCATGCGCAGCATCGCGGCGCCGAAGCGGCGACCGCCGGCAAACCAGATCAAGTCGGCAATGAGCGTGGCGATCACGGCGAGCGCGAAGATCGGCCACACCGGCGCGCCTGCCGCGGTCGCGACGCCGGCTGCGACGATGACGAGGGAAAACGAGGGCAGCGGCAAGCCGCCTTGATCGAGCAACACGCTGACGAACACGATCTGCAGGCCGTAGAGCTCGAGCGCGCGTACGAGATTTTCCATGCGCGTATGGTAGCGCGAGCCGGCGACCATGCGGAATTTACAATGTCGAAATCGTCATCGAATATTTCGCTGCGCGTGTCTGCCGGCGCGACACACGCGGCGTAACATCCCCGATCCACGGATGTCCACCGGTCCGTCAATCGAACATCAATTTCTGGTAGGCAGGAGGCTCGGGGGTATGAAAACGTCAGTCAGCATTGCATGCGCATTGCTGTTGGCCTGTGCGCCAGCAGCGTTCGCGCAATCCGACAAACATCTGGAACGAGACAACATGATGTCCGCGAACGGCAAGCGCGCTGCTGCCGTCGCCGCGAAGATCGTGCGCGAGAGTGCCAACGCCGGCGCGCGCCGGGCGGCCGCAGTCGCCGAGGAAGAGGAGGAAGACGAAGGCCGCTGCGTCAATGAACCGGATTGTCCAGGCGAGGAGGAAGGCGACGCCGAGGAAGCGCCAGGCGGACAGGCCGAAGTATCGATTGCAGTGGATGCGAGCGGTCAGCACATCGTCATTGGATACAACGACACGCGCGGGTTCAGCGAGAACCCGATCAGCCTGTCGGGCGTTCTGTATTCCGCAGACGGCGGACGCACGTTCGTCGATGGCGGCCGGCTGCCCACACCGGGCACCGACGTGATCGGCACGACGCGGTTCCCGCAGGTCTTCGGCGATCCTGAAGTGAAGTATCTGGGCGGTTGCACGTTCGTGTATTCGTCGATCATGCTCGCGAAATTCTCCGCTACCACGGCCGTGCAGACGATGAGCCTGCATCGCTCGACGGACTGCGGCAAGACGTGGCAAGGGCCGTTCGAGGTCACTGCCGCGACCAACCCGAACCACATCGTCGAAGAAAACGAGCCGGCGGATGCCGCGGACAAGGAGTTCATGGACGTCGATCCCGACACGGGGCGGCTGATCATCAGCTGGTCCAACTTCACGCCGGCAGCGCCGGGCGGTGTCGAGATCCGCACTGCGTTCTCCGACAATGCGAAGACCGGCGCGACGCCAACGTGGTCGGCCGGCACGATCGTCGCGGCGACCGACGCCGACGGCCAGTCATCTGTCCCACGCTTCGCCGCCGGCAGCAACAACGCCTATGTCGCGTGGCGACGGTTCCCGTTCCCGGGAACATTCGGCGGGCTCGGTAACACGATCGGCTTCGCACGCTCGCTCAACAACGGTGCGACGTGGCAGGCGCCGCTCAACACCAGCAACGAGTTCTTCACGATGGACCAGGTACTGGGCAACGACCGCGTCAATACGTCGCCTTCGCTGGCTGTCGACAATTCACACGGCCCGCGGCGGGGCTCGATCTATCTCGTCTACGCCAACAACAACAGCGGCGACGGCGCGGATATCGTGTTCCAGCGCAGCACCGACAAGGGCCTGACGTTCAGCGCACCTCTCGAGCTGAACGCTGCACCGGGCGAAGACCGGCCGCAGTGGTTCCCATGGGTCACGGTCGACTCGTCGACCGGACGAGTTCATGTCTTCTACTACGACCAGGGTATCGACAGCACCGGCGATCTGTCCGAGGTGAGCTATGTGTCTTCGGACGACGGCGGCCGGCACTGGTCGGCGCCAGTGCCGCTGACGAAGCGACCTTTCCATGCAGGCTGGGGTAACGACACCGGGCAGCCGAACCTGGGTGACTACAATCAGGCGGTAGCCCAGCACGGTGAGCTCTTTGCTGCGTTCGCAGTGGCGAACCGTCCGCCGGAAGGTTTCGTCGATGGGCAACCGACGACGCAGCTGACGGTGCCGGACGTCGAATTCAAGCGTCACGCGCAGGGCTCGAAGCTCGACCTGAACTCGCTGCCGTTGAGCATCGACGTCAACGGCGTGACGGTCGACGATAGCAGCGGCAACGGCAATGGCTTCGTGGATCCGGGCGAGACGATCCGCGTGCGCGTGCCGCTCGAAAACTACACGGTCAATCCGCTTTCGGATGCGACCGCGAAGGGCGTCATCGCGCTGCTGGTATCGGAGACTCCAGGCGTACAGGTCCGTCAGCCTCTCGGTGTGTACGGCTCGATCGGATCGGGTAACACGCAGACGAACGTTCTCTCGTATCAGCTGCGGCTGTCGCCGAGTTTCGATCCCGGCACGCCGATCGAGCTGCGGCTTGACGTCATTGGCCAGTTCGGCGGCGGCGGGTTGGATCTGGCGAGGTTGCGTCACACGCTGTTCACCGGTACGCCAGTCAACACCACAGTGCTGAGCGAGAACTTCGACGCAGCGCCTGTGGGCACGCTGCCCGCGGGTTGGACTTCGTCGCACGGCGGGGGCGCAAACGTCGTTCCCTGGGTGACCAGCAACACGTTCTGCGGGACCAGCAACGCAGCGTTTCACCAGAATGCGAACGACAACGGCACGGGCGACCCGACGCGTTGGGAGCGCTTGTTCAGCCCGCTGTTCGCCGTTCCGGCGGACTCGGACTACGTGACGCTGGACTTCGACGTCTGCACCGACACGGAGGACGATCCGAATTTCCTGATCCAGGCGTTCGATGGGCTCACCTTGCGTATCTTCGATACGACGCCGGGGCGCACCGCGAGGTCCGTGCTGGTGGAGGCGTACGCGGACGAGCTCACCACCAACGGCTTCAAGCACTTCCCGAAGCATCTGCCGCGCAATAACAATCCTGCGTATCTGCAGGACATGTCCGTCTGGGCGGGCGACTCGCAGGGCGTGCAACACGTCCACATGCGCTTGCCCGGCATGGCCGGCTCGATTGCGCAGCTGCGGTTCGAATACACGCAGGACGGCACTGGGATTTGCCTGGACGTCGGCGGCGGGCCGGTCTGCGGCGTTTCGGTCGACAACCTGGTCTTGCGCAGCGTGCATGCGACCGCTGCGCCGGTACCCAAGGCTGGTAACTAGTGATTGATGTAGAGATAGCAAAGAGGACCGCTCGCTTTCGAGCGGTCCTCGCGTATCTGGCGGCATGTCTGCTGATTCCAGGCGTCGTTCTGGCGCAGCAGCCACAGGTCCCGCAGCTGCCGATCGAAAGCAAGTTCGTCGAGGCGAACGGCGTCAAGTTGCACTACCTCGTGGCAGGGCAGGGCGATCCGGTGCTGCTGTTGCACGGCTTTGGACAATCGAGCCACATGTGGCGGCCGCTGATGCGTGAGCTGGTGAAAGATCACACGGTGATAGCGGCCGACCTTCGAGGCGCCGGACAGTCGGATGCGCCGGAGGAGGGCTACACGAAATCGTCGATGGCGCGTGACGTGCGTGCGCTGATGACCGGGCTCGGCTACGACAAAGTGAGCGTGGTCGGGCATGACATGGGAATGATGGTGGCGTACGCGTACGCCGTGCAGTTTCCCGGCGAAGTCACGCGCATCGCGCTGCTCGATTCGTTCCTGCCGGGCGTCGGCGAATGGACGCGCGTCGGGCTGGTGCGCGATCAGTGGCACTTTCACTTCTTCGGCAAGACGCCGGTGGCGCTCGTGCAAGGGCGTGAGCGGATCTATCTCGATCACTTCTGGAACGACTTCGCCGCGGATCAGGGCAAGTCGGTCCCGGAGGCGGATCGCAAGATCTACGCGGCGGAGTGGGCGCGGCCCAATCACGTGCGCGCGGGCATGGAATGGTTTCGCGTGCTCGATGAGGACGCGAAGGAGTTTCACGACTACGCAGCGAAGCCGGTGACGATGCCGATGCTGGTGCTCACGGGCGAGAAGGGCTCCGGCGATTTCCTGATCAAGCAGGCCCAGCTGATCGCTACGGACCTGCAGAGCGCCGTTGTGCCGGGTGCCGGCCACTGGCTGATGGAGGAAGCCCCCGGCTACGTGATTCCGAAGCTCGTTGACTTCCTCAATCCTGAAGCCCAGTCACGACTCTGATTCCATGCTCCATCGCGGCGGCGCGGCGCTATCCTCCATCGCCCCAGGAGGATCACATGAGCACAGGCAACGGTTCCTTCATCGAGCGCTTCATCCGTGTCATCACGCGTGGTGCTGTCCCGATCGACTCGAGTCAGTGCGACGGCCCATGCGTGGTGCAAGCACCAGCCGATGCGGCCAAAGCACAGCGCGACGACGAGGGCGAGCGGCGCGATCCGATACGCTGGCTGAGCGTTCGCTGAGCACACGTTCGGTCATTTCGTACAGAACGGGATCAATCCCATCGCGGACTTGATCCCGCTCACGATGAGCTGTTCGAATTCGCGCTGGCCCGGGAAATCCGCGTCTTCCGTGAAGGCGGCGGGGTCGTGGCCGAGCGTCGTGAGCCACGCGCGGCCGCCGTCGTAGTACTGACACCAGGCCACCGGATGCAGGTCGGCGTGACCTGGGTGAAGCTTCGCATGCGTCGTTAACGTTTTCTCGTCGACCGCCAAGAGAAATTTGACGTGCGTCGGGAAGGGCTCGAGGTTGTACCACTCGTCCCGGAACGGCCAGGTCTTCGGCAGACCGTCAGTACTTGGATCGCTGCGGGCCACGACCTTGATGGTGCCGTTCTGATGCTCGCCGTGGTCGTAGTAATTCGTGTTGCCGAGCAGCCCCTCGTACCACTGCCAGTTGTACTCTGTGCCGAACGCGTTGTGGATCCCAACGAACCCGCCGCCGGCACGCAAGTACTGGCGCAGCGCCGTTCGAGCCGCGTCGAGGTGAGCGTTGGTCGAGGTGTTGAGCGCCAACGCCGGATCGATCGCTCGACCGTGCGCGAACAGCGCGTCGCGACTGGTGCTCGCGAAGATGACCGCCTTGTAGCGATGCAGGTTGGTCAGACGCGTCACGTCTT
>Ga0068862_100001157_pt1 | contig 24954 bp, 18 predicted proteins | sample KBSSwiS52_FD_66598 | JGI IMG/M metagenome (GOLD analysis project Ga0068862, IMG submission 66598) | Switchgrass rhizosphere microbial communities from Kellogg Biological Station, Michigan, USA - KBS Switchgrass S5-2 | ecosystem: Host-associated > Plants > Roots > Rhizosphere > Soil ... | reverse complement strand
GACCTCGGGCTCGAGATGCCGCTCGAGCGCGTGCCGCGCGTGCAGAAGGACATCACGCGGGGCGCCAGGCGCCATGGCATCCCGGTCATCGTCGCCACCCAGGTCCTCGAGTCGATGACCGCGGAACCGCGGCCGACGCGCGCCGAGGTCAACGACGCCGCCAATGCCGTGGACGATGGGGTGGACGCGATCATGCTGGCCGGCGAAACGGCGGTCGGTTCCTATCCGGCGCGCGCGGTGCAGACGCTCGACGCGATCATCCGCGACGCGGAGCTCATCCCGCGTCTCGAAGCCGCGCGGCGGATGTCCGACTCGCGGCACCACGATCACGCCCAGGCCCTGTGCGAGGCGGCCGTCATTCTGGCCAACCGCGGGGAAGCGCAGGCGATTGTCGCGGTGACGCGCGGCGGCACGACGGCACGCCGGTTGTCGGCGCTCCGGCCGCACGCCCCGATCATCGCGGCCACCGAACGGGGCGATACGGGCCGGCGGCTCGCGCTCTATTGGGGCGTCGTGCCGCTCTGTATCGAGCTCTGCGAGAACCTCGAGGAGGCGAGCGCGCGGGTCGGCGTCCAGCTCGTCGAGCGCGGTGTCGTGCCGAGCGGGGGCGCGGTGGTCTTCGTCAGCATCAGCGCCGATCTGACGCGCAGCGACGCGAACTACCTTAAGATCCTTCGGCTGTAGACACCAGATGCCCGCCTTCCGCTACACCACGATTGGTGTCATCGTCCTGGCGTTCGTCGTCGCTGCCGTGGCCGTCCGGATCGCGCACGCGGTCGTCCACCGGCTGCTCGGCGGGCTCGAGATCGTCGGCGCCGAAAACCGCACCGCGGTTCATGCCCGCGCAAAGCAGCTGATTCGGGCGCTGACGTTCCTCGCCTACGGCGTCGCCGCCATCGCGAGCATCTCGCTCGCCTTCGACCGGCTTGGCTATTCCGAGGCGGCGTGGCATCCGCGCGACCTGCTGCACTGGACCGGGACGCATGGCATCAACGTCGCCATCATCCTCGTCGGTGCATTCATCGTCGTCCGCGCCGCCAACCTGGCCATCGACCACCTGCAGTTCAAGCTCGCACGGCGTCATGCGACGACCGACCTGGAATGGCAGCGCCGGGCCGCGACGCTGAGCGGCATCCTCACCAGCCTCGTCACCGTCACGGTGGCGTTCGTCGCGATTCTCATGGTGATGCGCGAGCTGACCATCGACGTCGTGCCGATCCTGACCGGCGCCGGCATCGCCGGCCTGGCGATCGGCTTCGGTGCGCAGAACCTGGTGCGCGACGTCATCTCGGGCTTTTTCCTGATCCTCGAGGATCAGGTGCGCGTCGGCGATCTCGCCCGCATCAACGGCGTCGCCGGCAGCGTCGAACAGATCAACCTGCGCACCATCGTGCTCCGGGACGTCGAAGGCGCGGTGCAGGTCTTTCCGAACGGCACGATCACGGCCCTGGCAAACCTCAGCAAACAGTTTGCGTACGCGGTCGTCGACATGCGCGTGGCCTACAACGAAAACATCGATCGCGTGCTGGGGACCATCCGGGAGGTCGGGGCGTCGATGGAGAAGGACCCGGTCTGGGGTCCTCTTGTCCTGGCGCCGCTCGAGGTGGTCGGCATCGAATCGCTGACCGACGGCGCCGCGACCATCCGCGTGAAGTTCAAGACGCAGCCGCTCAACCAGGGCCGGATCGCCAACGAGCTGCGGCGGCGGTTGATGGGTGTCTTCGTCGCGCGCGGGATCCGTCCGTATTCGGGATCCTAGAGACAGAATTGCAGGATTGCCAAATGGCAGGATTGCAAGATTTTGAATTCTGCCACTTCAAATCCTGCCATTCTGCGATCCTGCCATCCTGCAATTTGTTAAAGTCACGCTCTATGCGAAAGATTCTCCTCTTCGTCTGCCTGGCCGCGCTCACCACGGCGTCGCCTTCGGCGCAGGCGCCGCGTTCGACGTCGGCTGCCACGTTCTCGGTGCCGGTCGTCTACCGCAAGCTGCCGAACGGCCTGCGTGTGGTGATCAGCGAGAACCACGCATCACCGGTCGTGGTCGTCGAAGTCATGTACCGCATCGGGTTTCGCATCGAACCACGCGAACGCACCGGGTTCGCGCACCTGTTCGAGCACCTGATGTTCCAGGGCTCGGAGCACGTCGGCAAGTTCGAGCACGTGCGCATCGTCAATGAGAACGGCGGATTCTTGAACGGATCGACGCGCTTCGATCACACGAACTACTTCGAGGTCATGCCGTCGAACGCCCTCGAGCTCGCGCTCTGGCTCGAGGCGGATCGAATGCGCTCGCTGAAGCTCACGCCCGAGAACCTGAAGAACCAGCAGGACGTCGTCAGCGAAGAGGTGCGGGTCAACGTGTTGAACCAGCCCTATGGCGCCTTCGAGTGGCTCGGCCTGCCGCAGAAGGCCAACAGCAACTGGTACAACGCCCACAACTTCTACGGCGACCTCTCGGATCTGCAGGCGGCGAACGCGGAGGACGTCAAGAAGTTCTTCGACACCTATTACGCGCCAAACAACGCCGTGCTGGTCGTGGCGGGCGACACGACGCCGGACGAAGTGATGAAGCTGGCGGAGAAACACTTCGGCGCGATTCCCTCGCGCCCGCTGCCGCCGCGTCCCGATATCGCCGAGCCGCCGCAGACCGCGGAGAAAACGTTCTCGGAAACCGACAAGCTGGCACGCACGCCGGCGCTGGCGTTCGGCTATCACCTGCCCCAGCGGATGACGCGCGAATTCTTCGCCCTGACGCTTCTCGACCCGCTGCTGGTCAGCGACGAGAGCGCGAAGCTGTATCAGGCGCTCATCAAGGAAAACCAGGTCGCTTCAAACGTCTCGGGTGGATTCAACTACGGGCTCGGCAACAACTTCGATTACAACGGCCCCATGCTCTACACCTTCCGGGTGGACTACCGTCCGGATCTCAAGGGCGCGGACGTTCTGAAGGTCGTGGACAAAGTGATTGCCGCGGTTCAGGAGCACGGGATCACGGAAGAGGAGCTGAGGCAGGCGAAAGTGAACTTCAGATCGTCGTTTCTCGAAGGCCTCGAGAGCCAGTCCGGATTCGGCCGCGCCGATCTGCTCGCCGCGCTCGCTCTGTACGACGACGACCCGAACCGCATCAACACGATCCTCGCCGACCTGGAGAAGGTGACGACCGCGGAGGTCCAGGCGGCGGCGAAGAAGTATCTCGTTCCTTCGAATCGCACCTCGATCGATCGGCGCCCCGAAGGCGGTGCCAAGTGAAGCGGGTAGCCTCTGTGTCCTTTGTTGCCTTTGTGTCCTCTGTGGCGCTCGGGGCGGCGCTGCTGGCCGTTCCGGCAAGCGCTCAAACGGAACGGCCAGCGGTTGGCCCCGAGCGCCCGTTCCAGCTCGCGCCGCGGCAGGAGCGGACGCTGCCCAACGGGCTTCGCGTCATCGTCACGCGTCAGACGGCGGTCCCCAAGGTGTCCATTCTCCTCAGCGTCCTCTCCGGATACTCGAGCGATCCGGCCGACCAGACCGGGCTCGCAGCGCTGACAGCGGACCTCATCCAGGAGGGGACGAAGACGAAGAACAGCCGTCAGATTCGACGGGACGCCTTCGGGATGGGCGGCTCGATCACGGCCGCGGCGTCTCAGGACTTCACGACGGTCTCGGCCCGCGGCCTGTCTGAATACGCGCCCCGCCTGATCGAGCTCGTCGCCGACGTTGCGATGAACCCGACGTTGCCGGAGGACGAGCTCGCGATTCTGAAACAGCAGCACTTGCAGGGCGTTCAGCAGCAGAAGGCGTCGCCGCAGGCGCTCGCGAACCGCATGTTCCGGCAGGCGCTGTTCGGCGACCATCCGTATGCGCGGACTTCCGAGACGGAAGCCTCGCTGAAGCTGCTCGATCGGTCGAAGGTCGCCGCGTTTCACGCCGCGCACTACAAGCCGAACAACGCGTTTCTGCTGGTGGTCGGCGATGTCGATCCGGCCGCGACGTTCGCCGCGGTCGAGAAGACCTTCGGTGGGTGGGGACGGGGAGATGTCCCCAAGCCGACGTTTGCCGCCATACCGCCGCTCTCGGACCGGCGCCTCTATTTCGTCCAGCGGCCCAACAGCGTGCAGTCGTCGATCTCGCTCGGCAACGTCGCGATCAAGCGCAGCGATCCGCGCTGGTACGAGATCTCGCTCGCGAACACCGTGTACGGCGGTGCGTTCAACTCGCGCATCGTGCGGAACATCCGCGAAGAGAAGGGTTACACCTACTCGCCGGCGTCGATCCTGACCGGCTTTGCCGACGCGGGCTTCTATCGATTCGCCGCGGACGTGCGCAACGACGTGACCGGGGCGACGCTGACGGAAGTGTTCAAGGAAATCGACAAGCTGCGGGCGGAAGGCAGCAGCGGAACCGAACTGCAGGGCGCGAAGTCGTACGTGCGCGGCATCTTCCCGATCCAGACGGCGACGCAGGGCGGCCTGGCGCAGGTGCTGAACACCGTATATGTCTTCGGCCTGCCCAAGGACTATCCCGAGACGTTCGTCGGCAAGATTTCGGCGCTCACACCGGAGCAGGTCAAGAGCGGCGCCAACGTGCTGCTCGGCTCCGAGAACTCCGTCATCGTCGTCGTCGGCGACTATGCAAAGGTGAAAGATCAGCTCTCCGGGTTCAAGGACATCACGTTCCTCGACGTCGAAGGAAAAAAGACGTCGGCGCCGCAGTAGTCCGGTGAGCAACCAGTACGAGTTCGTCTCGCACTGGCGCGTCGATGGAACGTGTGCGGAGGTGGCCGACATCCTCGCCGACCCGCTGGCGTTCGTGCGGTGGTGGCCGTCGGTCTATCTCGACGTCGAGGAGCTGCGGCCGCCCGACGCGCGCGGTCTGGGCCGGCGCGTGCGGTTCCACACCAAAGGCTGGCTCCCCTACACGATTCTCTGGGAATCGGAGATCGTCGAATCGCGCTATCCGCACGGCTTCACGATCGTGGCGAGCGGCGGGTTCGACGGACGCGGCGTCTGGACGTTCGAGCAGGATGGCCCTGGCGTCGAAATCACCTATGACTGGCGGCTCCGCGCGGAGAAGCCGCTCCTGCGTAATCTGTCGTTTCTGCTGAGGCCGCTGTTCGAGGCGAATCACCGCTGGGCGATGGCGCAGGGCGCAGAGAGCCTGAAGCTGGAACTGCTGCGGCGTCGCGCGGCATCGGACGTGGCGCGTGCCAGCGTGCCGCCGCCGCCCGGGCCGGTCACGTATGCGGGCGTCGCGCTCGTCGCCGGCGCCGCCGCGATCGGCGCGGGGCTGGCGTACCTGATGATCCGAGCGCGACGTGGGTCCAAATCGAGTCGGCGGGCCTGAAACCCGCCCTACATTTCTTCGATCTTCAACATCACGTCCGCGTGCTTCCAGGCCTCGCGGAACTGCTTTTCGGCCGCCTCGACGGCCGGTCGGTCTGGCACCTTCCGCGATATCAGCATCGTCTGCCACAAACCGTAAAGCGACCGGCCGTTTTTTGGGTTGCGGGTGAGATCGTCGCGGAAGACCTGCTCGGCTTCCGGGAAACGCTTCGCGCGCAGCAGCGCGGCGCCGAGCGATTCTCGCGACGGATAGAACCAATCGGCCGGCTCGTTGTAATTGAGCATGTCTTCCTTGATGACGGCGATCCGCCACGCATCGATCGCGGCGGCATCGTCCCGGCGCGCGCGCGCGATCCACGCGTCGAGCACGGCGTCGGTGACCTCGAGCATGTTCTTCGCTTTGTTGAACCCCCAATCGCTCTCCGGCATGACCGCCTTGCGCGCTTCGACGTAAGCCCCGCGCTCGCGCTCGGCCTCCGCAAGATTGCCGCGGGCCGCGTGCGCGATCCCACGGCCGAAATGTGAAAGCGTGACCAGCAGCGGAAACTTCGCATCGGCGGCCGGCAACCTCAAGACATCGTCCCACCGCGCGAAGCGGAGCTGCACGAAGAGCGTCTTCGCGGCGAACGGTTCGAGCATGGCCATTTCGGCGAGCGCAGGCGTCACATTGGTGACAAGCTCGCCCGCCGCCTTGTTCGCCGCAGCGAACTGCCCAGCCATCATCGCGGCGGATGCCAGGAAGTCGAGATTGTGGTTGTAGTACATCGCCGGATAGACGCCGGCTGGTTTGTTGGCGGCGATGTAGGCGCGATCGACCTCCGCGGCCTTGGCGTTGCTCGAGACGGCTGAGAGGTAATCGCCCGTACGCATGTAGATGTGCGCCGGCATGTGGACCAGATGGCCAGCCGCCGGCACCAGCGTGTCGAGCCGCTTCGCGCTCTGGAGCGCGCGCTCCGGCGTCTTCGACGCCTCGACGGCGTGGATGTAGTAGTGGTTGGCGCCGATGTGCTCGCGATCGCGGCGCAGCACACTCTCGAGGACCGAGACGATCTCTTCGGTGCCCTCTGCGGGTTTGCCGGCGGGCGTCCAGAGCTGCCACGGGTTCAGGTCCATCAGGCTTTCCGCATAGAGCGTCGCGGCGTCGAGATCGTCGGGATACTGGCGCACCAGCCTTCGCATCGCGTCCTTGTATTTCACCGCCAGCGCTTTCAAGTCCGCCTTCGGATCGTTTGAATACCGTTCGGCGAGCGCCTCGACATACGCGCGCTCGACGGCTGGCGCGCCGCCCAGGAGGGCCTTCGCCTGCTGCGCCGCGTCGTAGGCCGCCTTCTCGCGCTCGGGATCGACGTCGAGGTTGATGTTCGGGCCGAGCGCGAGCGCGATGCCCCAGTGCGGCATCGGCGACGACGGGTCGAGCTCCGCGGCGCGACGAAACGAACGGATGGCTTCGTCATGGTTGAAGCCGTAGACGTAGGTCAATCCCTGATTGAAGAACCGCTGCGCGTCAGGGTTCTTCGTTGCGATCGCGTGGTGCAGGCGCCCCATGCCGGCGACGAGGGTCGCGGGCGGAGCGGTGGCTGCTGCGTGTTGGTGTTGTTGGGCTTCGGTTGCGGCCGTGGCCAGCAGGAGAACCGCAAGTGTCCCTGTCCAGGTGTTCATCGCCCCTCCTTCTGCTCCCACAGCTTCAGTTCGTAGATTGACCACCAGTTGGCGCCGCGCCCAGTCTGTTGGATGCGCAACACGACCGTCTGGTTCCGAGGCAGATCCAGCGCGACCGACGGATGCAGATCGTTGAACGCCACCGACTCCACGTACGGTTCGACGACACCATCGTCGAACAGCAGCTGCGAGACGCCGGTCGGGTCGATCGAGTCGATCCTGAGGCGCTGAGGATAGTCGAGCACCGAGCGGCCGCCGCCGACGATCTCCAGCCGGCGCACATCGGCCGGCCGCGGCAGCCGCACCTCGACCCATTCGTTCCCTGCCTGACGTTCACCCGTCAACCATCGCGTGTCGGCGTTGCCGTCGAAGATCAGCGGCAGTCGCGACAGCTCGTGCGACCCGCGCACTTCGAAGGCCTTCGGATCGAGCCAGGCCAGGTCCCGAGGCGGCGGCGGACGCGGATCGATGTCTTTCAACCGCCACACCCACGTACCTGGCCACTCGTGCGCTTCGGCGATCTGATCGCCTGCGGCTTGCAGCTCGGCAATAATCCGCCGCGCGATCTCCGGCTCGACGAACGTCGCCTCATGGAGGAGCACATAGCGAACGCCCGCTCGCCGAAGACCGCGCACGACTTCTGCCACGTGTCCCGGCTCGTGCAGCGGCGACCTTCGTGCGCCCAGCATCTCCTGAAGCGACGTCGACCACCCTGAGTAGCCATTGACGATCGGATGCCGATGCTCGAGCGCGCGGAGCTGAAACAGTGTCGTGGTCGTTTGGAAATAGTTCATCCCGGTTATTTCCAACTCGAGCACTGCGCCGGGAGGACTGTTGCGCAGCCAGGTGTAGGCGACGCGGTCCCAGTTGTGTTCGCGCCACCCGGGAACCTCGCGTACGCGGACTCGATGTTGTCCTTCGAGGACGATCACGGCGCCGAATGCGATCGCCGCGACCGCTGCCCACCGGCGAGACGAGCGATCGAAGAGCCGCGCGGACCCCGCACCGGCGAGCACGGCGAGCGCGAGGACGACGATCGACGCCAACCGCGCGGGGACCCGCATCCCGTTGAAACCCGGAACGAAGCGGAAGAGCCACTCGTACGGTCGCCAGGGTCCGGGCCCCATCGAGAGCCACACAGCAAGCGCCGCGATCAGGCCGTAGGTGATCACGGTGCGGCGCCAGCTGCCAGCCGAGCCTTCGTCGCGATCGCGAGCGGCACCCGTGCAGACGCCGATAACCGCGAAGATCATGACGGCGAAACCATGAAACAAATGCCGCTCGACGTGGCCGCCCGGCAGGAGGCCTCCCCAGCTCCAGGCCCCTCCGGCCACCCTGAAGTAGTCCGACAGGTCGGCGCTGTAACCCGCCAGCACGTCTGGATCGCGGGTGAAGCGCATCTCCTGCTGAAGCCGGAAGTAGACAAAGGCAATCGGCGCCAGTACCACCGCGATCCCTGCCGCGGCGACCGAGAGGTCGCCGAGGATCCGCCTCCTCGGCAGCTGCGGCCGCAGGAGCTCTACGACAATCACCACCCCGATCGGGAGCAGGAAGAAATACAGGTAGTACGCGTTCGAAAGTCCTGTCAGCAGGTACGCGGCGGCGAACACCAGCAGCCAACGACGCGATCCGCTGGCAAAGTAGCGATGCAGCCCCAGCAGCCCGATCGGCATCCACCCGTTCATCAGGACCTGCAGGTGGTCGGACTGCGCGAGCCGATACGGGGTGAGCGCAAAGGCGAGTCCTGCCAGCACCGCGGCATCAGCGCGTCCCCAGAGCGCGCGCGTCAACAGAAACATCCCGAAGCCCGCCAGCACGTACGAGCCTATGTACGCGATGTTGTACGTCAGCACCGCGTTGCCGAACATCCACTGGATCGGTGCGGTGAAAATGGCGACTCCGAGCATGTGCTCGGAGTACGCGAGCGTCGAATGATGTGGATAGAGAAATGGAGGATCCCACAGGCCCTGCAATCCGTGCAGCAGGCGGTCCGCGTCCCACGCCAGAACGGTCGTCAGAATGATCGGGTCGGCGAGGCTGACGGCAATCGTGCCCGCGGGATCCCGCACCAGCGGATAGGTGGCGAGGAGCGCGGCGGCGATGAACGCCAGGAGGGCGAGCACGGTGACGCGGCGCATGACTCAGTGTTTCTCCGGCTGTGCCCACACCATCAATTCGTGAATCGACCACCAGCTGCCGCCGTGTCCGGTTTGCGCGATCCGCAGCATGCTCGTGTCGTTTGGCGCCAGATCGATGGCGATTGACGGATGCTGGTCGTGGAACGCGACCGATTCCACGTATCGATCGACCACGGTGTCATCGAACAGCGTCCGGGTGGCGCCTCCGGAATCGACCGACTCGACTTTGAGGCGCCGGGGATAGTCGAGGAGCGTCCGGCCGGCGCCGACGATCTCGAGGCGGCGCACGTCGGACGGCCGCGCCAGTCGAATGTCGATCCATTCGGTGCCGGCCTGGCGCGTGCCGGTCATCCAGCGCGTGTCGAGATTTCCATCGAAGATCAGGCCGATGCGCGTGGACTGCTCCGAGGCACGCGCATCGAATGTTCTCGGATCAAGCAACGTCAGGCCCGCCGGCGCCGGAGGACTGGGATCGATATCCTTCAGCCGCCACGCATACGTCCCCGGCCACTCGTGAGCCTCGGCGATCTGATCGCCGGCCGCCTGCATCTCCGCGACCAGCCGCCGCGGCACCGCCGCATCGACGAACGTCGCCTCATGAAGCAGCACGTAACGGACACCCGCCCGCCGGAGACCACGCAGGACGTGCGGCAGTCCCCCAGGCTCCCGCAGCGGCGATTCCCGGACGCCGAGCAACTCCTGCAGCTGCGTTGACCACCCCGAGTAGCCGTTCACGATCGGATGGCGATGCCGCAGCGCGTTCAGCTGGAACATCGTCGTTGCCGTTTGAAAGAAATTCAATTCGGTGATGTCGAGCTCGAGTACGCCGCCGGGCGGGCTGTCCCGCAGCCAGGTGTACGCGACCCGGTCCCAGTTGTTGTCGCTCCACCCCGGAACCTCCTGAACGCCGACGCCATGCTGACCCTCGACGACGATCACCGCGCCGAATGCGATCGCCGCGACGGCGGCGAACCGGCGCGGCAGCCGATTGAACAGCCACGCGAAGCCGCCGCCCGCGAGCACGGACAGCGCCAGGACGACGACTGACGCCAGCCGCGCGGGGACGCGCATGCCGTTGAAGCCTGGAACGAAGTTGTAGAGCAGGTTATACGGACGCCACAAGCCTGGCCCCATCGACAGCCACACGGCGAGCGCCGCGATCAATCCATAGGTCGTCACCGTCCGCAATCGGTCGCCAGCCGGCTGCGTTGTTCGATCGCGCGCCGCGACGCACACGCCGGCGGTCGCGAACAGGAGAACGGTGAAACCGTGAAACAGCTGCCGTTCGCCCCCGCCGTCTGGCAGGAGTCCGCCCCAGTTCCACGCTCCGGCGGCAACGCGGAAGTAGTCCGCGAGCCGGGCGCTCAACCCGCCCAGCTGGCCGATATCGCGCGTGAAGCCCATGTCGCGTTGCAGGCGGACGTAGACGAGCGCAATCGGCGCCATCACCGCGGCGATGGCCAGCCCGGCAACCGCGAGGTCACGCAGGATTCGCGTCCGCGGCAGGCGTGGCCGTACGAGCTCGACGCCAATCACCACGCCGATCGGAATCAGGAAGAAATAGGTGTAGTAAGCATTCGATAGCGCGGTGAGCAGATAGGCTGCGGCAAACGCCGCCAGCCACCGGCGCGAGCCGCTGGCCAGATACCGATGCAGCGCCAGCAGGCCGATCGGCATCCAGCCGTTCATCAGCACCTGCAAGTGCGATGTCTGCGCGAGTCGATACGGCGTCAGCGCAAACGCGAGGCCCGACAACAGCGCGGCGGCCGTGCTGCCCCAGAGCGCGCGCGTCAGCAGAAACATCCCGAAGCCCGCGAGCACGTAGGACCCGATGTACGCCACGTTGTAGGTGAGCACCGGGTTTCCGAACAGCCATTCGACGGGAGCCGTGAAGATGGCGACGCCGAGCATGTGCTCCGAGTAGGCGAGCGCCCAACGGTGCGGGAAGAAAAACGGCGGATCCCAGAGCCCGCGCAACCCGTGCAGAAAGCGGTCGGCGTCCCACGCCAGAACCGTGGTCAGAATGATCGGATCGCCGAGGCCGCCGGCAATCGTGCTCGTCGGATGACGCGCCAGCGGATACGTGGCGAGGAGTGCGGCGGCGACGAACGTCGCGAACGCCAGCACAGTGGCCCGGCGCCCGGTCCCGAGCTCCGTCGAAGGAGCCCGCATCATCAATGCTCGAGGAGCGCTTTGAGCGACGCGAGCGCGCGTTCCCAGCCGACGCCAATCACTTCGTAATACCGGCGCCACCGCGGCGTCTCCTCGAACCCGCTTTGCACGACGTGCACGTGCGTGGCACCGTTCGGCTCCGGTCTCAGGGAGACCTCGAGCGCCATCGGTCCGATGGGATCGCCGTCCGGCGGCAGCCAGAACGCGTCGGCGACGACAAAGCCCTCGCCAACCTGGCACTTCACGACCGTCCCCCGGAAGACGCCGCCGAGGCGGCCGAGGATGTCGTCGTGGAAATCGGTCGGCGGCCACTCAATCGCGTAGACCCCGAGCGTCCGCGGCGTCGTCACCGAATGCGATGCCTGCCACCAGGCGTGAAGCGTCTCGTGATCGAAGAACGCTTTCATGACCCGGCCGGGAGGCGCGGCGATCACCGCGGTCACGTCGAGCTTGGCGGGCACGGGCATCTGATGATTGGGTGATCTGGTGATTTGGTGATCGATGAGTGATTGGGTAATTGCCGGATTGAGTGATTGCCGATTGTGATTGTTGGGATTGCCCGGTTGCCGCGAGCAGGGTCATTCCGGGCCAATCACTCAATCATCCAATCCAGCAATCGACAACGATCACTCAATCACCAAATCACTCAATCACCAAATGGCACCGCGCGCTATTGTCCCCCGGCGGTCGATCGCTGACGCTCCGCACGAGCGCGCGACACCATCTCTTTCACTTCCCGCATCAGCGTCGGTACGTGGTACGGGATGCCGTCCTTGATCGTCCACTCGATGCCGCCGCCGCGTGCGTTCTGGGCCTTGTCGCCGCGGCCGATCGGCGCGTAGTTGGGCGCCGGCTTGCCGTTGAGCAGCATGACATCGGCGCCGTACGGGCTCAACAGCTTCAGGTTGTCGAGCGGGTTGCCGTTGACGACCAGCAGATCGGCGATGAAGCCCTCGCGGACCTTGCCGAGCCGATCCTCCATGCCGATCAGCTTCGCGCCGTTCCAGGTCGCGTGTTCGATCACTTCGAGCGGCTGGAAGCCGGCTTCCTCGTGCAGCTCGAGCTCCCGCGAGATGCCGAAGCCGTACAGCGAGTAGATGTACCCGGCATCGTCTCCGGTCGTGACGAGGCCGCCCTTGCGCCCGAACTCGCGGACCGCGTCCATCCAGATGCGGTACTGCTGTTTCCAGCGCGACTCCTGCGTGCTCGTCCAGCCGAAGAAGTACGACCCGTGGTTTTCGACGGAGCCCTCGAAGTACTTCTGCATCGAGGGGTGGAGGTAGTCGCGGAACCACGGCTGGTTCTGGGCGCGCATCAGGTCGCGGCTCGCCTCGTAGATCGAGAACGTCGGATCCCACGCCACGTGGCGCTCCACCATCCGGTCGATGACCTTGTGCAGCTTCGCCGGGTCGGCCTGCGCGTACAGCTCGCCGGCGCGGCCGAAGCGGTGGATCTCGTTCGAGTAGTTCATCTCCGGGGGAAACGCCTGGATGCCGGTCAGCGCCGCGTCGGCGACGCCGTAGAAGTGCTCGATCGAGTTGACGCCGAGGTCGATGTAGTCGTCGGCGGTGGTCTCCTCGACCGCGATGTGCGTCGCGGTGCGCAGGCCGAGCGTGTGGGCCTCGTCCATGATCGCTTCGAGCTGATCGCGATCCATGCCGATGATTTTCAGGCCATCGGCGCCCTTCTGCTTCATCTCGCGGATCCACGCCCGGATCTCCGCCGGCGCGCCGGTGCGCCCCTTGCTGACGAAGGGGTAGACCAGAATGCGGGGCGAGACGATCGAATGGGCGTTGCTCTCCGCCTGCCACTTCTTCGACTTCTCGAAATCGCCGCCGACTTCACGCGTCGTGGTCACCCCGGCGGCGAGGTACAGGTTGCGCTCGTACTGAATCGGCTGCGGCATGCCGGGCTGGCGCTCTTCGTGCCAGTGCATGTGCGCGTTGACGATGCCGGGCATCACGTACTTGCCGGCGGCGTCGATGACCGCGTCCGAGGCCGCCGCGACCGCCGGCGTCGAGTCGGACGATCCGGTGATGGACGAGATCAGTCCATCCTGAACGACGATGTCCACTGGTCCGTACGGCGGCTTGGCGTTGCCGTAGATGACCATGGCGTTCCTGATCACGAGACGACGCGCCGTCCGGGCGTGAATCGACGGCGTCGACTGGACCTGCTGGGCGGCGGTGGATCCGAGTGTCGCCAGCGTGACGAGTGCGAGTCCTGCAGCGAAGACCTTCATGAGAGCGGCAGCTCCTCCGGGCTCGGGCCGACGTGTGATGGTAAAGTGCCTATATGTCGCAGCCGTTAGCGTACTTGAACCAGGCGTTTCTCGAAAGCGGGGACGCGCGTCCGATTCGCATTCTGGCCGAGTACCTCGAGCCGCTCCGCCGCTTCAAGCAGCAGAAGATCCAGGATACCGTGGTCTTCTTCGGGTCGGCGAGAGTTGACAGCCGCGAACGCGCGGAGCGCGCGCTGGCGACGCTGCGGGCGCGCGGCGAACGCGACGCCGACGAACAGTACCAGAAAGAGCTCCTGAAAAGCCGCAAGGCGGTCGAGTGGGCGAAGTACTACGAGGAGGCGCGCGAGCTCGCCGGCCTGCTGACGGCGTGGAGCCTGACGCTCCCTTTCGAGAACCACCGGTTCGTTGTCACGTCGGGCGGCGGCCCCGGGATCATGGAAGCCGCCAATCGCGGCGCCCGCGAGGCCGGCGGCAAGACCATCGGCCTCAACATCCGGCTGCCGTTCGAGCAGGGGGCGAATCCGTTCATCACCGAAGGTCTGCACTTCGAGTTCCACTATTTCTTCATGCGCAAGTTCTGGTTCGCGTACCTCTCGAAGGCGCTGGTGATTTTTCCCGGCGGCTTCGGGACCTGCGACGAGCTCTTCGAAATCCTCACGCTCGTGCAGACCGACAAGCTCTCCAAGAAGATCGGCGTCATCCTCTACGGCCGGGAGTACTGGGATGAGGTGCTCAACGTGAAGCCGATGGCCGAGTGGGGCGCCATCGCCGACAAGGACATCGAACTGCTGCACTACGCCGACACGCCGGCCGACGCCTTCGACCAGCTGCGCAGGCATCTCGAGGCGCACCACATCGAGCCGGACAAGCCGGCCAAGGCGCCAGGTCTGGCAATCACTCGGGGTTGAAAAAGCTCACAAGGACACAGAGGTCAACAAAGGGCACAGAGGCTCCAGTGGACGCCGAGACGCGAAAAAAGCTCATCGATCAATACAAGGATGGCTATCGGGTGGTCGCCGAAGCGCTCGTCGGCGCCACCGACGAAGAACTGGATGGGCGGCCGGCGCCCGGCAAGTGGTCGGCGCGCGAGATCGTGCACCACCTGGCCGACAGCGAGATGACCGCGGCCGTCCGGTTGCGGTTCGTGGTCGCCACCGACTCACCGCGGATTCAGGGCTACGACCAGGACGAGTTCGCCCGCCGGCTGCACTACGATCGGCCGACCGAGGCGTCGCTCGAACTGTTCAAGGCGGCGCGCCGCGCCACCGCGGAACTGATGGAGCGGATGACCGAGGCCGAGTGGTCGCGCGAGGGCACGCACAGCGAGCACGGGCGCTACACGCTGTCGCGATGGCTCGAGATCTACGCCGACCACGCCCACAAGCACGCCGAGCAGATCCTTGTCGCGCGCGACGCCGCCCGAAAAAAAACGTAAATCGCAGAGAACGCGAAGACCGCCGAGAAATTTTATCTGCGCTCTCAGCGCACTCTGCGGTTAAACGTTCACTGACTCACGCGGGTGCCGGTGGCCGGTGCGGCGTGCGCCAGCGCCATCGTCGCCCAACCGGTCGCCCAGGCGCTGATCCACTGGTCGCCGGCGTAGGGAAACCCGCTGTTGAAGTAGGCCTGGAACTTCGGCGAGCGGCTGGTCACGCGCCACGACCCGTTTGCGGCCTGCCTTGCGAGCAGGAAATTCACGCCCTTCACATACGCAGGATCAGTCGACGCCATGCCGGCTTTCGCCAGCGCGTACAGCGACTGGCCGGTCGCGTACGCGTCGGTCCCAAGACTGTCGATTTGTCGCCATCCACCATCGGCTTGCTGTGCTGCGGCAATCGTCGCGGCCAGCGGCTTCAGCGTCGCGGCGTCGGCGCCCGCCCAATACAGGCCAAGCAGCCGCATATTGTGATCCTCCGCCGTGACCGGCGTCGCGGCGAGCAGCCACCGTCGCGCCTTCTCGATGCGCGCGTTCATTTCAGCGGCGCGACCCGGCGGGCCGTAGGCCTTCAACGATCGCACGCACAACGCCGCGCGGGTCACGAGCGCTTCCTCCGCGGGCGGCCGGCTGCCGATGCCGCCGATCAGCGGCCACGAACCGTCGGCCAGCTGCGACGCGGCGATGTCGGCGACGAGCGCATCGGTCGCTCGATTGGCGGGATATCCCATGGCCGCGAGCGCGGCGAGGGACGAGGCGAAGATCTCCGGCACGCCGATGTCCATCCGTTCGTACAACAGAGGCGCCGGAGGGGCGCTGCCGAGCATCTTGACGCGCTCGATCGCCGCCTGCTGATCGACGCGCAGCCCCTTGGCTCGCACTTCGGCGGCGGCAAGATCGGCGATGTTCTGGTGATGGCACGAGACGCAGCCGCTGCCCTCGAAGAATTTCTGGCTCGACGATTCGAGCAGCGCCATGCCGCGCTCGGTCGCCGTCTTCACGTCCACTGATGGCGCCGTCGGCGGCGCCGCGACGGTGTCCCGCGGCCGAGAGACTTTCAGGAGATCGAGACCCGCCGGTACGCCGAGCTTGCGCGCCCAGTCAGCGGCGGTTTCCCCGACGTTGCTCTGCACGGTGCGATCGGCCCCGCGGTCAATCAGCAGCCGGATGACCGCCGGATTCTGGTGGTTGGTCGCCACGGCAAACATCAACGGCGTCATGTTGCGCGAGTCCCTGGCATTGATATCGGCGCCAGCGTCGAGCAGGGTTTTGACGACTTCGGGCGACGCGTGCGGCATCGCCAGCAGAAGCGGCGTGAAGGTATGAAGCGCGATCGGGCCGCTCTTGGGGTCGTCGAACGGAAACAGCGAGGGCCGCTCGGCGACCGCATTCACCTTCGCGCCCTTGGCGAGCAGCAGTTTCGTGGCGGTGAGGTTGGCGTGATAGCCGGCCGAGAACATGAGCGGCGATATGCCGGTGGCGCCAACCGCGTTGACGTCCACGCCCGCGTCGAGGGCGATGCGGACGGTGTTCAGATCGTTGCCCATCGCGGCAGCGGTAAGGACCGTGTTGCCGAACGCGTCGCGTGCCTTGAAATCGGCGCCCTTCCCGGCCAGATAGTTCACGATCGCCGCGGATTCGTCGCTCATCGCGGCGATGAACAGCGGCGTGCGTCCCTGCTTGCTGGCGAGGTTGACGTTCGCGCCGCGCTCGACCAGCAGGCGGACCTTCGCGATGTCGACGGCGGAGATCATCAGCGCCGTGGTTCCGAACGCGTTCTGCGCGTTGACGTCCGCGCCTTTGTCCAGGAGCAGCTTCATCGCCTCGAGCGAGCCGACCGCGGCGGCGTAGAGCAGCGGCGCGTCGCCCTGCTCGTCCCTCGCATTCGCGTCCGCGGGCGATGCGATGAGGGTCCTCAAGCGGGCCAGATCGTTCGCGCGCACCGCCGCGTAGACGTCATCGCTCTGCGGCGCGGCCGATTGCAGGGCCTTCCCGGGCGCGAGACACAAGCCAACCACGGCTACCGCCAGCGCGGCGTATTTCGACATCGGTGCTCCTTGTGACAGTGAGAACGAGGATTATCGCCGATTTCCGGCGGAGAACGCGAGACATTTGACCGCAGAGACCGCCAAGAACGCAGAGCAAATCCTGCCCGGCGCCCTCCGCGTGCTCCGCGGTTAGTAGATCAGGAACTGGTCGCGGACCTTCAGAAACGCCGCCACGTCCGGCTCCCAGGACCGCGCGATGTCGCGGGCCGGCACGCCGGCGTCGATCTGCTCGCGCAGCTGCGCCGATCCCGCGAGGCAGTCGATGGGCATCTTGTCGAACTCGTACTCGTAGGGCGGTTTCTTCCAGCCGAATCGATCCGGATCCGACACCCGGAACGCTTCGATCAGCGCGACGCCGGCTTCGACCGCTTGAAACGTCCGGCGATCGAGGACGTGCACCTGACAGCCGGCGCAGCCCTGACCGGCATGTTTCTGAAACGTCGGCTCGAACAGCGCCGGACGGAAGAACACGCCCGGCAGCCCCCGGCGGTTCATGCCGTCGGCGAATCGTTCGGCGATCACCCACGGCGCGCCGATCAACTCGAACGGCCGCGTCGTGCCGCGGCCTTCCGAGACGTTTGTCCCCTCGAACAGGACGCCGCCTGGGTACACCGTGGTGGTGTCGAACGTCGGGATGTTCGGCGAGGAAATGATCCATGTCAGGCCGGTCGCGTCGAAGTACATGTCGCGCCGCCAGCCGTCCATCGGAACCACCTCGAGCTCGGCGCCGATGCCGAAGTGATCGTTGAAGAGCCGGGCGATCTCGCCGATCGTCATGCCGTGCCGCATCGGGATCGGGAACATGCCGACGAACGATTCGAAGCCGGGGACCAGCACCATGCCTTCGACCTGCGCGCCGCCGATCGGATTCGGGCGATCGCAGACGACGACCGGCACCCCGTGCGCGCGCGCCGCCTTCAGGCAATTGGCCAGGGTGTAGATGTAGGTGTAGATCCGGACGCCGACGTCCTGGAGATCGATGACCAGCAGATCCAGGCCGTTGAGCATCTCGGCCGTCGGCTCGCGCGTCTCGCTGTAGAGCGAGTAGACCGGCACGCGGCGCACCTCGTCGTGCGCATGCCGCGTCTCGATCATGTTGTCCTGGACGTCGGATCGAAACCCGTGCTGCGGGCCGAAGATGGCCGCCAGGGTCGCCTTCGACGCCCCGATGCGGTCGACGATGTGCTGGAGCTGGCCGTCGACGGACGCGGGGTTACAGACGACCCCCACCCGCCGGCCCGACAGGCGATCCGAGGCCAGCAGGCGCTCGGAGCCCAGAATTACAGGCATTTCGCGATTATATGTGTCCTGTCTTGCTTCTGACGCGGACGCGTTGATAGACTACCCCGCGTTTGGTGGTCAGCCCCGCCTGCTTCGCCCGCGCCGAGAGCCGATCGAGCCTCTGTTCCGACTCGCTCCCTCCCCGTGATAGTGCAGCCGACGTGCAGCCACCGAGGATTGGCATCGACGCACGTTAGCGGCTGGTGCAAGAGGAGAGTGTGATGGGTCGAAGGCTTTACGTCGGGAATCTTCCGTACACCACCGGGGAAGCGGAGCTGCAGGAGCTCTTCAGCAAAGCAGGCACGGTCGAATCGGTCCGCGTCATGCGCGACGCGGCCACCGGCCGGGCGCGCGGCTTTGCGTTCGTCGAAATGGCGACGGACGAAGAAGCGCAGAAAGCAGCGAGCGAGCTGAACCAGTACCAAATGGGCGGCCGCGCGCTCACGGTCAACGAAGCGCGTCCGAAGCCCGAGGGCGGATTCGGCGGCGGCGGCGGGTACGGCGGCAACCGGGGCGGCGGCGGTGGCGGCGGACGTCGCGAGCCGCGCTGGTAAGCGCGCCTTCGATCACTTCACAGGACAACGATGAAAAACTGGTCCAAAGGCGATCGCGTCGCCCAGCCCACCTACGGGGCCGGCACGCTCGTTGAAGTCAACGAGCATCACACGGTGATCGACTTCGACGAGCACGGCCGCAAAGTGTTTGCGACGCGGCTCGTCGTGCTCCAGGCGAGCAACGAACCGGCCCCGCACAAGGCCGCCGTCCGCAAACGCGCGGTCAAGAAAAAGAAAGTTGAAAGTTAAAAGAGAAAAGTCAAAACCTGAAATACGCTGCACGCTGCTGAAACCCAGGTCGGGACTCGTCCCGCCCTGGGTTTTCTTTTTGGCTTTCGACTTTAACTTTTAACTTTTGACTTCTAACTTTTAACTTTCTCGGGGAGCAGAGACATCAGGGTCGGCACGAACACCAGCGTCACGATCGTCGACACCGTCAACCCTCCAATCACGGCAATCGCCAGCGGCTTCTGCAGCTCGGCCCCCGACCCCAACCCCAGTGCCAGCGGCAGCAACCCGAACAGCGTGCACAGCGTCGTCATCAGAATTGGCCTCAGACGGATGGCTCCCGCCTGCACCAGCGCTTCCCGGCGCGGCCGCCCTTCTTCCTCGAGCCGGTCGGCGTAGTCGATCAGGATGATGCCGTTCTTGACGATCAGGCCGATGAGCAGAATCAATCCCATGAACGACGACACGTTGAGCGGCGTCCGTGTCAGCAGCAGAAGGCCGAACGCGCCGGCAAGCGACAGGGGCGCTGCCGACATGATGACGAGGGCTGAGGAGAAGCGTCGGAACTGCGCGACCAGGAGACCGAATACCAGCAGCAGCGCCACCACCAGGACGACCAGCAACGACTGAAACGATTCCTGCTGCGTCTCGTACTGACCGCCAATCCGATACGTATAGCCGAGCGGTAGCGGCTCGGACGCCAGCACCTGCTTGACGTCCTGAATCACGCTCCCCATGTCGCGGCCTTCGAGCCGTCCGGTAATGGGAACCATCTGCTTGAGGTCTTCGCGATACAGCTGCGCCGCGCCTTCCACCGGTTCCACGTCCGCGACGGAGGACAGCGGAACCGCCGCGCCTGCCGATGTGACGAGCGGATACGCGCGAATCCAGTTCACGTCGAAACGATACGCGTCGGGATAACGAACGCGCAGATCGATCAGTCGATCCGCTCGCCGGACTTCCGTGGCGACGCCGCCCAACAGGCCGTTCGAGAGCTGTGTCGCGATCGCCTGGGTCGTGAAACCGGCCTTGGCGGCGCGCGTGGTGTCGATGCGGACTTCCATCTCGGGGTTGCCGCTGCGCGGCCCCACGAGGTCCACGAGACCCTCGATCTTCTCGAGCTTGCCTTCCAGGCGTTCGGCGATGTCGCCGAGAGTCTTGATGTCGTCGCCGAAGATCTTGACCTCGATCGGTTCCGGCGTCCCCTGCAAGTCGCCGAGCATGTCCTGCAGGAGCTGGACGAACTCGATTTCGACCGCGGGCAGTTCCTGCGCGAAGCGCGCCCGCTGCTCCGAGATGATCTCCTCCACATCCTTGTCGCGCTCGCCCCGCGGTTTCAGGTGGACGAGAATATCGCCGCTGTTCTGCTCGGTCGCGAACAGCCCCATTTCGGTGCCGGTCCGCCGCGTGAAGCCGGCCACCTCCGGCGTGCTCTGCAAGACCGCTTCGATGCGACGCACCATCTTGTCGGTTTCCTGGAGCGACGTGCCGGTCGGTGTGAGGTAGTCGATGACGTAGCCGCCCTCGTCCATCGCCGGCAGAAAGCCCGTTTCCAGACGGAAATAGAGCACACCGCCGATGACCGCGACGATAAGCGTCACCGTGATGACCCAGCCGGGCCGTGCCAGCGCGCGTCGCAGGAACGATTCGTAGCGGTGCGCGATCCAGCCGTGTTCGCGACCGACGTGCCCACTCTCGGCATCACTGGTGAGATCGTCGTGGCGCAGGGCCTGAGGCGTACCTTTCAGAAGGCGGGCCGCCGGCACCGGAATGAAGAGCAGCGCGTAGATCAGCGACAGCAGGACGGCGCCCGAGAGCGTCAGCGACAGCGCGGCGAAGAACTGTCCGACCAGCCCCTGCAGCATCGCCAATGGAACGAAGACGACCACCGTCGTCAGGGTCGAGCCGACGACCGCGCCGACCAGCTCGTTGGTGCCGCGCTCGGCCGCCACCGCCGGCGATTCTCCCCCTGACAGATGGCGATGGATGTTCTCGACCACGACGATGGCGTCGTCGATCACGAGGCCGATGGCGATCGCCAGGCCGCCCATCGACATCAGATTGATGGTGCCGCCCGCCAGGTGCAGGATGAAGAACGAGCCGACGATCGTCAGCGGCAACGTCGTGGCCGCCACGAACGTCGCCCGCCAGTCCCGCAGAAAGGCGAAGAGGACGAACACCGCCAGCAGGCCGCCGATGACAATGGCTTCCGAGACGCTGCGCACGGCCTCGGCCACGAACGCTGCCAGATCGTAGACCTTCGCGACGCGGATCGCCGGCGGCAGAGACCCGGCGTTCTCCCGCAGCGTCTGCTCGACTCCCTGGGCGATGGTCAGGATGTTGCCGCGGATCTGCCGGGCGATGCTGATGACGGCGGCGGGCTGGCCGTTCCCGGTGATCAGCGTCGTGCGATCGACGACGCCTTCGCGGACCTCCGCGATGTCGCCGACATACACCGCCGTCTGGTTGCGGAAGGCGACGACGACGCGCCGGATGTCGTCGAGCGTGGCGAGCTCGCCGGTCGCGAGCACGAGATACTGCTTGTAGTCCTTCGGCAGGCGGCCGACCGACACGATTTGATTCGTGTTCTTCAACGCGTCCGAGACCTCGTCGAGCGTCACCCTGACGGCGCCCAACTTGCTCGGGTCCACGATCACCGACACTTCGCGCTCGTCGGTAGCCGATACGTCCACCCGCGAAATACCGTCAATCCGGCTGAGCAGCGGCCGCAGCTGAAACATCGCGACGTCGCGGACGTCCGCCGGAGGCAGATCGCCCGTGACGTTGAACTCCATCATCGGAAAGAAAGCGGGCGTCATGCGCTCGACGCGGACCTTCGTCGTGGCGGGCATCTCAGGGCGGGCTTCTTCGATCTTCCCCTGCATCAACTGCAGGGCGTAGCGCATGTCGGCGTCGGGATTGAAGAGGACGGAAAGCTCCGTCGCGCCGCGAATCGTCCGGGAGCGCACGCGCCGCACACCGAGCACTTCGCGCGCGGCCTCTTCCAGCGGCCGTGTGACGGCCAGCATCATCAGCCGCGGCGACAGATCGCCCGACTGCGCCACCGCGACGATGCGCGGGAATTCGACTTCGGGGTAGATCCCGCTCGGCAGCACGGTGATCGAGTAGGCGCCGGCGAGCGTGATGAGGAACACGCCGAGCAGAATGACGCGGCCGTTCTCGCGCGCGAACCGGGCGACGTTCATGGCGTTTCGGGCTTCTCGGGCTTTTCAGCCGCGCCCTTGGGCTGTGGCGGTGCGAGTTTTGCCTTTTCGCCGAGGCCGTACACCGAGGAGATCAGGACGGTTTGCCCATCCTCGAGGCCCGACACGATTTCGACCGCATCGGACTTCTCCAGGCCGACCTTCACGTCCGTGCGTTGGGCCGTATCACCCGAGACGACGTAGACGACGGCGCCGTTGTCGGTGCGGACCACGGCCGGTGGCGGGACGACCAGTGCGTCGCGGTGCGTCTCGAGGGCGATGCGGGCTTCGGCGAACATGCCGACCTTCAGCGAGCGGTCGGTGTTCGCGATCCGGATACGGACCAGACCGGCGTTGGTAGTGGCGTCTACCGCCGGGGCAATCGCCAGCACCGATCCGGCGAACGTCCGTCCGTGGAAGGCGTCGGTCGCCACTGCCGTCGTCTGGCCGACCTTGATCCGGGACAGATACTCGGCAGGAACGTTCGCGCCCAGCTCCACGCGGTCCAGATTGGCGATCTCGGCGATTGGCTGGCTGGCCGTGCCGTCCACCTGCTCGCCGACGCTGACCATCCGCTTGACGACCTGTCCGGCGATCGGCGACCGCACGACTGCCCGTTCCACGTTGCGATCGGCGGTGCTCAGCCCGGCGTTGGCCTGCTCGAGCGCCGACTGGGCGGAGGCGAGCTGGGCGCGCGCGTCCTCGACTTCCTTCCCGGCGGCGATGCCGCGTTCGAACAGCTGCTGGTTCCGCTGCAGGTTCAAGCGGGCGTTCTCGAGCTGAGCTTTCGCCTGTTCGACCGCCGCCGCTGCCTGACGGCGCTGATCGACGAGCGGCTGGCGATCGAGCTCCGCGATCACCTGGCCTCGCGTGACCGTGTCGCCCTCGGCGACCGTGACGCTATTCACGCGTCCGGGCACCAGCGCGCTGACCTTGACGTCTTCGTTCAGCACCGCGGCCACGGTCCCACGCACCAGGACATCTTCGACCAGCGTTCGGCGTGTGACCTTGGCCGTGTCGGCGGTGATGGTGGGGACCTCCGCCGGCTTTGGCTCCTCCTCGACGGTCTTGCCGCCGCAGGCGACGATCGGGATCAGCCACGAAACCACGAAGGCCCGAAACCGAAGATCTCTTCTTCGTGTTTTCGCGCGTTCGTGGCTTTCAACGAATCTCGGTGCCAAGCAACTCCTCCAGATCCGCGAGCGACATCTGCAGATCGAGCGCCGCCTGCAGCGCCTCCCGAGTGAGATCCCGCAGGCTGCGTTGCGCGTCCAGGACGCCGAGCACCGACGTGCGGCCCGCGCGGTAACTCTCTTCGGCGAGCACTTCGAGGTCGGTGGCGGTGGGGACGAGCCGCTGCTGGTAGGCCTCGAGCTGACGCCGCTGCGCGTCGATCCGGGCGATCGTTCCGTAGACCGCGTTTTCCACCGAGCGCCGCGTCGCATCGCGCCTCGCTCGCAGCTGTGACGTGGTGGCGATCGACGCCGCGATCTGCCCCTGGTTACGGCTGAACAGCGGAATCTCCATGCTGACGCCAGCCGCGGGGCCCGCGGTGAATTCTGGCGGGTTATTGAAGAGCGCGCTGATCGAGAACACCGGCGTCGGCGTGCGCTCGGCGCGCAGCAGCTGGACGCGCCGCTCTTCGACGGCGATCTGGCGATCGAGGCTCAAGAGGTCCGTGTTCGACGACGAGGCGAGCGTGACCGCCTGCTCGTACGAGATCGTCGCAAGACGATCGGACAACGAGCCGGTGACGGCGAGCGCCTGCTGTGGCGGCAGGTTCAGGACGCTGTTGAGGCCCGCCTGCGCGGCGGCGCGGGTGCTGCGCGCCAGCTCGAGATCGGTCTCGGCGCGGGTGACCCCGAGATCGGCCTGCAACACTTCGAGCCGCGGCACCGCCCCGGCTTCAAAGCGCCCCTGGGCCGCGTCGCGGACGCGGCGTGCGATGTCGAGAATGCTTTCATCGAGCCGCACCCGCTCGTCCGAAGCGATCAAGGAATAGAACGCCTGGCGGAGATCGCGGCGGACGGCGCGGAGCTCGGTCTGCAGATCGACGTCCGCGAGGGTCAGTTCCTCTGTGGCGAGGTCGATCCGGCGCGCGCGCTTGCCGCCCAGCTCCACCGGCAGATCGAAGGTGAAAACCTGATGCGGCGTGTCGCGTGTGACCTCCGCCGCGATGCTGGGGTTGGGCGCCTGACGCGCGGTTCGGATGCCCGCCACGCGGATCGCACGCAGGCGCCGGGCGGCGTCGAGGTTGAGGTTGCGCGACGTCGCGAGCGCGAGCGCTCGTTCGTACGTCAGCGGAGCGGAGGGGACAGGTTGTCCCAACACGTCTGATGTGCCGGCCCCACAGGCGAGGGCGACGATGAAGGCAACCAGCGAGCGCCGCATGAGCAGAATCGTCAGTCTAGTGCGCCGAGGATGAATCGTAGATGAATTCGCGGCGCGCTATGATCGGCGTCACCCATGCGGGTGCTTCTGGTCGAGGACGAGCCGCACGCCGCGCATGTGCTGGCCAAGGGGCTGCGCGAGCAGACCTATGCCGTCGACGTGGCGGCCGACGGCGACAGCGCCGTCTTTCACGTGGCGACCAACGACTACGACGCGGTGATCCTCGACGTGATGCTGCCGGTCCGCGACGGGTTTGCGGTGTGCCGCACCATCCGCGATTCC